>Ga0123342_1005493_pt1 | contig 18320 bp, 5 predicted proteins | sample Turbeawhitnodule_FD_89960 | JGI IMG/M metagenome (GOLD analysis project Ga0123342, IMG submission 89960) | Root nodule microbial communities of legume samples collected from Mexico - Turtle bean Mexico white nodule | ecosystem: Host-associated > Plants > Roots > Nodule | place: Mexico: Nepantla...
CATAGTCGGTGGTCGCCGAAGTTGTGCATCATCGCCGTCCTTGAAGAACAGAAGGTCATTGGAAGTGAGGGGCGATGTGGATGAGGACACGTGGAAGGCCAATATGATCGCCAGTCGATAAAGTGGTGGCCTCCATGCGTGCGTAGTCGGTGGTCGCCGAAGGTATGCATCATCACCGTGACCAACATGATCGCCGGTCGATGAAGAGGCGGTCTCCGTGCGTGTGTAGTCGGGGATCGCCGAAGTTGTGCATCATTGTCGTCTTAGAAATGAAGTGGTGATCTCTGAGCGTGCGTAGAAAATAGGGTTTGGGTTTTGTAAAAGGTTGGGATACCCCTCTTGTATCCCCTTAATTTAAATTAATTCTTTGCTGATAAAAAAAATATTATATTAATTATTTATTTTATTACAATAAATAAAAACATAAAAATTATAAAAAATACATAATTGATTACGTTAAAGAAATAATTGATTGTGTCTATTTCCGCTTAAATCTTGTACAAGAGAGAAAAAGTCACCCACAATTTTTATCTAGAACTCTTTGAATATTTTTATTTTTTTTGTGTTTATTTTTTACTTAAACAATAATTCTCATGGTTTCTTTCCGCAAATCCAAATAAAATATTAGTGTGGAAAAAACACACACGGTAATAAATTTACATGGATATTTAATTTAAATTATTACATATGATAAATTTAATAATTTTTATAGTATTTATTTTAAAAGTTATATTAATGACAATAGATCTTAAGAGGAAGTGAATGAAAGTATAGGCCTTTGAACTAAATATTAGTGAGGTAAAATTTTCGATTTTGAGTTAACAAACTGAGTTTTTTTATAATAATGAGAAATAAAGAATACATAATGTTAATTTGTTATTGAAGATCCACTAAAGATAAGTATATTATATAATATATAAGTGAGTGTACTTCACTTTATAAATTGATTTTATAAAATTGAGTTAAGTTTAAAATTCATTCCTTAATATCTATAAATAACACTCAAATTAGTGAATGAACAAGAAAATAATAAGTGAAAAGGTAAACGTAAATAATAAAATAATAAGTTGAAGTGAGTCTTTTAATTGTGGATATATAGGCTTGTATAACTTAATCTTTTGATTAATGTCATAATCTATTAGATCTTATAATATTGTAATCAAATAATATATTATATACATGATAAAAAAAATCGAGTTGACAGAGTTTATCTATTGAGTGATTATCAACTAATTTGTTAATAATAACTATTTAAGAATATATAAGTCACATTCTGAGTATATTGGATACAAGTCTTACAAGCTCAAAACCCAAGTAGAATGGTTATGCAAGTAGATGATTATGATTTTTTTGGATTGATACTCTGAGCTTTGAATAATCTTTAAGTGATTCATTTGCGATACTTGAGCTTGAAGAAAGTTAACATGATGTTAGTTGTTACATGAACATCGTGATGTTCCATACAATATATATGTCTAAACACATGTAACAATAACTTGATGTGTTATTATTTGTGAATAATCATTTGTAAAGCAACATTGAATGCTTTTAATAAGATTTTTTCTTGGATCTAGAAATGACAAAATTGTTGAGCATTTAATGAGTAGGTAAAAAAAAGACTTTTGATGTTCGAGGTAGTAAATATCATCAAATGTCTTCGTATCCAAAAATTGTAAAGGCATGATTTTATTTCCATTTGTCAAAGACATATACAGTCAATTTGTAGGATATCCTCTGTTGTTGTTTACTACTAAATTGTTCTCATTTTTATGCAAAGGTGATAGGTTCCAAGTTTGACTACAAGAAACTTGAGATCGGCATGCCTACTATCAATTAATTAGTCATTCTTAATAGATCATTGAAGAAGAAGAAGCAAGTGATAGACCTTTAAGAAATTGAGATCTTAAAATTGTTGAAAATGTGGTGTTTTGTTGAACAACCTCCTCTTTAAAAAAAAATATAAACATGTTTTGAAGCATTATCCACTAAGCAATCAATGCTCAATAGAGCATATGAATATTTGAGATATATTTTGTTTATATTTACCACTTTATTTTATGATGTGATAATATTGGTGAACAATGTAATGTAAGTGACTTTTCTCGTGAAGTAAACTATGACAAGATTGTTAACCTCTTATTTGACTATTTATCATCTTTCTTCTTCGAGTTTACACATTTTTTAAATTAAAAATTGACTTATTAAAATTTTGTCAATTTTTAAATCGTCTAACTATTCCAATAGAAAGTTCATCTTCTTTTATTAGTGTAGATAGTCTCAATAGAATGTCTAATCTCCTAGCTTGAATATTAGTACATGAAAAAATAACTAGTAAAATAATAAAATTAATATAAGTATTAAGAAGGTGAGTTAAAATTTATTTTTCTTTCAAAAATATTCTTATATTACGTTATCTTATGCATATTAAGTTGTATTATATTGTTAAAACCTAATTATATAATAGAGATACGATAAAAGATAATCAAGTTATTACTCTATATCTTTTAATAATAAATAATTTACAGAATATCAACCATTAAATGATAACTATTATGAATAATTATATAAAAATTATGACAAAAACTTGTTAAATAAGATTTAAAAAAATATTTTTGAAATGTTTTATAATAAAATTAAAATTGATTAACCAGTCGTGTGAATAAGTGGTGCAGAATTGAAGTAGTTTGTTTGGAGTTTTAAATTCAAATTCTACGTCATTATTGTTTTTGTTTACTAAAATAAGTATTAATTTATAAAGTCAGAAACAGTTTTAAATTTTATGTTGTATGATATAAGAAATGTGAAAGTAGATTATCATAGAAGAAAAAAAAGTGTGATGGAGTGATTTTTCTAGGTATGAATGAAAGAGGGAGAAAGTAGAAAGATGTTGTAGACCACTGTTGAGTTTGGGCCAAATATTGAAGTGGCCCATATCTCAACCGTTTGAGATAAGCGTCGGTGTTGAACTAGATTTCCTTTTCCCTCTCATTTCTGATCTTCATCTTCTTCATAAATCTTAGGTTCTACAATAATAAATCTGTTAATTACTCCCCCTTTTCCATTTTTTGTTTTTTCAACTCAGTTACTACAATTTAAAAAGTATAACTAATTGATTTAATATTTTTTTTCATTCTATAAAAGAACAATTATTTGTTAATCAATATATCAAGTATATTTTAAAATATTTTTTTTTATTTTAGTTATCCGTAATTTGTTTGGTTATCAAATCAATCATCTATATATTTTTTTTTACTTTGACATTATACATTGAGATTGGGGTAGGGAAAATGCATGCTGTTTGTGACTTTTTTTTAGGATTAAAGGAAATGGAATAAAAGTACGTATAATTAAAAAATTTAGGATCAAAATTGCGTAAAAAAATCAAGAAAAAAATAAGAATGATTAAAAAATGAACTAAAATTTTGAAAAAAAAATCAAGAACCAAAATTGAAGATTTTACAAAATATAATGATTAAAATTAAATTTAAACCAAAAATTAAAAAAAAATCCTTAAAGTTGAGAAACATTTGTTAAATTGGCCTTATTTTTTTAATCAATTTTTCTCAACTTTAAGAATTTTGTATAAATTTTTTAAAATAAGTCAAATTTAAGGGATTGATACTATTTCCAATCCAACCCAAAATAATGAGTTTATTCATCTTATTTTTATATGTTGCTAAACTATTTTTTTTTTCTCGAATTACACTAACCTTAATTCTAAACCATTATCACCTTCAATATTAATATAATCAGAAGTAAATTTGAATGTTAAAAAGGGGAGTTGTTTCTCTCCTCGCTAAACTTGAAAGATGATTCTTCTTGATTCATTGGTATCTTTTATATTTCCAGTGATTTAGATAACGCGGTTAATGTAAATTTTTAGTATAAATAATCAATAATACAATTATTAGGATAAAGATATTTCAAATAATCTTCATAGAATATATATTTTTATGTTATTTATTAATAAAAAAACGACTTCTGTTTTCTTAAATCTAACTTTCGAAATCTATGTTCGTTCAAATAATTGAAAATGATAGCTAGCTAGGCAAGTTGGTCTTTGTTGTTTATTTATTTTAATATATATATTTTAAAAGAGGAATATGTAGGTTTAAAATAATAAAAAATATAGTTAGGCATTGGGACGTGTGTCCTAAAGTATACACTACCCAATTGTATTGATTGACCATACGTTTGACTGTAGATGTTGTACACTTCTTGAACAAGCAACTGATGAGTATAAATACTAATTGATTCTGTCTTAAGATACAGAGATTTTACAAAGAAATACAACATATATACGAACTATAAATAGAAATTAGAAGACAAATAATTTTAGCATGTAATAATTGTAATTAATGAGATAGAAGAATCCTCAACAAATTTAATCAAAGAAACTATGATCCTGCAACTAATATATCACCTAAAATTCAACAATGCAATAAAAGCATTCATTATTGGCACCAAAAATGTTTGTCCTTTTTTTTATCTCTCTTTTTACTTCTCCACACTTTTTAACAATTCATAAGCTCATGTATTTTAAGCAAACAAATCTAAATTATACTTTATTTTGTAACAAATAAGATCTTATTGAGTGTTTGGATTGGGGACTTATCAGGTCATCCGTTATCATAATATGTTATTTCATACACAATCTGTCATTTTCGGCGTAAGGAGGTGTATTAGAAATTTCACATCAATTTGAGATAGTGACAATTTATTGTATATAAGTGAATGTAAACTTCATCTGATAAATCAATTTTATGAGGTTGAATTGAGTCAGTTTTATAAGGTTAAATTATGCGTGAAAATATAAGAAATTTCACGTGAAATTATACTAAATGAATAGAGTTGCCTTGTGATTCTGATAAAATAAAAAAAGGAATCTCATAATCGAAGCAACTTCAAAGTTCTAAGATTGACATAATAGCTGGTTGTTAACTTATTTGCAGTCAATCACATTATTATGGCCATTCATCTCTATTCTCTGCATCATTGAGACACCCACGCCCCTTCTTCTAACCACATGCATGCACTCTGCATATTCTGCTTTTCAATGTTGATTCTCTTATCATCTTTAATCAAATAGGATATTTTTTTTAATTTTATTTTCCACTTCTTCATGATTGCCAGATTAACATTCTTTTTTATTCTATTACCTCACAAATCAAGTTTCAATTCAAGATGATATCAAAGTTGCTTTTCAGTTTCTAAATCTATTCAAAATTTCTGTTTATCAACTTTAAGCTGAATATGTATCATGTTTTTATTTCTTTCAAATTTATAAAATTAATTATTTTACTTTTCTTTATGAAAAATACGCATCTTTTAAGTTATTCAAATCAATTCCATCAATTTTTTTTTTTTAGAAAAGTCAGTAGTTGAACAAAGTTGTAGCTCTAAATTATTTTTTGGTTAGTGGGACAATGGATGTCAGAGTTCCAAATCTAGAGACTGGTAAATATCTCTTTTATGGGTATGAAGAAAATAGAAAATAGAGTAAAAACTTTTATATATATATATATATATATATATATATATATATATATATATATATTATGTATCAGTACATTATTTGATAGTGAAGTTCATCTGATATACTAGAGTTAATGTATTAAGATAAATTTATCATAAATTATGTATTTTATTTAATATTATAAAAAATGTAGTAATCAAATTAGAGATATTTTAGAAACTAAAATAAAAATTGGTTTTTAAATTAGTTTTTATTATTGTTAAATAATTTATAAATTGGTATTTAATTAATTACAAATATTTTAATTATCAATTATTTAATTTCTAAATTTGGTAGAAAAACCTTTATTACATACTAATTTAGATATCATTTAATAATAATAAAAATTAATTTAAAAAAATATATATTTTAGTCTCTAAAATAGTCTTTAGTTTAATCATTATAACAATTAATTAGTTTTTATCTTTAAAAATTAATATTTATTTAATTATTTTTTTTAATGTAAATTATAATATATATTAAATATGACTTATTAATAAAAGAGTTCATTATAAATTTTATAAATAAATGTTATATTAAAATAAAAATATTTTTATCATCAATATATTAATTACATTTAAAATGTAAATTTTTACAAATATACTCAGAAGTGAGAACTGAAAACCAAATAAAAAAAAGGTAAGGTTGAGTGAAATGATTCTGAACCTACCTTTTACAAATTAGTTTATATGCAAGTACATATTACATATAACATAGAAAGAGGTGGTAGTACGGGTGTGTGATTATGTGGTGCATTTAATATAAATTTTACAGCGACTTTCCTAAGTTTTTGAGGCCTCACATCACATGACATGTGAAGGGTGTGATGTGATCCTTTTCGTTTTCAGTGTACGGCACGCTGTTTTCAACATAATGGGTGATTCCAGATGGAATTGGAGTTGAGTTATGCAGTTTTCTGTTCTGCCATGTGAGAGTTTTGTGGAATTTGATGAAGTGGGCCCTTTCTTTTGTGGCACCACACTCCAACTAGCACTTCCACTCATTCATCCTTTCTGGATACGTATGGCTTCCCACACTCTCTCCTACCATCACTATAAATTCAACAACTCAAACCCCCTTCACTCCCAAACTCAATCATTACATCATCTTCTTCCTGCATGTTCCAACAATATTCACTTACCTTCCTATAATTCAACATCTTCTTCAAGTAACGTACTTGCATTATTCTCACTGTCTCTCTAGCTAGCTAGCTTCTCTTCGAACCCCATCATCATCAGATATATAACATATTATGGGTATTCGTCTTCCAATATTCATGGCTGTTCATGCGAACAAGATATTGAAGTGGCAGCAGCATCTCCATAACAGAAACCACTCCAATGTTCCAAAGGGTCACGTAGCAGTGTACGTGGGAGAGGCTCAAAAGAAGAGGTTTGTGGTTCCAATATCTTACTTGAACCACCCTTCCTTTCTTGTTTTGCTAAACCGAGCTGAGGAAGAGTTTGGCTACAATCATCCAATGGGAGGTCTCACAATCCCTTGCAAAGAAGAGGCATTCATCTCTCTCACCTCTCAATTACGTTCCTCCTGATCAACACACTTTTCTGTCCCTACTCACCATTTTACTAACTCCATGCTGCTTCTTCAATGTTGCAGCTTTCCTTTTTGCATACCATACTTTTGTATATTATTTTCAGCCTTCTGGTTCATATTGTACATGCTGATTAAACATATTTTGTTGTAAAATCTTATCCAATAGTACTAATAAACACTAGTAATGATTTTAATGAAATTTATGTCTTCTTAACATTATGTTGATTAGTTATTTATTTATGATAATTGAATTCAATAGAGTTTTATAGAATGGTGTTAGAAGCTGAATATTGAAATGTTATGTACATGTACATGCAAATCCCAACCCAACATATTTAATTGTAGTCTTTCATGTATAGTTAAATGTTTTAGTACATTTTCTTCTAAAAATATTCTTAGGGTCTGACGACAAAAGTTTAAATATTTATTACTCAATGAACCAAGTTGTGTCTTGCATGCACATATCTCAAGTTAAAACTATACTTCAATTTAATTAAAATATAGTGATATCAAGTGGTTTTGGAACTTAAATTAATGAAATAAAAAGAGATGAAATGATTTTTAAAACCATTTTATCTCACTTTTCAATTTCTCTATTCTTATTTATTTCAAAATTGTAAAAGTTATCTACTATGTATGATAGAGACAGCAGAGTTAGATTGAGATGATTCAAATATGGTTAATGAAATATAAGACACGGGCTTTAATTTTGGAATATGAAACAAATATTGGAATTTTAACTTGATTTAAACATTCTAATCAAACTCAATCTCGTTGTTCTTTCTCAATAGCTTTATATTGATCTAAATTAAATTCTAGCAAACAATCTGGCATTGAGTACAAGATATTTTTATCCTAATTTAATCATATGCACAATTTGTACGGTAAAAAACTTGTTTTTTTTATCAGCAATAAAAAATAAATAAATGGAAATCACTTCACGGGTGGTTCAATCCTTATACACGGTACACAAATACCTCCTTCGACCACAATCCACCAAACTAACTAAAAAATAATCTTGCCCTTATTACACCTAACAAACAGCTTCAAGAAACCAACCTCATACACTCCACATGTTCCAAACACCAATCAGAAAAGGAAAACGAAGCAAAACGAATTTTTGCAGAAACTCAAGACCAAACCTTTACTTGCACCAAAGCAAATACTTCAGACACATCAGTCACTCCTCTTTTGAAAATGATAGAATTCACGTGGTTCCAAATTTCACTCATCACCCCAACCCAGATTGTGTTCTATACAATATTAATCGACTTTGAAGATAGAGTCATCCTGAATTGATCAAAGTTAGACTTCAGATCAATGTGAGACACAAACGAAACAGCAAGCCACCTAAAACATAAACTCCAAACTCACCAAGCAAAACTGCAATCTAAGAACAAATTTCTGCAAGACTCTTCCTCCTTCTCACACAAACAACACATCGAGCTTTCTACCAACACTCCTCTTCTATTCAAATTAACCCTAGTAGCAAGCTTGTTTTCCATCGTCCTCCAAGCAGTAAGCACAGCAGAGGGTACTGCCTTACACCTCCACAACTTTCGGAAAACTGAAGAAGAAACCACCTCTCTGTCCTTCCTAACTAAATTGTAGGCAGAATTAACTGAAAAAGTTTGAAGACCCCTAACCTTCCAAATCCATCTATCGGCCTCTCCCGAGGCCAACATAGCCTCAAGCAAAAGATGACTCAACTGATCCACCAAAGGATTCTCCCAATTAAAAAAGAGTCTTCGCCAAGCAAGTTGCCAACCCCAAACACCATTAGACCAAAACTCAAGCTCCGCCACCTTTGCATCTTTGGCTGAACAGATAGAGTACAATCTCGAAAAAACACTCTTCAGTGCAACACCATTCAACCAACTGTCCTTCCAAAAAGAAATGTCCTTCCCATCACCTACTTTCCACTTGAAACCGTCTTCAAAACTTCTCCCCCAACCCTCTAAAGCCCACACCTCTTTCAAATCTTTCCACCAAAGAGAGTACCTCTTACTTTTTCCTTCATCTCCCAAACTTCTCCACCCACCGTATTTAGAAACGAGAATCTCCTTCCAAAGACCACCCTTATCCGAACCCAACCTCCAAATCCACTTTCCTAACAAAGTGAGGTTGAACAACTTTGGATTAATAATTCCTAAACCCCCAAACTCGCGAGGCTTACAAACCAAACTCCAAGAAGCCCAAACAATCTTCCTTCCTTCATAAGAGTTGAATTTTTTTTAAGAATTATTTAAAAAATTCAAAGTAAATACAATCTTAATAAGAATAACTAAATACATACAAGTAGTAAAATCTTATCTGATTCTAATTATAGAAACAACAGTAGTTATATTAACTAGTAAATGAAATTAATATTTTCTTAAAATTAATTTGGTTAGTATTTTGTTTATGATATGATATTTGATAGTATATTAATATATATATATATATATATATATATATAATTAAATTTAATTAATAATAAATATTCTAGGTAATATTACTAAAATTGAAATTACTGCTTTTTTAAATAAAATAAAATAATACAATCTAATAGTAATAAATAATCAGTAACCAACCATGATAAATAAATTTATTTTTGTTCTTATGGTTGATTTTTTTTTTCAATTTTCACCAATTTTTTTGTAATGACTAGATACAACTATGTCATTATTCAGAAAATTGTATTTATTCTAGTAGGAAGTTAGTGGATAGCTTCTCTAAGAAGAGATTGTTGTACAATTTTATACATGAATTTGATCATTCTTAAAGTGGTTCTTATTTTTTTATTTTTTTATTCTCATTCAGAAAATTCACGTAATAGCTTATAAAATACACTTGTCCTTGTCTACTTGGATTCACCAATTTTTCATGTGTTTGGTCCATTAGTACAACTATATGTATATTCTATACTCTAAGCTCACAACTATTGTATTTACTAGATACATAACACCTAATTCTTTAAATAGACACTTCATCTTATTTTAAATTTTTAAAAATATATTTAATTTATTATATAAATAAAAAAGTTATTTTTTCACTATTATTTTTTTATTCTTATTTCACATAATCTTGAAAACCCTTATTTTGTTATCTAATTTTCATTTTCTCTTTTAAATATTAATTTCACTCATCTCCAAACTAAGCATTAAAACCAATATGATATAGGTGAGTGTGAACCTAAATTAGATTGACATCTAAAATTTAATATAATTACTCAAAATATAATATTGTATCTAAAGTCAAAAACAAAGAAAATGGAAAGACAAATGGTTAAAATAATAAATTTCAAAAGAAAACGTTTAGACCAAAAGAACTTGCAAAAATAACAAATTCCCACTAGAGACACTTCAACTTCACCTACAAATACAAGACAGAAAAACTTTAGTGCACAGAAAAAACTATAAAATAATAAATCCTTTAAAAAAAACTTGTAGGAGTTGAACTTTTATCAGTTTTTAGGAGTCATTTGAAAAGTTTAAACTGAATACAATTTTAATAAGGACATTAAATACAAGTAGTAAAATCTTATATATCTGATTGTAATAATAGAAATTACAGTAACGATATTAACTAGTAAATGAAATTAATTTTTCTTAAAATTAATTGTTTATGATATTTGATAGTATATATATAATTAAATTTAATTAATAATAAAAATTTTAGGTAAATATTACTAAAATTGGAATTACTTCTGTTTTTTAAATAAAATAAAATAATACAATATAATATAATAGTAATAAATAATCAGTAACCAACCATCATAAATAAATTTGTTTTTGTTTTTATTGTTCAATTTTCACCAAATTTTTTTTGTATTATTAGACACAACTATGTCATCATTGAAAAAATTGAATTTGTTCTACTAGGAAGTTAGTAAGAAGCTTCTAAACGGAGGAATTATTCGTTTCTGTACGAGTTGTGTATGAGTTGGATTATCTGAAGGGTTTTTATTTATTTTTTATTATTGATGCATTTAAAAAATTGTCTCAATAATTTATAAATTACACTTATTATCTAATTTTTATTTTCTCTTTCAATTATCAATTTCACTCATCTCCAATCTAAGCATTGCACTTTAGAAAATTTAAATTTAAATTTTATTAAACTAAATCATTTTTAGAACATATATTGAGTAGTTCAAGTACCAAATTATCTCAAATTCCTAAAATAATTTTTCTTTCAACATTTATTAATATTTATAAAAACAATAAATATTGAAGCTATGAATATTAAAAAATAATTATTTACTATTTTATATAAGTATTTAATAATATTATATTTTTTTTATTGTAAAATCATAAAATTTTAGTGTGTAATTATTTATCCTTTTATATAATTACTTCACAATTGTTTATTTTTTTATGAAATTATTATTTTGTATTCTATGAGATTTATAAAATTATAATATTTATAACGACATGAAAACTAATATAATATAGGAGAGTATGACATCTAAATTATATTTACATCTAAAATTTAATATAACTATTCAAAAAATAGTATTGTATCTAAAGTCAAAAACAAAGGAAATGGTTAAAATAGTAAATTTGAAAAGAAAGCGCTTATACCAAAAGAACTTAAAATAATAGCAAATTCCCACAAGAGAGCTGCTTCTCATAAATCCATTCTGGTGCTATAACAAATCTAACTGCTCTTCAACAAAACTATAAAATAATAAATTCTTTCAATAAAATGGGCCGGGCCGTCCCAACAGGCAGATTAACTTTTTGGTTCATTAACATTAGGCAACTTCTTTCTGCACCTCTACAAATTTCTTCCTGCACCCCCTCACTTTCTGAAAAGACTGTTTTGACCCTTTAAAATATGACTTCCAGATTGTTATTTTCGAAATATTTCTAGAACGTCTTTTTCAGACATGTTTTATGAATTCCAGATTTATAAATCCGGAAATAAAAAAATGTATTCTGAAAAAAAAATTCTTGAATGATTTTGTCTTCCGGAATTTCTATTCCAGAAACATTTAAAACTGTAAATGATAATTTCGATATTTTGAAAGAAAGTAGGGGTGCAGGAAGAAAAGTGTAGAGGTGCAGGAAGAAACACCCTTAACATTATCACTAGTCTTTTCAAACAACCTGGTGGTAAGCCCTTCCATTATCCGTCACCATTGTGAGACTGTTTCTTCCGGCACCTCCATACCTTCTTCTCTCACTTCCATAAAATTTTGAATTTCCAAAAATGTTCCTATACAATATTCTAGATTATGTAATCTGAAAGTCATTTTTTAAATTTGTAATTAGCTTCCAGATTACATAATTCGGAAGTCTTTTTTAAGATGCATGATTACTTTCCAGATTACATAATCCAAAATTCTTATTTAGCTTTCAGTTATTTAATTCGAAAGTCTTTTTTCAAATGAGTTTTCGGATTATATAATCCGAAAACTATTCTATGAGGGTGACACAAGAATCAAAATGTATTTTGTTGTTGTGTATGAGATAGCAAAAGAAAAGAAGATATGAAGGTGCAGGAATTGTCAAGCAAGAATATTATAACAAGTCATAAATGATTCATGAGAGTCACCAAAAATAACTGCAAAATTTTCTTTTTGTTGAATGTATGAAATTGCAGAAAAAGATAATTTAAATCAAATGTGGTACCAGATTTAACCTTCTCTTGTCACTCAGTTTGTAGTTATATTCTAAGAAGTCCACGTATTTAGTATTGGGATGCCACAATTTTTTAAAATTCAACATACCATACATATAAACCATGGATACATTAATAAAAAAATTATAAAAGGTTTTTGTATAAATATAAAGTATTGATAAATAAAGTGGCTTTGCTGGTTCTTACTAATTCATAAATATGAAGATCATAATAAAAAAAAAACATTTATAATCATTACAGAAAAATGTACTTTTTGTCTACATCAAAACCAATCTTATTAACTGTATCAATAAAAGCATGTGTGCTTAAAACAAGCTTTGACTCTACTACAGTAATTTATAATTTAGAAACAATGTTAAAATGTTCTGATATTCTTTTCATCCATTGTTATTATGAGAAAAAAAAACATAATTTTTAAGTTTTGTTCATAAATAGATATTCTTCCAATTCAAAAGGCCCAACACAATGTGAATATATCTTTACTATGTTTCACAATTTTATCTATTTTTTTTTATACAATAATGTCCTTAATCATTTTAACAAAAAATTAGAATGTGTGATACTATTTAGAAGTATTCAATTAATATATAAAAAAATAAAAATAAAAATTGAAAAGAATTATATACTTTTTGAATACACACCTTAAAGTATCCAAGATGAGTATGAGAAATATTTAATAATATATTTTTAAATAAATAGTATCAGTTACTTTTTCTGTTCATATTTTGAAATATGCAATTTTGAATTAAGATATAGATACTTTTCAATTTTTAAAGGATCCAAACTTGATAGGTTATATTACATCTCTTCAACTTATATCCAAATTTGAGGATAGATTTAATCTATTATTAATTTAAGATTCCTTGAAAAAAATACTAAAAATCATTAAATAAAATTAATTTTTAAAATAAAAAATAATTAATTATTATATTAATTAACTTATATTATTTTATAGACTAAAATATTAGTTAGATAAATAGTTTTTAAATTGATATTTAATTATATATTAAGATTTTAACTATTAATTATTTAAACTTATATAATTACTTAATAATTATTTATTTATTTTAATTGTTATTTTGTATTCATAAGATTTATATAATCATAAATTTTTTTCTAAAATTTGATATTAGAAAAACAAAAATTCTTTGAAATTAAGTATTTAATCATAATTTTATTATAGAATCACAAAATTTCAATGTGTAATTATTTATTTTTTATATAATTATATCACAATTGTTTATTTTTTATGAAATTATTATTTTGTATTCTGAGACTTATAAAATTGTAATTTTTTCTTTAAAATTTGATATTAAAAAACTATCCTTTAATTATATTTTTGTGAAAAATTAATATTTACAGCGACATGAGATCCAATATAATATAGCGGTGAGTATGACCTAATAGGATGCATTACATCCTACACAATTAAATGTTTCCATGGATCTCACTGTCTAGAAAACCACATAAAATGAATATATATTGACATCTAAAAGTATAATATAACTACTCAAAAAATAATATTGTATGTACAACCACCAAGGACTTCACCAACAATTCATTTCTGTCTTCTTCCTCTACTATGCCGTTTCTTCAAGAGATGCTCGAATGGTTTCAGGGCTCAACATTTTGTTTATGCTACCAAAAACCACGTGCCATAAAGTCAAAAACAAAGGAAATGGCAAGACACATTGTTAAAATAGTAAATTTAAAAGAAAACGCTTAAATCAAAGGAACTTACAAAAATAGCAAATCCCCACTAGAGATCTGCTTCTCAGAAATCCATTCTGGTGTTACTTCTTGTAACAAATCTAGCTGGTCTTCAACTTCACCTGCAAATACGAACCAGAAAAACTTTAGAGTACAGAAAAAACTGTAAAATAGTAAATCCTTTCAACATAAAACAGGGCCTTACTTCTGTCAACAATATCACTGTGGCTTGCTATTATCTTGCTTACAAGCTCGGCTTTAGTAATACAATTCCGCTGTCGAAGCAAGAGGTGAATCATGTCAAAGAGCTTAGGGAGGTTAGCTATATATTTTTTCCGTTTCTTTGCTTGAGTGATAGCTGGGTCTGTTTCCTCCATTGCCATTCTTTCCTTTTCTCTAATCTGCAATAGGCACAGTAAATATTGATCACATTAATGCAAAGTAAACCTAACCAGATGTTAGGCCCAAAATTTATTGAAATACTCATTGAGTGGACAAACTAATAAAAGTGAGGCTGATATCATACAAAAAACATTTATACTTCCTCACTGGAAAAATACTTTAATTCTAGTTAATGGGACAACAAGAAAAATGGAGAAGCAAAGGCCTAAAACTAACGGGTAGCAATTTAAAACCATAGGATCCATTATTACCAAATAAATAAATAAATGTAGCACATTGTTAAAGAAAAGACAGACATACCGATTGGACAAGATTTTCTGGAAGAATGTCAAAAACATCATCATCTATTGGTAAGCCACCGGCATTGTCTTCATTCACGACCTCCTTATTATTCACTGGAGTGTCAAATCTCAATGACCTTGAGCGAGATGGACGTCTAGCTAACTTGTTCAAAGAACTGATTGGGTGGTCATCTGGGCTCATAAGACATCTTTTGGGTGAACGCAACGCAGGTGTGGCACTCATCAACCTAATTGGAGTAGAAACATGTTTAACTGGAGTTGACATGGCATCAATGCTAATTGGAGTAGAAACATGTTTAACTGGAGTTGACATGGCATCAATGCTCTTGAGAGAAACATCTTTGTTTTCTGTGCATTCAGCGATTTTATCTGCTTGAGTTGACATGGCATCAATACTCTTGGGAGACCCATCTTTGTTTTCTATGTACACTATGGTTTTTCTTGCTGGAGTTGACATGACATCAATACTATAGAGAGACCCATCTTCGTATTCTGTGTGGTCAACTATTTTGCTTGGAGTATTAGCGGGGGCGGGAGAACTGCATGATTCGAGAGAGGCATAAATTGTTGGACAATTTTGTACCGAATCTACTTGAGAATTTTGCTGTACATTATCCGCTCCATTTTGTTTAAATTTCAAAGAAAATCTTGCTCTAAAGGATGGAGCAAAGTGAGAAGCTGCTGCCAGATGCTGATTAGACAATTCAACTGATGTTTCTACTGGTACAGACATTTGTTCATCTATGTTAACAGACTCTGCATTATTGACAATGTCATCATAGCGCATGCAGAGTGATAATTTTGTTCGGAGACGAGTGTCAAACGTGTCTAAAATATTGGCTTTCTTTGGACGATTGAATGGCTCAGGCAGAGTTCCTTCTGGAATTTCATCTCCCTACACATAGAAGCATCTCTCAGACCAAACAAAATGCATGATTACGAAGTAATTAGTCTGATGAGGTAGTAATTGCCCATTATTAAAAATAATTAGTATTCATTCAAAAGTATTTAATCTGATTGAGATAGTAATTGCTCATTTTAAAAAATAGACTGGATTCATTACAAATTATCCTAATTTATGAACAATCAATTTCCAACAAAGCACAGGACTATTCCATTAGCATATGATAGTATATCACATCTATAGTAATTTTGCATAATAACAATCACAATCATGAACAAAACTAGAAAGCTAGAGAATAATGTTGAGAGAAATAAAAATCAAGGCAAAAGTGAATCATAGTAATATGAAAAGTTTCACGATAAATTATTAAGCGGTTATTCTAGAGGTAAAACGTGACCAACCTCAGGATGAGATTCCCAAAAATCTCTGAGCCGTGTGTGAAACAACTTCTTCAATGACACTCTCGCATGTTCAGGGGACAACTTCACATCAGAATCTACTGTCTCACGGACTAAAGAGACGTGAATATCCGGCTTCATACAACTAGTCCGTTCATCATGCACTGAAACCTTCTTTAAAACAATAGCATCAGGCAAGATAAATTTCAACTGCGCCAGATGACCATGAGTAAACCTCCTAAACAAAAAGAAAAAAACAAAATTCCGTTATTGAACACTATTGCGGTATAAACAGTTCAGGAAGAGATCTAGATCAAAACGTATAACGTTCTTGCTGATGGTGAGATAAGTTTTGTTATACATTAATGCTCAAATTAGGTGAGTTACTCAGAAAGAGAATATCAAGTGATTACAGAATATCTTTATATGTTATATTTCTATTTCTTTGAGTGGAATTGAGATCTGACCCCGAGTGTACAAACACAAAGCTTAAACGATAATTTCATGTAAAAAAAACATTTTTGTCGATTAAAAGAAAAAGAACCTAATCGATCGGTACCTGTCTGTTAAAGATTCAATTCTAGAACTGATTTCCGTAAAAGATGGAATCTTCCCTTTCAGACGGAACATTGAAATTAAAGTGTCCAAGCGATCGAAGAACCGATCCAAAATCTCATATCTGCGCATAAATCATAAAACTCAATTATAATCAAATACATACATAAAAAAACACACACACATATACATATATTAAATTATCGGAAATTATAAAAAAATGTAAATTACTTTTCGGGAAGCTTGGAGGAATCATCGTCAGTAATCTTAGATTTACTCGGAGAAGAAGGCCACAGTGAGATCTGTCTCTTCACACTCTTGCTCTGCGACGGAGACGACGTCGTTTCGCCGCGTTGCTTCCGATCCTGCAAATCCTTGCCGACTTTTTTAATGTCTGAGACGGAGAGCGACACGCCACGGTTTCGGATCCGCTGCGGTGGTTTCTCCGGCGTCTTGGAGTTGAACTGAACGGGATTTGGTGATTGGACCTTGGAGCTTCTAAGATCGGGGTTCTTCATGATGTTTGGGGATTAGTGATGTGTGACACAGTGAAATGAAAAATTATTATGGACTGATCTTTCTTTTCGAGGGAAAACTTTCTCTTATTGCGTGCGAGACGTTGCTTCCCGCCAAAATGAGACGTTGCTTCCCTCCAAAATGAGCCGTTGCTTCTCCTACTACTCAACTATTAATATTTATTATTATATATTAAAATAAAGTGGTAAATAGTTGTTTTGTTTCTATGGTGGTGATAGTATTGTAGTTCTAAACTTAAAGAAATTATTTGGAATTTTTTTTAAATTAAGAGGTGCTTTATATAATTGAATGATAAATTAATATAATTGAATGATAGTATTTAATGAGAACAATTATAAAAAAAGGTAAAAAATAAAAATCAGAAAGATATTACAATTTTTTTAGTTAGAAAAAGAATGAAAATATTGTTTATTAATATATTTTGCAAATTTTGTTTATTCGTTACAGTTATAAAAAATTTGAAATGTAGCGTATGAAATTTATTTATTATGTATTTAAGTAAGAAAAAAAATATCATTAAGAGTGTGTTTGCTTCCAAGTGAGAGGAAGGAGGGGGTGTTTTTTTTGTGTTTGTTTCCATGGTTTTGAGAGTGGGGGAGAGGGTGGAGGGTTTTTTTCATTCTTCACAAAATGAAGAGATTTGTGGGGATTTAGTAGGATTATTGCATTTTACTAAAATACCCTTGTGTATACATTTTATTTTAATATATAAAATTAAATATTACATAAATTTATTTATTATTTATAATTTCAAAAATATTTAATTATACTATTAATAACAACATATAATTATAAATAATAAAATAATAAAATAA
>Ga0123342_1005494_pt1 | contig 18319 bp, 7 predicted proteins | sample Turbeawhitnodule_FD_89960 | JGI IMG/M metagenome (GOLD analysis project Ga0123342, IMG submission 89960) | Root nodule microbial communities of legume samples collected from Mexico - Turtle bean Mexico white nodule | ecosystem: Host-associated > Plants > Roots > Nodule | place: Mexico: Nepantla...
ATCTTCCTACCATCAGAACCCCACCCCCAAAGGAAATTCCTTTGTAGCCGAACTAGCTTCTCTGCCACCACAGACGGTAACTTGAATAGTGACATAAAAAATAGCGGAATTGAGGACAGAACAGACTTTATCAAACAAATCCTCCCAGCCAAAGATAAACACCTACCTCTCCACCTTGAAAGTTTACTCTGAACTCTCTCTAACACCCCGCTCCAAAAAACACCACGCTTGTGACTTCCTCCTACCGGCAATCCTAAATAAATAAACGGGGTCACCATCACTTTACCATCACTTAGGATGATAATGATGGTCACTTATTTACAAATGAATTTGTATTATTATCTTATGTGATGGTTGTTTATTAAGAACTTTAGATTATGACAATCGCTTCTTTCCAAACGAACTTGTATTATGATATGATGATATTCTATTTTTAAACAATTTTAAATTGTAATGTTCATTTTATTTTTCAAACAATTTTGTATATTTAAGTAAGTAGATAAAATAGAGTCATATTCCTAGAAGTTATATTTAGTTTGGATTGGATTGATTTGTTACATAAATTAATATATCTAAGTTGTTTGAATTTGGTGGTGCTTTGACTCACTTTCCTAAACTTATTCTATATTCTCAATTTTGGTATATTAATTAGTTCACTAAAATTTAAAAGTATATCTTTACAATCAAACTTTACTAACTAGCCTAACTTTAAATAATTTATTAGCCTGACTTTAAATAATTTATTTTGTATGGAAGGGTATTTTTCAGAAACAATATATTTTTAAAGTATTTCTTTTTGTTTTCACACCCCTAATAAGTATAAGGAGGGATGATCAAAACATAAGTTTATGTAGAAAAAAAAGAAAAATTGTAAGATTGATTGTAAAGCATGAGTTTTATAAAAAACAATTACGTAAACTTTTCTTTAGTGTCATATTTTCAGTAATATCTTTTTTATTAGCTGATATATCCTCATAATCCTACTAATATGGATTAGGTACACACTATTTAATGATTCAATAAGATTTGACAGAATAATAAAACGCCAAAAATGTCTTAACAGTGGTAATACTTTCTTAAAAGCTCTCGTGACACACTCACTCATCGACAAAGAAAAGAAACAAAATAAGATAGAATTTTTTTTTTTTGCAATATACTGTTTCTATATTATTGTTTGATATTAGTTAAAATTGATTGAAAATTGCGAATTATGATTTACTTTCAGTGGGTTATGATCGACATACTGACTTATACGATCACTCACAGAGTAAAGTATGTCAAATTAATTTGATATGATTTTTGATCTCTAACACAATAACGTAAAAAAAAAATAACTATACAAAATATAGAAAACAATTGAAAAGTTAAGTGGGTCTTTAAATCTATAAATAAACTTTAAACTATGAGATGAAGGATAAATACAATGGAAGTGTTTTAGTCAGTCCTAAAAGATTACACTATAACAGTAGTTAAAGATTATTGAATATGAAATAAGACTCATAATATTAATAAAATTTTAATTTTTAATAAATTATATTAATTAAATTAGATATTATTTTAAATATTAAAAAATTATTAATATTTAAATTAATTATATATTTTTTTAATTACTAATTATTTAAATCCTAATGTTGATATGCAAACTATTAATAACTAATTCAATATTAATTTGGATATTATAATAATTAAAACTAATTTAGATATCAATAATTTTTTAAATTTTAAAATATTATTTAATTTAATTGATATAATAATTAATTTTTTATATTTAAAATTATTTTGTATCTAATAATTTTCTTATAATATACATTTAATTTCTTGGTATCACGACATATACTAATTTTACGAATCTCATGTATCTGTTTTTTTTTATCTCTTGGAATGTCTATACTTTTTTAGTAATAATTAATAATATGAGTTTTTAGAGGAATTTAGTTTTGTTATTTCCGACAGAGAGTAGGGAAAGCGAAAATTTATAAATTGGAATCATGAAAACCCGTACGTTGAACCACTGTGTGGTGTCTGAAACTTTGAGACTCACACAGTACTCACAGTTTCCTTCAAACCCATACTTCTATGCTTTTCTCTTTAAACAAACACTATCTTTATAATACCTCAATATTTTATATTCTTTCAAATGTAATATTTATATATTCACATTATTTTTTTAATTTCAATTTTAAACTTAAAGTGTATGAATTTTTAATATATAAATGTTATGAGAATGAGGAGATAGATAGATACATAGAGTTAACGACCACTGTTGTTGTTTCACTGTGAGTTTGAGTTGAGTGGTTTTCTGACAGAAGCTGCAATTTTGTGTCACTGTCACGTTGTCACAGTCGTGGGTCCCACCTCAGAGGTTATATGTATAAAAATTTCCTGAGGGACCCACCAACGGTGTCGTTTCGAGGAAAGCGCGCGGGAACAGCGCGGGAGCTGTTTCCCAATGCACTGCACACTTCATTATGTCATAACTGCGTGCGCTGCTCCACTGCCCCCACCCCCATCATATCCTCCATGCACCTACCATCTCATTATCATAAATAACTATAAATTATATTTTAATCAACAACTTAATCAAAATCAAACTCCTATTTTACTCAATTTTGTTCTGCATGTGTCAATAAAAAATAATATTTCACCAATTCAAAAATATTAAAAGAAATTTTTTATATTTAATTTAATTTTAAAAATATCAATTTATATCAATGAAATATTTTTATTTTTAATTTTTTTATCAGCAATAAAAATAAATAAATAAATAAGAACCAATTTAGAAGTGGTCTAATCTAACCCTTATACAAAAATACCTGACACCAATCTCCTATTAAAACGTCTGCCAAATTAGCAAAGGAATAATCATACCAACACTAACCAACATTAATGAATCAACCTCATTCAAACCCCTAAATCCTAAACCAAATTTTTATATTTAGTTAATAATAATTTCAACACTTTTTTTATCCTTAGATTTGTTAATGTGTATGTCAACTATTAATGATTCGATAATGACATGATACAAGTAGTTTGATCAATTTAATAAACTTTAATTAAAATAAATTTTATATGATTCGATATTATTTTAAAAGGTAAATCTTAAAATTAACTTAATTTTAAAAAATTAATCTATGATGAGATGTTTTTATTTCTTGAACAGGAAAAATAAATTTAACAATTTTGGTCTAATATTTGATAACTAATTAGTTATTTTTCTTGTGTTTTTGCTTGTGGCATGTTGATTAGTTTGAAGTATATCGCAGGCAGTGTCTGTGTAGAGAAAATGGTGTACATTGGACTTAATTTTGATTGAATCAGACGTTTGGCCTAAGAAGTTGTTTGGAATTTAGTCTGTTTTGGATGGAAAGGGGTTTGATTGATTGAATTTGAAAGATGGAAGTTTAAAATTAGTGTTATTGTTATTATTATTATTTTAGTATTATTTTGATATTGATTGGTAACATATTTGGGATGGTGTGATACCTTACTACTTAATTAGGAGAACAAAAGGGCCCAATGGCCATCCTTTCAAACTTTAAATCCAATCTGACAGAGACCCATTTGTGTGTGTTGTGAAAGGAAATGCAAGGAAGGGGTTCTATGTACCCATGTGAGGAGTGGGCTCCATTGGAGGGTGAGAACCTTCAAGTATGGCCAATGGGCCTACCCAAAAGGGCCTAATCATCATTCCCATCTTCCTATTTTCTATATTAAATAAATACTCTAATATTATTCTAAATTCTTCCTCCAAATTCAACCTCTCTTCTTCTTTTTTATATTAATTCTCAAAAATTAATTTTAATATTTTTTTAAAAAAATTAATATTTGTAAACAAAACATTACTTTTCTTTTTTTTTAAATAACTTCAACAACATTTTAATATTTTTTTTCAACTTTTATCTTTTCATTTTTTTATTTGTTGTATTCGATAGCATGTGTAAAACAAGATGAGAAGATTTTTTTGTATTTGACATTTATCAGTTTGTGATAAAAAAAAAATTAGTTTTGTACTCTATTTTTATATTTCGTTGAATTTTCTTCGATTTTGTATCTTTCACAAAAATGAACAAAATTTACAAACGAAAACAAATCATCACCACGAAAAAAAACTACAAAAGTTACCTCAATCATCAATGTTCATCACTAGTCACCACAAGTAATCATCATCACTTAAAAATAAAGAAGAAGACAACATAGTTTTCATCATACTCCGAAGGGTATTGTTGGAAAAATATATGAAGGTGTATGGAATGTATTGGAGGTAGAGGAGAACTTGCCAATATTATTAATTATGTAAACAAGTTTATCCTATTGCTTTTTTTTTTTTTTATAATTGTAAAATATTGACCTTTCTAATACTTACCTTAAAAGTCTATATCACAAGTGATTACCAAAAACATGTCAAAAAACTTTATCATTTCACACCCTAAAGTAGGGTTTTGGTGGGGGTGATACCAAAAGGTTATGGATTAAGCTTACTAAGGTATGAAAAAGAAAGAGATACGAAAAGATATCGAGAGAAAGTGATATATATAGGATCAGTTTGTTTGTAATTATTTTTTTAATCAAAATACTTTTGTACACAATTTGATGTATTTGTTTAGTCAGTTTATTTTAAAAAATAATTAGTAAAAAAATTCTTTAAACATTTTATTTAAAAGAACTTATTTTAAGTTTATACAAAATGTCCATCATGCAAAGATAAATAGGGGTGTTTGTTTTAGAATAGTATTGTATATTACACACTCTAGTATAAATTATATGTTGAGAGCTGAAAAAGAAATAATTGAATTAAGAGTATTTAATCTAACTAATTAGTTAACTTATAAATATAAAAAAGATTATTTAATTATTTAAAATAAAATAATAAATTATATAAGTTGGTGAAATTTTTTAAAAAAAGTTAGCTTAAGCTAACTTATGATTATAACTACTAAAATAAAATCGTGCAATAAACAAATTTATTTTGGTAGACCTCGTGTCCCACTTTCTTAAAAAAAATATTGAACTATATTTTTCAATTTTTAAGACAAAAACTAATTACTCTTTTTATGGTTTATATTTTTTAATTTTTATTTAATTATTAATTAGTTTACTCATATATATTTATTATAATGCAAAAACAAAAGTAAAAAATTAAAAATATTTTATTAAAATTAAAAAAATACATTTTTTTAAGCTTTTCTGAAAGAATGTTAAACTTCAATTACAAGGGATGAGAGAAAATATTGAAAAAACTTACAAACATAGTCCAAATATAAATCTTAGTGCAATTGAAAACTCATGTACCTAGATGTATGCAAAAATACACACAAAGCAACAAAATAAAATAAAAGGGTTGAGAAAAATAAAAAATAAAAAATTATAAGATTATTGATAACTAAATATTATATATATATATATATATATATATATATATATATATATATATATAAAGAGAAGTGTATTTATTAATTTACCATATAGAGTAGTGATTATTAGTAGATATAAATGGATAGTGGGAGGTTGTCATGTTGACATGAGTGGTGTCTGTACTCTGTGTTCACTGTCTTTCTCAAGCTGGATCTTACCCATCACACTATTCCATTCATCACTTCTGTTAAATAATAATACACCTCTTATTTGGTCTTTTCTAAAACAAAATTAATATTTATTTTTTAAAACTAAAACACAATTAAGAATATATGTTCTTATATTTATCCAATGTTTCACGAGGTGTGTTACAAGGGTGTTTAAACACAGTCAGTTCATAGGGTTATTTTCATAACTTTTTAATAATCATAAAATTTAGGTATAATGTTTAAGTTGAGTTTAATTCAATTTAATTTTTTAATTAACTTAATAAATTTGATTAAATATGTATATATACATATATTAAAATATTAAAATAAATATTTATAATGTTTTTGGTGATTATAAGATAATAAGAATATTTATAATTCATATAAAAATAATATTTATATGATAGAAATATAAAAATATTAATAATAAAATTTTCAAATAAATAAAAATATTTATAACATATATATTATTGAGTCGGATCGAATTTATCACTATTTTCTAACTTAATTTTAATATAATGAATTAAATAAGTCTTAATGCGCTTTAATAATCTAACTTACCAAAATATCTTGAAATAATGAAATAATGAAAGTGATAAAATTCTAGTAGAGATATTAGCGAGATGAAAAGAAGCTACTTGAAGAAGTTTTGAATAAATCAAAATTAGTTTTCTCTTCAAATTAATTGATCTCAATGTGCTTAATGCGTTCATGGACAACCTAATTAGCAACTTTTTGAAGAGCAAATTGATTATCACGATAGAGGAGTTTGGACGTTCAAACGGAATGTGTAGATCGTCAAGTTTGTGATAGTCAAGGCAACAATATTTAGCTTTCGATGAACCACGAGAAATAGTGGGTTGCTTCTTGGAGCGCCAAGAAATGAGAGAGTTAATGAGATAAATAGAGAATCTTGTAATTGAACATTGAATATTGAATATTTGGGCAACCAACCCAATAAAAAGGCCTAAAGGCTTTGAGTTGGAGGAAGTTAGTTGTTGACAGAAAAATACTTAAGTTGAGTGTTTTCTTTAAGTAATGAAGAATGTGAGAGATAGTTTGTGAATGATTTTTGGTAGGAACATATATAAATTGACTAAGATTATGAACAACATGTGTGAAGCCAAGACATGTAGTGGTTAGATAGATTAATCTACTGATGAGGTGACAATAAGTTGATGCATCCAGGAGAGGTTTGTCGGTAATGGCATATGGGCGAGTAGAATAGTCCATGAGTGTAGAAATTGGACAAGAAACGAGCATGCCACAATCTGAGAAAATGTTAAGAGTGTATTTTCATTAAGAGATGTAAATACCAAACTTATTCCAAGCAACTTCAAGGCCAAGAAAATATTTAAGTTTACCAAGATCCTTTGTTTTGAAAGTGTCATCAAGAAGTTGGGTGATATGTTGTATTTCATAAATGTTTATACTTTCAAGAACAATATCACCAACATTAACAAGGAAATTTGTGGTCATTAATCTAGAAAAGTTGAGAAATAAGGAATGATCAGATGCATAATGGTGGTAACCATGGCTGAGAAGAAATGAAGAAAGTTGAGAAAATTACTTTTGATTAGCTTGTTCTAACCATTATAAATAATGTTGGAGCTTGCATACTTGATTGGGAAGAAAGGGAGTAATGATGGAAGGTAAGTGCATGTAAATCTCTTCATGTAGTTCACCATGTAAGAATTGTTGACATTAAAGTGCTTAAGGTGCCAATTATAAATGGAAGCTAGAGCAAGAAACAATAGTAAGTTTAGAAACAAGGAAAAAAATATAAAGGTAATTTTACCTTTTGATCTGGTTGTAACTTTGGTAACAAGGCGTGCTTTATATATTTCTATACTTCCACCAACATTATACTTTATTGTAGCTAGGGTTGGAGATGTGTGTATGTTGATAAAATGAAGCTAATTTGATTAACTTGGGATATTAAAGGTGTATTCGATGGTTGTTTAATTAAAGTTAATAGAGCTTGATATTACTAAAATGAAAAGTGAATCTCTTGAAGCTCCTTAGCGGTAGCCTTATTACCTTTCTCTGTGATTTTTCATTCCTCAATCACAACATTATTGGTGGATGAAAATTTGTCATTGTATAATCGATGTCCTAGAGAAAACTCATGTTTTCTATAACACACATCAATAATATGTTCATTCTTACCACAATGAGTGCAAATTTTACCATGATGAGACACACCTTGTTGTTCTTGTGATCAAGGTTGGAAGGAAAGTAATGTTTGTGAAAAGAGGTACTCTCAGTGTGTCCATTTCAGCCACAAAAATTATAATTTGAACCTGAGCCAACAACACTGATATAACTATATTTTGTTGCAGTGGTGACATTAGTGGTTAAAGTCTCGTTCACTAATAATTGTCTTTCTTGTTAAGCAACTTATGAAAATATTTTTTGTCATAGGAGGCAATGAATCCATCACGAGAACTTGAGATTGAACAATTACATGTTGATCATTAAATATGCGTAGAAATTGTATTTCCTAGTCCTCTAATTTTCTTTGAGCAATGATGGATGCAACCTTGCAAGTACATTTAACAATGCTTGCACAAATTGGATCCAACTAAAAATTCTTCCATTTATTCGAAGTTTAGAAAAGAAATATATGACAAAAAAATCACTTTGTTTTATAGAAGAGGCTTAAATTTCATATCTAAAATAATAATGAGCTTTGAGATTGCTCCAAATATTGGTTGTTTGGTCCATCCAAAAAATACTTTGATGTAGTGATGATGAAAAGATATACACAAGCCAAGAAAAAAAAATCATATTTTTACATTGTTTCCAATTATATATAGAACATTTTTATCAATGAATTCCACTTTATTTTTGGAGTTAAGAGGATACCATTGACTTATTCCAAAAATATAATTTGTTAAATCAAAAGAAGGAGAAATAAGAGTAGAAATAAGTACAAGTAACTATGAATTTTGATATATTTGTTAAATCAAAATAAATTTTGATTTATTTGTTAAATAAAAAAAAAGGAGAAATAAGTACAATTAACTATGAATGTCAAGAGAAGAATCAACATTTCTGTTTATGGCTACATAACAAAACAAAACGCATAGGAATATGATGGAAAACAAAATTAAATTCTTAATATCATGACAAAATAAATATAAATGTAAAAAGAACATGTTGGAAGAAAAAAGGAAATGCATCCTAAGAGAAAAAAACATAATAATTGTCGATTGCATTTTTATATTTTTATGTGAATATCGAATGAGATCAATAACAAAAAATAGAAAATTTAAAATTTAAAAATATAAAAAAAAATAAAGAAAAACTAAGTAAACAGAGAATTAAATATGGTTGAGATCTTTATTGATTCTAGATGGAAATGTAAGCCTTCTAAGTATTGTAGTTACTTAATTTTATATAATATATAATAGAAATATTAATTATATATAGATTTGTGATAGGTGAAGTGGGTCATCTACACCGTTTCATGGTTTAGGGTTGATGGTGCATGTTGTCACAATAAATTATATCTTTATCAGCTACACATTCATAAATTATTTATGTTATATTATATTATATTTATATATGTATAATATTAAAAGTAGGTAGTGTTTGACTATGGAAAGGGACTTAATCTGAGTGATGCAAATATTTCGTTATATATAATTTATATTCCTTTCAATGATTGAAAGAAATAAAATAATTTAGATAAAAAAAATTAAGTTAACAAGAAAATTATAAAAAAAAGTATTTAAAGTAGATAAGTTGTTAGAATTTACTAATTGAACTTGGGAGTTTTAATTCGAATGTCTATCTTCTCTTCAAACGTTTCTTCCTAGTGGTCTTAGTTGTTTTGTGAAGTGATATTTGCTCAAGTTCTGAAAATAAAAATAAAAACTTCAATTCTTTAATCAAACACCATGACAAATTCACAAATGGGTGTGAGATTAGTGAAAGATTAAGATTCAAGTAGAGATTAAGGCTTAAGTAAAGATTAAGATGATTGTTAAATTGTGAAAAGAATATGAACTCATTTAGGGTTTTTGGGATTGAACAAAATTTTGAGATTGAGCTAGAATTTGAAAATTAGCTTAGATTTAAGATCTGTAATACATTTTAGTATTATTAAGAAACATATTTAGATCATTATAAATAGTATAGTTGGTAAATAGTCTTGTTCTTTTAAATATATAATAAAAGATCAATAAAAATATCATTAAAAAGATATAAATTTTGAAAAAAAATATTTCTAAAAAATTATTTAGTTTTTTTAAACTATGTTATTTTAATATAATAAATATAGTAAGAATAAAATAAAAAACAAGTTACATGTGTAACTTCTCCATCAATTACCATTATCATATTAGTGGAATAAATAATGTACACCTTAAGTAAGTTTTATTAAATAGCTTCGTCTTTATAAATAATGTTATACTCTTTTTGCTTAAGTGACATTTATTGTTTGAGTGAAATGCAACTCAAAGAATAACATTCCTTCAAGATTTTTGTCGTTCCAACAATCATTTTGTTACTTGAGCATTAAAGCTCATGCTTGAGTGATCATCACTTTGTTGAAAGAAATTCAGCAAAAAGGTTCATCCACTATCTTATGATATTTGAGCGTCACATATTCAAGACATGTGTGCACTACTTTGTCATGCTTAAGTGTTTTGAATAGCATTTGAGGCACATACTATATCACTCTAGCCAGTTATATCACTTGAGCATTCTTTCCAACGTTTGAGTGATATGCTTCTAGAAGGGAGAGAATCGTTTTGATTTCTTTCTTGCTCAAGTTGTAAGTCATCACTCAAATTAGACAATTTGATAATGTAAGGTGGTTAGTGTAATTAATATACATTTTTAAACCTCGTATAACACACACTGAACACTGAACAACTCAAACTCAATGTTTTTCTAAAAACTTCTAACTTCTACAATGGTTCTTTCCTTCACATATTCAACAACAAAGTTCTCCCTAAACTCACAACGACAAATATACAATTATAACTCCACAATTTTATCATAATTATCATATTATAAAAAAATTACAATCCATACTTCCAAATAATCATCACATTTAGTAGAATGATTATTAGCCATGTTTACTTGACTTGAAATATTTTTTTACCAAATAAATTTTTTTTCTTAAACCTTTTATTTCACTCTATCAACCTATATCAACCTCCAAGAAATTAGTCATTCATCAACAATACCTTCCTTTAACATATATCCAAAAAAAAGAAAAACTACAACTCGAGATAGGATTATTTTTACTTACCACAACTAAGATTCAATTGGTTCACTATAATCTACGTTTCTCCAACTCTTCATAATTTTAATACGACACAAATTTAACAGTTAGAATTTTATTTTGTTGAATAGAAAAAACAGAAAAGAAATCCTTGAGGATGAAGCTTTTATGATGAATTAAAAAGATAAATATCAATTTATATTTATAAACAATGTAAGTAATTCATTTTAAAATTTATTAATAAAATATTAATGGATCTTATAATATATATATATAGTCAATTATGTTATGAATATTTTATTAATATTTATTTGATTTAAAAATATTATTATTATAAATATTTTATTAATTTAATTTAGTTTAGTTTTAAAATATTATAACTTTGATTAGTTAGTTATGAATATTTTATTATTATTACAATGATATTACAAATAATAATAAAAAATATTTAATAAAGATATATTTTATTTTATTTATTTTAGTTTTTTTATCTGATTGAAACCATCTTACTTATTTTATTTTTTATTCTTTTATTTGACTACATTATCGAAATAAAACATAAAAAAACACGTACGATAGAGTTGAGTCAGTGGGTGATGAAATCAATCAATCATCCTAAGAATCATTGGAAACATCGAATATCATTCCATGTTCCTTTTAACATCAACCACTTCAAACAATTATAATGCTTCCTTCTTCTCCTCTTCAATTCTTAAATGGATATTTTTACTTTTCTTATTCTGCCAAACTTTCAAACAACTTCTTCTCCTTCTTTACATTATCTTTGATTTAATTCAAATTCTAATGAGAAAATTTTTAGTATTTAGTTAATTTTATTTAACATAATTATTAATTATTTTAATTCATTTTTATTCTTTATTATTTCTACACTTGAATTTTCTAATTTAGTTAAGCCACAAATTTTTTTCTCTAATTTACAATTCTAATTCTTTGAGTGAAATTAAGAAACAAATAACATTATATTTAGATATGGTTATCGAAATCAAACATCGTTTACCGAAGAATATTATTAGGTGTAACATCTAATAATAGATTTTAAAATGAATAACAAAATAAAGTCTATAAATCTATAAATAGAAGTTGAACGTTGATTCATTAGTTCATTATAAAATTTCAATTTCAAATTTTTTTGTTTGCAATTCTCTTCAATAAAACATAGTCTTGGTCGTATTTTGCTAATAGATTGAGATTTTGACAAGCTAAAAAAGTTTAGAATATTTTAAGACCGATTCAATATAAATTTTGGTAACTATATTCAATCGTAGTGTTTTAATCTTTTACTCCTTCTCTTAGAAGTGGACGTTTAAGAAAAGATGTTCTGTTATAGGATTAACTAGTTTGTTGGAATGAAACAAACTTTAATCTAAATAAGAAAAGTTAATGGTAATTTTATACAATGTACTAGTTAATTTGGATATATGGATTTATAGAGTTTGATAAAGTATAAATTATATGATGAAATTGAGAATTGATATGTTTATAACTGTGTTATTGTATGTATACAATTAACCATTGAATTATGAATTATATGAAGAAAAAAAAAACTATAAAATATTGGTATTGAGTAAGAATGTTAAAAAATATAAGTTGGGTTGTTCTCATCTAATGTATCACTTGAGCAATATACAGATTCAAATTATGTACAATAATTATATTAACCGTCTTACATCGTTCTATTGAAGTCTTGATTGTTCAAGCAAATACAAATTTTGATTTATAACTTGAATGAAAATAAAGGTTTACACACAATTCTATATGAGAATTGATGGACAAAACGTATTTTTTTTACATTTATATTCATTTAAAGATCTTTGAATCTTTATATGTATATATTTATATTTGTAACTATATTAATGACTAGTGTGATAAAAACTTTTTGCATTACACTTATAAAAAAAATTTGAAAAAGAAAAAAACTTTGTTTATAATTTTTTTTCTTTATACTACTACTTCATTTATATATATAGTTGGCAGGAATATGATAATTAATAGATTGGTGTGAATGATGGAAAACATGTAAAAAGACTACTGTTGAACCTTTTAAAATGATTGAGAGTATATATTAAGGTTGATGGTCATGTCTCATTAAAATAATTAAATTCGCAATGATGTCTATGTACATTATTCATAGATTTTACTCTAAATATTGATAGTATTTTTGTACTTCTCAAGTTTATTTTAGGAAAGATTTGTTTGACATCACACAATAAAAACATACACTTGATACCATATTATAATATTTAAAATTAAAAAATAAATTAAATATAATTAAAATATTATTTTATTAGTTTGTGAAGTATATGTTTTATACTATTTGTGTGGTATATCACCATCGTTTATTTTACTTTGAACAAAACAGTTAAACAATTCATCTAAAAAAGTAAACAATTGACTTAGAAATTTTATATGCACTAACCAAGTTTATTCTTTTAAGGTTATTATTAGTGGGATTTTATGACTTTCAAATAATAATTTTTTTCATAGATTTTATACGACTTCTATCACGTATTTGTTTTTTTTTTTCTCTTTAATTAATATCTAAATATATTGCAAATTATTCATATTATTTGATTTGTAAACCTACCTCAAATTGCATATAACATAGTAATGCTAGTGAAAACTTGCTTTTAATAATAATATTTATTAGAGCATCAAAATAAATTTAATTTGATACAATTTGATGAACTAATCGGATTAATTCGATGACTTGAGTTAAAATATGAATATTTATATATAAAAAAAATTTAAAAAATTAATTAGACTCAATTTTATTAGTGTGAAGAAGATATGATCAAAATAAATATATTTTATTATTGTTTTTACTTAATAATACTTTTTCATGTAATATTAGAAATCCCTAATAAGGTTCATATTTTATGGATATTGGTTTTTTTATAACTTTTGAAGTTATATATTGTTATAAGTTATACACTTTATTTTATTTCTATTATTATTTTGTTTCAATAATTGACGCACTTCCTTATATTTCTATTATTATGTATTATATTTTATTGTACAAATATATTTGAGTTTATAACTATTAAAAGTATTTTATTAACATGTTATACAAAACTAAATTATTTTGTTATTTTTTAATGTTTTATATATTTAAAAATAACTGACCATGGGTCAGTCCATTTGACTCATGACTCACTACGAAGGACGTGCGGGACAAGAAAATTTTGAATTTAGTGTTTCTTTTTACACCCATAATTTTCTTTTGGCACCTCAGATACTTACATTTTAGAGAGAGTCTAATCCAAAATGTATGGGTGTTAAAGAAATCATAGTGTATGAAGGGCAATTACTTCTTGCATCGGATCAATTTGATCTTACACCCGATTTTTATGTGAAATAACAAAAATGCCCTTAAATAAAAGGGAATGTGAATAAAAAATACTTTCGGAACCCTTTTCCTTGAATACCTTTCTGGATTTGGATTTTCATAATAATTTTCTGAATTCTTGAAATCCTTTTCTGGAATATGTTTCCAGATTTTCTTTTTTCGAAATTGTTTTCAGAACCTTTTTTTTTCATTTTGAAATTATTTTTACAGAATAAGATTTTGATTTTCGAATTTGCCCTTGGGAAGTTAGAACCTTGAATAGGAAGTCAAATTGGCCAAAAATGGCCCATAAAAATGTTGGCCCATGATAGACTAACCCGAATTCACAACATATGAAAAGTTTGAAACGAAAAACAACTAATAATAGAATGAGCCATAGGAATAGGATTGTATGCAGTTTATAAGATCAAACAAGTATCATTTTCATTTACTTTTCAGTTTCTTACAAGTATATTTATAAGCTGAAACAATATACTTTTTTGTCGAGATTTTGTGCAGTTGTGCATATTGCAGACAACTTAAATCCACAACAATAAACCACCAACACAGTGCTTCATCGAACCCAAGGATATAAAAAAGACACCAACTTTAGTTCTTGGGGTGAGGCAGAATGCTTATAAATCAATGGACAGCACCAGTGGCGTGTCACCTTTGTCAAGCACAAATGTCTTAGAAATTTTCTTTGATGGGGTCACAACTTGCACATTGTATGTTCCATGAAAGCCTCTGAAGTTGTATTGGCCTTGTTCATCAACATGGCCACGGCTGTGAGAAAGCCACTCTTGTTTTAGAGCTAGGAACCTTTTCCCTGCCTCATTGATGTCACCTTCTGCATTCACCAAGTGTGCATTGTCCCTACTCATAAACAGCTCCCAAAAACCCCACAGCATTATGCCTTCTACTGCAGGATGAGCCATGGCCTCACGTAGCATAACTTCAAGATCATCTGCTCTGACGTATTCATTGATGGAAGACACATCAAGCTCAGTGAACCATATAGGTAGACCAAGAATACCCAACTTGTCAAGGGAAGAACTCACAATAGGCCCTATTGGACTATCTATGTGGCCCTGAATTCCAATTCCTCCAACTGGGGCACCTTGCTCTTGCAAATCAAGAATATGATGGATGTACTTATCTGGACATGATCTGGTGTCACATCCATCCTCAACATGATAATCATTCACAAAGAGTGTAGCAGAAGGGTCTAGTTGGTTTGCAGTTTTGAACATGTTAGCCCTTATATCCTTGCCTAGTCTATCTTGAAAGAATGAACCATGCAGCATTTCATTGTTGACATCATAGTGATTAAACTTGCCCTTGTAACGAGTTAGAAGCCCGTTTAGGCGGTTCTGAATAGCCGTCATCAAATCGTTATTGTTCAGTGATTTGATCCACTGCTGAACTACGCCATCCACATCCCAGAAGATACAATGACCACGAGTTTGTATATTGTGCTTCTGACATAGGCTTAACAGATCATCAGCATCCTTGTAATTGAAATTCCCTTGTTGTGGCTCAGTCCAATACCACTTTAACTCGTTTCCAAACACAGCCCAGTTAAAATGCTTCACCATGAAATCAACAAAGTCCTCATTATCAATGTTTGATCTACTGATGCATGTTCCAATTGGGAAATCATTCTGTGTTTGTCTAACTTGCACTGAGGTGTTAGCGTAGCTGCCAGAGTCCAGCCCAGAGAATTTCAGGATAACATCACGTTTACGTATCTGCATGAAGTAAATCAGTATAAATTACAATTTGTAAGAAAATAATGCAAAGCATCACTTATCCTATCAAAGAAGAATGGATTATTGATGTAATGATAAAGTACTACAGTCTGAAATATACTTAGCTTCATGTAACATTTATTTCCTGCCTGGAAAATTTTGTTTTGTTCATAATTAAAATTATGCTTTTTAGTAATCTTGAGCAATTCATGAAATATGTAAAAACAAAAGGAGGTAAACATGTCTCAGTATCATACATCAAGCAATCCTTTGGACAGGTTAATGGTAAATTTGGTAATCTATGTGCTGGTACCATGTGTATGCATTAAACTGTAGAGGTTATTATCTGCATGGAACTTATTCTACATATTTTATTCTCTTTATGTTCGGGTATGGCCGAGGGAGGGGTATTAAGCAAATGTCACTCATTCAAACAAATTCAAGTGCAAGACAATTTTGGAACATTCCTTATGTTTCTGAAGATTCTCTAAGACAAAAGACATGCAGGGAAACTTGATCTCACCTTATTTGTTTGGATCTTTAAATATCTCAATCTTGCATGTCTATCCACAGGAAAAATTTGAAGTCCAGCCACCATTAAGTCCACCCCAGAAGCAGGACCTTGAACATAAACCATAACCTTTGATGGCTGCTTTTCAATTCTAAAGGACCCTCCAATTTCATGCCACGTGTTATCAGAAACCTCTGTTTGTCCTCCATTGACCCACTCGTTGTCAACACCAAGGGCAACATTCACATTCTGTGGCCCTGATGATCCTGAGACAATCCTGACCCAAGCAGACACTTGATAAGTCAAAAAGAGTTTCACTTTATCAGTGATGATCTGAGCAGGACCCATCCATGTTTGTGTTCGATTAGTTACAAGGATGTAGCGCCCACTTAGGAGTTCACTAGGACCAAGAGAATCTCTTGCCATTGGTGGAACTATATGTGGTGAACCAGTTTTAACACTTAAAGTGCAATTGCCAAGGGGAAACCATCCATTGGTGCCATCAGCTAGAGTGCTGTTCTCAATTATATTAACCCCAAAAGTAACATTCTGCAAAACAAAAATCAACTTTTTAGGTGCTTGGAACATAGAACTGACAGCACAACCAAAGTATTTAAGGCAACAGCTAAGCTCATAAGCAATGCTTGTGCAAACCCAATTTTCAGGAAACACTAGCATTAATGTTATCAAAGTAATTTACTAAAGAAGAATGCTCCAAATGTACAACCTTTACATCTGGTGGGGATGAAGGAGGTGTTTTAGCTGCATGCTTTAAGACCAAATTATTGAGAAGAATGTCAGTGCCTGGAGGGGGCCCCTCTAAATAAAGGACCACTTTTGATGGAGAACCATTTAGAAGGAATTTTCCCTGCATAGTAACCCAATCTTTATCTGTTGCCTGCAAACTTCAGAACACACCAGCTTTGTTCAGCAAGCCGAAGAAATGGTAAAGGAGCATGCTAATGTTCTTATATCACTAAAACATACTACAGAAACTTTTTTTTTCTGTTTTGTTTATCAAGAATCAAGAATCAAGAATAACAAACAGTCATGTTATGCCTCAGATTCTATGTGAAATACAGTTATAGAAAAAAAAAGACAGATACTAACTTTGCAATGCCTATATATTGTTCTTTAAGATCTGGTGCTTGGACCCACAAAGTAGCACGTACATCAGCAGTAGATACATTGTTTCCAAAGATTCTAACTGAAGCAGTGACCTCATAGGCCAGCTTGCGCTGCACGCGTCCAGTGATATCTTGCTGGATTCCATTCCAGTTCTGTGTGCGTTCTGTTGCAGATGCAAAGAATTTCCCTGATTTTGGAACAATTTTCCCATCATTCATGGAATCATGCAACATAATCTTGCAGCCTCTTCCAGACCAGTTATTCAGACCATCATCAAATTGCGGGTTGATGATGATGTTGTCATCTCCCGCTGAAACACATGCTGTGCTTGTGGTCTTTTAAAATAAGAGGAAAAAGGTACATTTAGTAGTTGAAAACATACAGATTCCACAGGACATATAATTACACTAACAAATATTCATTGCAATTTCAATCTAACCGTAGAAAGTAATAACCAATGTACAAGAATGAGCTTGATATTTATCAGAGTACTAAACTATGTCAATATGTAGAATTGCACAAAGAAATAACATTTCCAAAAATAAATAACTTCATAACATACATTATTATTTGGAGTGGAACAGTTTATCTCCACTGATCGTATGAGCAGGTCAACTCCAGGAGCAGGTCCTTCCAAATAAAATACAACCCTATCAGGCATAGTTGACAATGAGAATGTCCCTTCCAACTTTTGCCAGCTATCCTTATTAACAGAAGTTCTGTAGAAAATCATGGAGATGTAAGGGCGTTTTCCTGAATTTCTTTAAAGCAAGGAATTAGATA
>Ga0123342_1005495_pt1 | contig 18318 bp, 6 predicted proteins | sample Turbeawhitnodule_FD_89960 | JGI IMG/M metagenome (GOLD analysis project Ga0123342, IMG submission 89960) | Root nodule microbial communities of legume samples collected from Mexico - Turtle bean Mexico white nodule | ecosystem: Host-associated > Plants > Roots > Nodule | place: Mexico: Nepantla...
ATATTATATTATTTTATATTTCTTTTTTATATATATATATATATATATATATATATATATATATATATATATATATATATATATATATACACACACGAGAGAATTACAGTAAAATACTTTATCTAAAAATTTGAAATCATGGTTGTGGTTAAGTTTCCTTTATAAAATGGAAAAATTAGGAAAAAAATAAAACTAATTAAGAAACATTATAATTATGTCATATTGTTGCCAACCGTGCAACTGAATACGCCTTTTTTTTTTAAATTAGGATAAATTATATTATTTTGTTTACAATTTTATACTTGTTGAGTATTTTGCGATGTCCATGATAGTCAGCTAACTAGGTGTGTGTCTAGTGAATGGTTTTGAGGATGAGAAATGATACTTTAATAGTTGTATAAAAATTTTGATGCGATAGATTTAGATATAAATATATATAATAAAGGATAAATTTGTAATTAAATAATATGAAAAAATATTAAAATAATTGTATTCAGGGTTATAATATAGTTGTATAAAAAATATGGGTTGTCAATATACACTACAAGAAAATCATGAAATAAAAACCAATTTTAGAAACAAAAAATAATTAGTTGCTATAATGACTAAATTAGAGACCATTTTAGGAATTAAATAAATTTTTGGTTTCTAAATTAGTTTCTATTATTGTTAAATGATTTCTAAATTGGTATCTAGTTAACAACTAAAGTTTTTTCTACCAAATTTAGAATCTAAATAATTGGTAGTTAAAACTTTGGTAGTTAATTAGATACTAATTTAGAAACTATTTAACAATAATAGAAACTAATTTAGAAATCAATTTTTTTTTAGTTTCTAAAATGGTCTCTAATTTAGTTACTATTACAACTAATTATTTTGGTCTCTAAAAATTGGTTTCTATTTGATTATTTTCTTGTAGTGATATCATTACCCTTTGAGGAGAATGAACGAAAATTTAAAAGTTGTCATTTTACGTCATTTTACATCGATCGTCCTTGAGATGATCTTTCAAGTGATAATAGGTTGTCTATTTAGTGAGATAGGTATCAAATAGGCCTCATCATCTATGTTAAGTTTAATAGTGAAATAAATGGAAATGACCATTTTTTTTATCAAAATTTTAGAGGTTTAAGTAGTAAATAATAGTCCTTAAATTTTGGGTCTCGATTTTCATGTAGAAGAAGACTCTTTTGTCCTTTAGATCTGGAGTACTTAATTGATCTTATAGTAGTGGGGTGGACCTACATACAATATGTCTTAGATGGTGGAGGAGGACTCTCTAGTTAGAAACCATTGTTTTAAACCAAGACAATTTTTAATTGGAAGGCGCCCACACTGGGCTAGATAAAACTTTTCCTACCTCCACACAATAGTACATAATATTTTGAGAAATAATTGCAACATCATGAGGAATTAGCAAATTTTTGGATATCGTATCGGGAATTGTAGTGTGAGAATGTGGAGGCCAAACCATGAGGAAAAGAAGCTTAGGCTGAAGGAGAACGACTTTGGGAAGAAGTTCACACTAAGCAAGATAAATAAAGAGAAGAGACTCGCATTGAGCACAAGCGACTACGAGAAGAGACAAAGATGTCACACCATTCAATGGGGGAAGTCATGTGAGGACATAAGGAGTTACAAAAAGCCAATGAAGAGCTACAAGAGGCCATGCACATATAGATGTCCAACGGAGGTGGGGCAAATCCTTTCCTGATACACGCTCAAGAAGATCCACAACCCTTCTCCCAAGCGATCATGGAAAAACAAGTACTCTCTCAATACATGGTGCCCAAAAATCACACCTTTTTCGGGATCAAGAGATCCAGAGAGCCACTTAAAACCTTTTAGAGCGCAAAATGCTTATCCCAGATGGCTCGGACATTGTATGATGCAAAATATTTGTCAAAACATTCACAGGCACTACACTTCAATGGTTAAGCAGAATCCCTAGCGGAGTCATCAACTTTTTCCATATTTTTTCTTAAATGTTTGTGGAGGGGTTCATGACCAATAAAGTCAAGCCTCCACGAATTGTATCTCTTTAATGTTAAACAACAAGAAGGTTAACCTTTGAAGATTTATTTTAATCGCTTTTGCGATATCTCGATTCGCATACATCAACCTAACAAAGAGATGTTCATTGATGCTTTCATCAAAGAATTGCAGTTCAACCCCTTTAGTGAGTCCCTTATTCATAATAGGGCCGATTTTATGGCTGAAATTTGAAGTTGGGCATCATCTCACATTTAAACCAAGGAAGTGATGCGGTGTAAGAGATCAGAAGAAAAATGTCAGCCACTTGTGAAGTATAAGGATAATACTAAAAAATTGAGGCCAAAATGAGAAGATGATTAGCAGGAGAGGCACATCAACTGGCGATTTGTATATTATGTACCCCAAAGGTCACAGAAGAACAAGGAAAGATTGAAATGTCCAACCTTCAATGTCTCTCTAAAGGAAATCTTTGAAGATGATAAGGTAGCTCGTTGTCTTCAGTTTCCCAAAGATGAAAATTATGTTTTGTCTTTAAAATCATTTTTGCTCACATATTCAGTTTTCAACTGATCATAGGTTAGTTATATTACCACCAAGTGTTTTTTCAAAATACAATTTGTTCTTTCAACTTTTAATCTGTTGTTTTATAACAATTTTCAAAACTATTTTGAGAAAATTGTTTTGATTTGAATCCTATAAAAAGAGAGCTTTATCACAGTTCAAACCATCCCTTGCAATTATAAAGTGCATAGTTTTCAAGCGATTTTTATTGAGGTTTCACGTGAGCTTAGCTTTGAAAGTTTTTCTCAAAAACTTTTAAGAGTTCTTGTGCTTGTTTTTCTTTTAGCTTGGGAATTGAAGTTCAGTCAAAGTTCTGCAGTAGTGAGGATCCAGGTTTGAGTTCTTTAGTCTACGAATAAGGTGTTTTCTTTCCTAAATTCTTTTTCCTTGAAAAAGTGCATTTGTATGTACTTCTTGATAGGGTTTCTAGAAGTATAGTGTTGCTGAAATAATGTTTTTCAGCCTGTGTTCTTGATTCTTGAAGGGTTAAAGAATTGAGTTTTTTGTAAATACTGTTTTGTTTTTAGTGGAATCCATCTTGGTGTAAGGTGAGACTGGATGTAGCTCTTATTGAGTGAACCAGTATAAAACTGTGTGTGCCTTTCTTCTTCCTCAATCACTACCTATAAAACTAAAATCTGAAAATTTGTGATGAAATAAATCTGTTGTTTTAGAATTGAATATGTTGTGTTTTAACAGCAGAAGTGGTCTGAATCATATTCTGTTTTCAAGTTTTTTATAAGATTTTAATCAAACTTAAAACTCAAGGAATCCTTCATCTATGACAAATTAACTCTTAAAATTAGTCAACTATAATCAATCTTGATATAGGAACTATTTTAGAAATCATCATACCAAATCTGTTTTTAAAAGGAAAGTGTTTACATGTTTAAATTGATTTGTTCTTAATCAATCTTTTAAAGAACTGGTTTGAGGAAAACCTTTAGAACTGTGTGTTTCAAAGCTTTTGTTTTTAAATCTGAATTAAAGATCGTAATCTCCCTTGATTTGTTTTTTCAAGATATTGGTTTTAAAACTAAATTGAATCTTTATAACTCATTCTATTCAATGATTTTATTCGTGATACAGTTTTCAATATTTCCTGTGTATAAAGATAAGAACTAGTTTAGATGAAATACTTAATTCAAAAATAAAACATGTTATTCTTTAAACTAATTTGTTGCATTTCTGATTTACACTCTGAACAAAAAATCAATTTGTTTTTCTTTAAATCAATCAGATCTTTTTTCTGTCAGGATTTCTTAAAAGCTTACATTTGAGAAAATTATCCTAAGTACAATTCACCCCCTCTTGAACTTAGACTCCCATAAACTCAACACATTCCTCATTATTCCATTGGTTCATTGTTTAAGGTTTTTGTTCATTGCTCCACCACCGCGCTCTGCTTTCCCATCACAGATGTCGCTGCTGCCTTTGTAAGTTCTTCCTACCTTCATTCCTTATTCTTCCGCTTTCGTCCTCATCTTAATTTTCCTCCATTCTTCCATTGGTTCATTATTTAAGGTTCTTGTTCATTGCTCCGCCACCACGCTCCGCTTTCCCTCCACCGTTAGCGTTGTTGCCTTCCCCCGCGTTGTTGTCATCACTTTGAGGTTGGTATTGTTTTTTTTTAATATTTTTTTTGTCTATAAGTGACTTATAGACGACGATAACCGTCGTCTATACCTCAATAGAATAGACTACGTGCTGATAGACAGTGATTTCAAAATCGTTGTCTAATTGCTAAAAGAACCATTGTCTTTGACTTTTTCTACACTAGTGTGAGCATTGACTTCAAATATTTAAATAACATTTGTCCAAAGGACTTTTATTCTTTGCCCAATATTGATGCATTGGTGGATAAAACATTCGAATGTGGACTCCTTAGTTTTTTGGACGCTTATTCTGGGTACAATAAGATTTGAATGCATCCTATGGATGAATATAAGACCGCCTTCATGAGTGAAACATCAAATTATTGTTACAAGGTGATGCCATGCATATTGAAAAATGTTGTGGCTACCTATCAGCATTTGATGGATCGAATATTGCATTCGCTAATTGGGAGAAATGTGCATGCTTACATGGATGATATGGTGGTCACAACTTTCGCAACAAACTAGCACCAATCAGATTTGGAAGAGTTATTCAACACCACTAAAAAGTATCAACTTAATCTTAACCCAAAATATGTGTACTTGACATGAAGGATAAATTTTTTTGAGTTTCTTGCTCACTAAATAGAAAATAGAGACGAATTTGAATAAGTGTTTGAGCATTATTAACATGAGAAGTTGAAACAACATAAAGGAGATTTATCAACCAAACAAGTCAAATCCAAAGCAGGAGATAATGGTTCTCATTATTTCCAATACCTTTAGCGAAATGTTATTGAGTAGACAGAAGAATTTTAAAAGACTTTCTTGATGTTGAAGGAATACTTATCTAATCCTCCAATGTTAAGTAAGCCAATATCAAACAAGTCGTTTTGGTTATTTATCACGGTGCATAACAGACAATACACTACAAGAAAAAAGAATTTTAACGGAGGTTATTTAGTAGAGGTTGATATAACCCTAGGAATTGATTTAATTAACAGAGGTTTTTTACCTTCGTCAAGTTCCAAAGGTTATTAAAAAACCTCAGCAAAATAACGGAGGTTTTTTAACTTGCGCTAAATTTCAAAGGTTTATTTTAAAACATCAGCAAAATAACAGAGGTTTTTTTAACCTTCGTTAAATTCCAAATGTTTATTCTAAAACCTCAGCAAAACAACAGAAGTTTTTTTAACCTTCGTTAAATTCCAAAGGTTTATTCTTAACCCTTGGCAAAATAACGGAGGTTATTTCACCTTCGGTAAATTCCAAAGATTCATTCTAAAACCTTAGCAAAATAACTAAGGGTTTTTTAACATTCGTTAAATTCCAAAGATTTATTGTAGAACCTCAATAAAACACTCCAGATTTTTTAAACTTCAATAAATAAATAAATATAATTAAATCTATTTATAAATAAATAATTAAAAACTACATAGTTTTAATATATTTTATAACTAAATTTTCTCTAAAATTTTGAAAGTGTAACTTTACAATACAAATAAGTTTTCTAAAATTTCAAAAAAAAAAATTGAAAAACTCAGCAAAATAACCTTGGATAATAGTATATCAACAACTAATCATGGATAATAAGTATTTCAACCGTATTTGCATATTTTTTATGATTGATGGTACTTGGTTTATATAATTCTTAGTTTTTTTTGTTATGGGCTCATACTTCAAAAAAACTTGACTTATTTTGTTTTAGTTTTTAATGTACATATATTTTATGTGCAATTTTAGTTTTAATTATAATTATTAATATTTAATTCTCATAATTTTGAAATATTTTAAATTAAGGTCTTTATTTTAAAATGCATATAATAATTAATTCATTGTGAAAGTGAGAAGTGATAAAGTTAATTTCTCCAAGCAATATGTTCTTGCAATCTTTAGCCAAGAACACACATTACTTTGAAGCCTACATCTGATAGATAATGAAATTATTTAGGATATATAAAGCAGGGATAAACACCACTTATGAGCCAAGTTGGAGAAGTAAAGTGATGGAAGAAGTAATATTGATGCAAGAAGAAGATAGTGCCTTATTTAGTGTTTCTTCTCCTTAGATATAATAGACATACGTGTGGTTGAATTGTGATTTCTTGTTATGACTACTGTCGACGACCATTGAGCCTGTGTGTCGAAGAGCAATGTGTCTACGGTGGAAGAGAGAAGTCAAGAGAATTGTTAGAGATTGTGAAAAATGGGATTGAATGTTATTTCAAACGACAAGTCATTTTACGAAAATTTTGAAACTCATGGTATTTTACTGATGTTCTTAAACCCGTGGTATTTTACGGATAAATTTTAAACCCATGGTATTTAACGGAGGTTTTGAAACCTATGGTATTTTCCGGAGGTTTTGAAACTCATGATATTTTACGGAGGTTCTTAAACCCATGATATTTAACCAGGGGTTCTGAAAGACTTTTCCTAAGAACACGTTCTTCAGGGATGGTTTAGCGGGATAAACGACAACCCTGGGTAAATGATTTAACACTACAAGAAAATCATGAAATAGAAACCAATTTTTAGAAATCAAAATAATTAGTTGTAATAGTAACTAAATTAGATACCATTTTAGAAACTAAAAAAAAATTGGTTTCTAAATTAGTTTCTATTATTGTTAAATAGTTTCTAAATTATCTAATTAGCAACCAAGGTTTTAGAGACCAAATTTAGAAACTAAATAATTGGTACTTAAAACCTTAGTTGCTAATTAGATACCAATTTAGAAACTATTTAACAGTAATAGAAACTAATTTAGAAACCAATTTTTTATTTAGTTTCTAAAATGGTCTCTAATTTAGTTACTATTACAACTAATTATTTTGGTCTCTAAAAATTGGTTTCTAGTTCATGATTTTCTTGGAGTGTAATAGAGGTTTTAATCCTAGGTAATGTAAAAATAAAACTCCATTAAAACCATTTTTTTTTAATGATAATTCAGGTTGCTACATGAAGAGAAGGGCAAACAAAGACTAATTTATTTTGTAAGCAAGGTTTTAAACAAGAAAAGTTTTTAATCACAACAATACTTTTCTACATAATATTTTATATTTTTATTACTAAATTATTATTTTTTTAAATGTTGTAATGATGATGGCAGCTATATAATGCTTTTTTTTATAATATCTTAGCTAATTCACTATGATTAAAAAATTGATTAATTTAGTTGATATAACTAAATACTTATTAAATTTATACTTTTACAAAACTACTCCACGTATTAATTAGTCGTTACAAATACTTAAAATTAACGTACTTATTTTTATAAAAAAATTAGACAATTTTTAACTAATTCTTGTCAAATGAAATCAACGTCACTTTTCTTAAATCTCATAAAAGCTTCGAAAGAAGTAATATATCTTTTAAACTAAACCAACTCCTACGTCATGATTATTCCCTCTCAATATAGATCATGAGTTCCACTAACATTTTTTGTTGGACAAACAATATGAACCCATTTAAATTTTAATACACAAACATAGGATTTTGATCATTATTAGAGCTTCAACTGAGCTTTCATAAGAAATCAAAATATTTCTTCCTAGGAAAAACAAAACACAGAAACATATAAAGCAACACTATATTCTTGTCTTAGAATCCGAACATTTCAGTTATTAAATATTAGAATAAATTTCCCACTTAAGGAAGAGAAACCAGTATTTGTAGTATTTGTTAGAAATATCAGTGGTTTTTTATTTAAGAAGCTTCATCAATATATTCTTTCAAAATCTGGAAGATTTTAAGAGAAATATGTGCCAAAACTGATACTTTTAGTTACTATTTTTTTAATTCAGATTACTATATGAATGAATATATTTCCTGCCTTAAATCAAGAAACTTTATGACTAAACCTATCATTCATGTTTGTGTTCAATAATCTTCTCAAGTACTCATTTGATACTCAAATATGTCCTCTCAAACAGCATCAGAAGCATTAAATATTTGACTCAAACATGGGAAAACCAGACCAGTCCTTGTCAAAATGAAAAAGATGGAGAACAATCATCACTCAATTCACATTTATGATTAATAAACTTAACATATAATGATGCTTTTAAGAACTAAAGCTAGCATGCATGCACCATCCCAGAAATTCTAGATTCATCATTGCCTTCTACCTCATAACAGGGTAATAACGAAAGTTTCAAATTCCTAATTATACACATCAGGAACACCAAAATGAATATTCAAAGATGAAACTCACGAATTCAAAAGTCACAGAATAAAGAAAATCATCACCTTGTTATTGATTTCTTCACTGCTAACTTCCATAGATTTTTGGCAGATAAAAAAGTGCAAATTGTTAATGGAGCAATGTTTTCTTCTTCTCATCACCATATAGGTCTGGCTTTGTTATGTACTGAAGCCAGCAGTTTTTGACTTCGATAATATAAGCTAAAATTGAGGTGTTGTCAGCCTCACGTCAAGAGCGTGTAAAGAACAAACAGTGATCTTCTTTTTTTTATATGTGATTATAAGAATGAACATTATATAATTCAGCATTTCAACTCTAAACACGATGGCTAATGGCTATGTAATTAGTATTTTAGACATGAAATAACAGTAGATTTGAAGATTTATGTGTTAAAGGTCACAAAAATGCCGACTTGAGTCAAAGTTCACCTGCCATGTTTCTCATCAACCTTGAATATGGTGACTTTGTGTGGGTCCTCCATTTCGGTGCCATTTTTATATTACACCTTCCTTTCTTTTACCTTAAGGTCATAAATTTCCAACAAATTCCCCCATAGATAGCTTGTATTTATTACTTTCGTTTAATAAAGAAAAGACACCAATGGAACTTTATCTATATATGTCCATTATAAAATTAAGAGCCCTTCCTTTTCTTCCAAAACTACTACAAAATATATTATATATTTATATATATTACTAAAAAAATCATTCAATAAAAATTAATTTTAAAGATAAAAAATAATTAATTAGTATATTAACTAATTAGATATTATTTAAGAAATAAAAATATTATTGATATTTAAAGTAATTTATATTATAAATAAAATTTTAAAAAAATATTATCTAATTAACTATTAAAATTTTAATTATCAAATTAATATAAAGTAGTTTATAGTTAAAATAATTAATTAGATGTAAATTTAGAAATTAGTTTATAAATTATATTAATAATATAAATTACTTTATATATCAACAATTTTTTAGTCTCTAAAATTAAAAATTTATTAATAATTGTCATATATATATATATATATATATATATATATATATATATATATATATAACTTAGAGATTATCTTACAACCTATTTTCATTTGCTAATTTTTTAACTCATTAGTATACATATGTTAAAGAATTCACACATTTTCTGCCAAGTCAGATCTCCCCGACCCTTCAATTTTTGTCCTATTGGCATAATTTTTTCACTAATTTGAATTACTATATTTTGTTCATTTTTTTTCTATCCTTTGCATTATTTGTTTATACATTATATAAATAATATCTAAAATTTATTTATCAAGAGTTTTTGGTAAAGTAAAATAAATTTTAAATCTTAAACTGTTTTTTCAATCTTTCATTAACTATATCTTTAAACTTATAGTTGGAAAAACTCTTAGATATTAATTTAGAGCATTCTTTATATACACACAATTAAGACTAAATTCCTAATGTCATGACTGTTACCATGGCCCCATTTATATGCAATCTCATCATTTTGACTGTCTCCACAGTTAAAAACCTTGGATACAGCATAAGAGTGTTTTTTGTTGTTGGTGTTCATTGCGTCCCATTTCTTGCTAAAAAGATCAGTTAAATTTAGATTATTTATGGGTGGTTAACTACTCATTAAAGATTATGCCATTTAAAATGTTGCATCAAAATTTTCAATCACAGTATTATGAACCCTTATTAAATCTTGTTTATAAATTAGGATTGACCTAAAACAGGTTGTGTCTGCAGAGTGTACATCCATTGTGTAGGTCTAATGACCCAAGTCACCAACCTACACGTTACTGTTCCTATTTATTAGTTTTGTTTGAAGTAATGATCAACGTTTTCAGTATATCTCAATTATATCATGCTCCACATGGCATGAGCAGCAAAATTAATACTTTAATTCAACGATCGAGGCCTTAGTTACAGGCACAAGTCCATTTTCAAAGCTATTCCTACCTTTGAAGGGTCATTTCTGCAGGCAGCAGCTACATTTTAAGCAGTGAAAATCCAGCTTTCAGTCACCAACTAGACACGTTTTGTGAGAATTTAAGGGCCGGCAAGGCAATTACACACACAATACATTAATCAATTATTGACTATATCTCATAGATTCTAATTGGTATTTCAGATGTGTTACCTTTGTTGTGTCTATTAACTTAACTTAAGCTCTGTGCCTGAAAATATTTTAGGTCTTGAAACTTCAAAGTATAGCTTCAGAAGTTATGGACCAAAGCCCTGTCATTGTCCATGGGAAATATAGCACGCCTCTAGTTGAAAAAACCTTGCCCATTTAGTATATTATTTAGGCCAAAATAATTAGAATTTTATTTAAGTGATTCACTCACAAAAAGTCATTACTTCTGAGTTACCAGAATAAAGTTCTATTTTTATGTATAAATGTCTAATTTTGATATGTTAAAGAATATCACGAGTTTATGTCACAATATTTAAAATTTGCTACTATTTTTCATTACAGGTACTCGAGTTTGTTCTTATTATTTTGAAATTATTTCTCTACATCTTTACGAAGTTTTGGCACCAGATTGGTTTTTATCTTGTATTAAATTTCTAAAATGTCCGATTTGATTTAATATTTTTTTTTAAATATTGATAAATTACAACTTTAATTTTTTTTTTAAAACAAAAAAAACAATTATATTTGTAATTATTGACTCTAACACTAGTGCAAAAAAGCTTTAAAACGGTAACTATTTTAATTGTAAAACGATGATTTTCTAGCCGTCTTTGATCAGCGTGTAATCTTATGTCCGAAAACAAAGAAGACAACTTTTTAGCCATCTTCTTAGATTCAGATAAAGAGGACGACTATGGTAAAAGTCACCCTTTTACACCTCTCTTATGCATGAGGTGTAAAAGGGTGAGACTTTTACCATAACTACCCTTATAAACCATTCTAAAGCATATAAAAAGGCGGTTATGTACCCTTATAAACATTTGCACAACACTTAGGAAGACAACTATGATAAATAGCCGCCCTTGTAGATGGTAATTTTTTTAGTACATTCTGTTTAATGCTAATTCCCGTCTAAATTGACCTGTTCAATTATAACCTAGCAAGACAAATACATAAATTCAGAGAATCAAATTATATATATTAGTAAAAATGTATTACAAACACTAATAACATATATTTTTACTTATATTCCTATCTATCTATCTAATTCCTACACTATTGATTAGGTATCCTAAAGTTATAAAAATTTAGGAAATATGTGGTCCAAGCATGTCTCACATATTCTATGGCGGTCGAAGGCATTGCTTGCTCATCCATAAAGAACTACATTACAAAATAAGGTTCACGTAAATTAGTGTTAAGATACACATGTGTTAAAGTTATAAAAATAATTTATCATCATGTTACCTACTCCCAATCACTTTTAAATTTAAAGCCCAATCTTACAATGGTAACCATCAATTGCATAACGTAATAGCCACACTCATAGCTTTCTGGTTGTTTATTACACTATAATTCAACATAAAGTAAAAGTTAATATTGATAAACAATGAAAAGAAAAAGACAAAAATTACAAACATTTAGTGTCATCCACTTCAAATTTTGATAATTTGAATTGGATCGACCTCTTAGGATGTTATATCCATGCCATGAACTGATTAATACTAAAAATCATACGGAGTTAAGTTTATAGTACTTACTTATCAATCATATTCTTTAAATGTGTGGATGACCTCTTGTGTAGGGAACAAAACCACACATTAGTCTTATCAACCGTGGATGAGACAAGTAATTGCTAATGACCCTTATATCATCCATGAAAAGAGTTAGTAAAAATTTAAAACATGAAATAGTAATAATTGACGACTTATAATTAAACTTACTCATTAATATAAGGGCATAAATAAATTTATTTTCCCTCTTTTTCCAGGGTGTCAGTGATGTATGATTGAGTTTCACATTTCTTTATTCTAGTGGGATTAGGATATGAGAGATCTAAGAATCCATACACATCTTCATTCCCATCATTGATAGAAACTTCATGCAAATACCTAAAAGTTATTAGTTAAAGCATAATCAATAACAATTTAACATAAAGTAAATTGAAATATAGGTAAAGATACTTACATCATAAAAAATTGAATTATATTTATATTGAGTTCCTGATCCCCAACTGCAAATTCTAACAAATCTAACATGTATATGTACAATGGAATGTCAGTGTTTATTTCAAAAAAAATGTATCATCCCACAGAATTTTCGTAGAGTTATAACCAATCTCTCTAGCAGTTGCAGGTAAGGAAGCTATAAGATCGTCAATCGGAACCTCATGCTTCTTTTTCAGACTTGGTTTTTGACGAGGTTTCTACAAAATAAAAAACATTTGTATTAAATTACATGTAATATATCAATATAAATAAATATAATGAAATGAAATTATTACCAGAGGTTCTGGTATAATTCGAATGAGGTGTCTATGTTAGGCTACGAATGTCTGAAATGCACCGGGCACAGTTGTTACCTCATCTGAAGGTAGTGGAACACGAGCATCAACTACTCGTACTCTTTCCACCATTACCTTCGCCATATCAGGGGAGAGAGGAACATTATGTAAGGGGGTGGCCTCTTCATAGACTTTTCCATTGGCCACCACCTGAGTAAACATGCCGCCCTCTACCAGTAGCTCACATTGGCTCGTCTGGCCAATGATATCCTCCCCTAATGTTGTAGGAGCCACACAACTCCCTTTTGTGCTCTTTGGAGCGAGACTAACATGCGCCTCAAGCAGCTCAACACAACCTTGTTGTGATAGAAACTCCTGTTGTAACTCTAACCGCACCTGTTCAGTCTCCTTTCTCATCTCCTCCATTAATTCTTGATGTATCTTACTCGTCAGTTCTGCTTTAGTCTTTGAGGCGAGGGAGAAGGATGAATGTTGTGGTTCAACTCCTAAATAATGCTTAATTTCAACCCCTTTTCCAGCTGCACGAACATGATCACAGTGCTCAAGTCGTCTAATTGCTTCAACCAGAATCTTGCGACGACCTTCATGATACTCGTAAGACGATCTAATAGAAGTTGAATGCTATAATTGCCACAAAAAGGTCACTTCAAGTCAAGTTGTCTACAAAAGAAGAGAAATGGGAAAGGCAAGAACTCTCATTTCAAGAAGGAATCTACTAATGTTGTTGTAGCATCTAATAGTTATGAGTCTGTTGGGGTATTGATGGCATCTACTTCTGATACACAAAGGAGTTAGGTCATGGACTCAGGACGCACTTATCACATGTGTCCTTTGAATGAGTTTTTTTAGAAGTTGGAATTGAAAGAAGATGCAAAGTCCTTCTTGGGAATAATAAATTCTACAAGGTTCAAGGTATGAGATATATCAAATTCAAGATGTTTGATAATCGAGAGATGTTGTTGCAAGAAGTGATGTATGTTTTGGAGCTCAAGAGGAATCTTTTGCCAATCAAATTGGTTAACGACCAAGTTTGAACAAGTGATAAAGATTCTAAGGGAAGCATTTAGAGTTGTTAAGGGGAAGAAAAAAAATAGTTTGTATATCTTATACTATTCAACAGTGATGGTGGATTCCTTTGTAGTTAGTCAGACGATGCAAGATAAGGCGAAGTTGCGGCATCTGAGGTTAGGACACATTAGTGAGAAGGGTTTGTTGAAGCTGGAGAAGGAGAATGTGCTAAGATATGATAGGATAAATGGATTGGAGTTTTGAGACTAGTAAGCATGTTTTAGTAGACTCTTTGAGTTTGCTCATGTAGACATGTGGGGTCCAATGAGAGCTCGAACTCATGGTGGGGATCTTATTTCCTCACATTCATAGACGATTAGTCAAGGAAGGTATGAATCTATAAATTAAAATGTAGGACTAATACTTTTAAAAGGTTTAAGGAGTGACACACCATGGTTAGTAATTAGCAGGGGACCAAATTGAAAGTTCTCAAGACAAAAAATGGATTGGAGTTTGTTCAGGGGAGTTCAATGAGTTTTGTAGGTGGAAGGTATAAAGAGGCATAAGATAGTTGCAGATACACCACGACAAAATGGGCTAGTTGGGATGAACATAACCTTTATAGAGAGGGTGAGATGTATGATACTGGGAGCTAGATTGTCTAAGTCCTTCTGGAGAAAGTTGTAAACATTATCATCTACCTGATAAATAGGAATCCATTGTATGCTCTAAATTGTAAGAATCATATGGAAGTATGGAGTGGAAGGTCAACAAATTATGGAAATATGAACGTATTTGTTACCTTGGCATTTTCACATGTCAAGAAGAACAAACTTGAAGCACGGATTGAAAGGTGTATCCTCATTGAATATGTAAAAGACATGAAAGGGTATAAGGTGTTGAGGTTGGATCCTAGAGAGGCTAGATGCTTTGTTAGCAAGGATATCACATTCAATAAGACTTGAATGGCTATGATGTGTGGAGATCCAAAGAAAGGGAAGGAGAAAGTCCATGTAAAGGTGGAACTTTCTAATGATGGATCAGACTGCCTAGAGGTGTCAGATGATGTAGATCAAGAACAAGTGTTTATGGCCAAAGTTTGGCAGCATAACTCTTCTCATTCAAGCTAAACATACAAAAGGGGAGCACACTTATTTATAGCCCTAAAACTTGGCCAAGGAGAATAGAAGGTTCAAGGGAAAATTCAAGTTTAAAATCCTTCAAACTTGGGAGCCAAGGCTAATCACACCTTGCATGTGATCAAAGGCATGGAAAAAACACTTGCTAAGCCTAATTGGCACGCCTCACTCTCCTCGTGATGGCCTATGGTTTCTCTTTAGGTAATGAAAGACCAATTGAAACCCTAGTTAGGTTAAAGCCCTAATTATATCTCTAGTATACTATATAGGCCCACATACAAGCTCAAAACCTATACTATTTTGTCCAACTATATGGTCTATGGTCCAATTTATTTGGTAAATACAAGCCCAAACAAAACTTAATCTACTATATACATTTATACAAACTAATAAGCTTGACCCAAGATGATAAGAGTTTATCTTTGTTGAGCTCAGTTGAGTCTCATTTTTCTTGAATTCTCCTAGTCATATCTCTAGTGGTTGAACCTTGATTAAGGGTCTTTCATCACCTTATTAATTATGTTTTAACAACATATGAAAAGATAGAAGGTTTTGAGCCTAAAAGCTTCCAAGACTATAGTAGGTGTAAAAGGTTAGCAATGGTAGGTTGCCATGGAGAAGGAGATTAAATCTTTGAGGAAGAACTACATGTAGGCGCTTATTCCTCTACCAAGAAACCACAAGGTGTTAATGATGTCAGAGACCCATGCATAGGATCTACTACTAGGGCAATGGCTAGGAGAATCCAGGAAGAGTAGGACTCAACAGAGACTGACAGAGAAACCCTCTTGCACATTTTTAAAGTCGTGGCCTAGTTGTAATTAGTAGAATAGGTTGTAAATAAATTGGGCCAAGGAGCACAAGTTCTTGGGCTTAGGTGGTGTTGTTTAATTAAAAAAATCCTTTTTTTCTCTTGTAATTAGCCGACCAATTAACCTATAAATAAAGGTGCAAGACTTGGCGAAATTCAGAACAATACACTTAGAGTTATGATGCAGAACCTTCCAGACATTACTTTTATTTGTCTTCTCTCTTTAAGGTAGAGACCTTAATAGACCACACCTATTACTCTCCACACACATCACGACTATTCCAAGGATCCTTGAACTTTATGAGTTCTCCCTTGCTCCCAACTTCCATTTGCTTCCGCCAATTCCATTCAATCTTGCGCAATCTACACAACATGAAGATGGAACCATTATCATCTATAGCCCGGTTTCAGGAAGCTAAGTGGTTTCCTATTTGTTTGTGTGTTTTAAATCATTTTTCATGTTGTTTCATTTCAATTGTAATTGTTTTGATTTGTTTTCACTTTAGTTCATCATTTATTTTACTGTTGTTTGAATTTTATATGGTTCAAAATTGTGTTTCCGTCTTTGAACCTTCCATTTTTTTTAGCTAGTAGGATGCTCTTTGAGTTACCGTGTGTGTTTTTATGTTTTTTTAAGTCTTAATTCACATTTTAATCAATGCAACCTGTTTTAGTTTGAGCCAATTTTATCTTTATATCTTAATTCAGTCATGTCTAGTCATGTATTTCCATAAATGTTACAAATTTCATGTAGTACTTGTTCTTGGACATTTGGTTGATTGCTTTTATTTGAGTCGTACACATGATCTATTTTGTGCTTTGTTAATGGTTGTTTAGTGCATTTTAATTTTACATAATTGAGTTTTGTACTTGTTAGTAGATTCATAACAAGTTCCTTGAGTCACAATTCCATTGTGTCTTGAGTTTCATTGCAAATTTTATTGGAATTCCTTAGGTATTTCTTCTAATCACTTTCAGATTTTGAGTAACTTGCTAAAAAAATTTATTGCAATATGTTCCTGTTGAATTTTGTTGTATAAATTTGGATTAGAATCAATGGATGTGTTAAAAAAATACAAAAAAAAGGCGCAAGGTAGCCAAGTGCACCAGTTTGTAGGGTTCAGCACAAGGTAACCTCGCCCAGCGTTTTGAATGTGAGCATAAAATTTCCATAAATTATTGCAATAAACTGTGGCTTATTGGCCTAATTTTGAGGAATAAAAGTTTCAAGAACAATTTCCAAATAGATAAAAAGAATTAATCTAGCAAGTTTTACTTGAAATTTTTTTTTAATATTTCTTAGCTAATTTTCTTTTGTTAATCTACTCTATATCCTTTCCTAGGTTATGTTGAGTGCTGATTTTCTTTCTAAACCTTAATTCTAGTTTGCCAATTCTTCTTAATCTTTTATGTTTCTCAATTCAAATTCTTATTTGAGTAATCCCTATTTCAAATGGAACTTTTGTTGAATTTTGATTCTTTTGGCCTCTACTTGGAATGGTTGAACACTTTGGTGACATTAGAGAAATGATTCAATGAAAGCAATCCCTTATTACCAAAGGTTGAATCCCCAAAGAAGAGAAAGCAAATGGATTGTCTCAACAAGGAGTGACAAACACTTAGGAGGATTATGATATGAGTTGATTTGAAATGTGCACATATTTTTAAAGATTTCACTTAGATTAAGAATTAGATTAACATTTATGGTGATGACTCGGTGAGGATTGTCACTGGACATGAACTTAATCAAATGGTTAATTAAGTGTGAAAGTTCTCTTCAAAGAGCAAAGAAAAAAGACTCACACAAAGAAAAATATGCAAGCGGAAAATAAGAACTCAAAATATAGTAGAATTGGCGAAAATGAAAGACATGGAATAAGAAAAAAAGAAATGAAAACTTAGATGGTTGTAGTCGTTCATGGAGATGGAGGAATGGAGGATGTCACGCCACTTGGAGGAGAGGAATTCCAAGATAAGTGATGAAGAGAGTTGTCACTTGAAGCATCTTACCAAGATAAGACTTACAGAATTTTAGACACTCAGAAAATCACTCACACAGAGTTTTTTTACTAAAAAAATGTTGTGAATTACAAGAGGTAAGATCACCTATTTATAACATGAGGTGCCATGAGCTTAGTGTGTGGAAGGAAATTCAAAATTCAAATTAAACATGTTTAGGCTTCTAATTATGTGTCACTAAAAGTGGATCTAGGAGGATCATGCTTTTCACATTTAAGCATCTGCTTAATGTGGAAAGTGTGATCACATGTGCTCCTCTAGCTAGGGTTTCTAGAAGCCTTAGCTAGATTATTTTTCTTGGGCCAATGTGAGCCCAATTTATTACATTTAATCATGTCTTGTAAAAAGACTAAAATAAAGAACAGTTGATATCTAGTCCATGTTCAGGTGTTCTTCTCCTGAGGATCCCATGAGGAATAATGGAATATGTGATGAGAATCAAATAAAGGAGGCTTTTATTAATGGAGGAAGAGGACATCCACCCTCACATTTGAAGTTCTTCCTTCTAGTCTTCTCAAAATTAAAAGAAGACATAAAATAAAGATGAG
>Ga0123342_1005496_pt1 | contig 18317 bp, 17 predicted proteins | sample Turbeawhitnodule_FD_89960 | JGI IMG/M metagenome (GOLD analysis project Ga0123342, IMG submission 89960) | Root nodule microbial communities of legume samples collected from Mexico - Turtle bean Mexico white nodule | ecosystem: Host-associated > Plants > Roots > Nodule | place: Mexico: Nepantla...
CACTTCTCTTGGCCAACACACCAACACTAAGAATGCTGATCTTGATCCCCTCAAGAACACACAACACTTCTCAGCAAACACACAAACAAACTTGTTCAACAGAATACAAGGATTACACTTGTTGTAGAAGCAAATTTGAAATCAATACAAGCAGAAATCCTATCTCACACTCTTTGATCAATCTCAATCTCTAAGCAATCTCAACTCTTTGAAAATCAGAAAACTTGTGTTCAAAAGATTGTTACTCAAATCTGTTTTTCTGAATATATTCAAAGATATTGTTTGTTATCAAATCTTAAAAAACTTATTCATTGCATTTAAAAGATTGGCCAAAGCATTAAAGACTGGAGCGTAAACAGTTAAAGCATTTAAAGCTCAGTCAAAGCTAAAACAATTTTTCTGTTATGGTACCAAAACAAACAATCGGTTGTTTCCTCGAATCAATCACTTGTTTTGGTTTTAACAGCTCAACCATTTGAAAAACAGTTTTCAATCTTTTCTAAAAACATCCAAGTATAAAATAATCGGTTGTTTCGACAAAACAATCGGTTGTTTTTCACTTAGTTTGAAAAATACTTTTCTTTTAAAAGATTGAGAATGCCTATGCTTTGGATTCAATCTAGAGTGGATTACAAGAATCAAACTACCCCAGATCCTAACTAAGACAGCTCAGCAACAGCAAGCACAACCAAGCCTTCAACATCCTTCAAAGGGTTTGGATTCTTCCAAGCTTGAACACCACTTGGTTCAACAATCTATAGGTATCCCTGAACACAAAAAATAGACTACCGACATGGATTTCCAATTGCTAAATGCCATGATCAATGAGGCGTTTATGGGTAATCTCATTAACAGTAGTTGGACGACCCAGGGTTACACAAACATCATTAAATCCATACATCAAAATGGATTGGTAGGGATTACAAAAAATCGTGTGAAGAACAAGCAGAAAAACCTTAAGGATAGATGGCGTGAGATCCATGATCTATTTAGTGGACTATGTGGTTTCGCTTGGAATCAAAGCTCGAAACTTTTTTAGGCTGAGAATGAAGTGTGGGATGTGTTGATAAAGGTAACTGTTCTCGCCGGTTGACCTAGCCGTCGTTGACTTCAAAGGTAAGTGGTGGCTCCTCCTATTTTTGGTGGTTTTTGCGCTTCTTCTTGGATGAGCGGCTCTATTGAAACAAAGGGGGCCCTACCTATTGATTACACTCTGACGATCAAGTCAGTAGTGGGCTAAGAAGCAATGAGTAAGTAAAACAATTTTTGTCTTAGAAATGTCGTACCTTTACCAGGGATCTCAACTCCCTTTTCATAGGTTGTTTTTAGGTTAACTTCCTTGTCCCACTAGAACCTTTCCTCTATTGAAATTAGGGTTACTATGAGGACATATTGTTGCGTTGTTACGCAATCTTAGCGCAACCGCCGCACAGGACTTTCCTATTCTGGAGTGCAAAAATTAACGGTATGACCGCCAAGGTACCAACTCATGTACCAACTTTGCGGAATCCATCCGTTTTGTAGGTGCCCTAATTCTTCACGTGCCATGCATGCAGCTTTCCCTGAAAACCCTAACGCTCGTGGACTTAGGCGTCTTCAGGGAATATTTACATGTGTTAGACCCGAATGTGCTATATACAACCATGTGTATGGACCATCCTGTGAATTAGGTCTTTCTTGGTGTAAACTTCAACATTTATGATCCCTGGGCCCTGCTTACGTGGCTTGCCATCACAGTCAGTTCACCAAACCGACCTGCTCCACAGGTGCCGATGTCTGATGCCAATGTTCAAGGTCTGACCAGTACACAAGCCCCCCAGGCTCGAGCTGAAAATTGCTTCAACGAAGAGACTAACTGCTCGCCTGTGGCGACCTACTTGGTGAATGAGTGACAGGACGTGCATAGTGCCTCGAGGTGACGTTTCACCACACTTTCTCCCCAGTGTACAAGTGGCTAAATCAACGGTCGAGGCGCGTTGGTTCTTGCGCTGCCCCTTATAGGTTAAACCCTTCGATTCTCCCGCTCCCTTCACTGTTTCATTCCTTCTCTCGTGCATTCTTCGAACATTTCTACTTCTAAAACGCTATGCCTTCTTCCCTAAACACTTCGTCTCGTCGAAGCCTAATCACTCCAAGGTATGTTTTTTATTCCATAATCGCCTTCGTTTTACAATTCCGATGCTCTTAATCTGCTTTAACTGTGCTGGAACTATTTATATTTTACGCATTTACGATCGTTGTTCTTCGTTTTTCTACTTATCTGCTTTCTCTTCTGAAGTGCACACATTTCTTCATATGAGCTTTGCATTTTTCTTCTTCTTCTTTGTTTTAGCTTTTCTCCATAAGATGAATCAAACAACCCCAACTCCTCCCTCCCCGACTACAAATCAATGTACCCATGGGCGCCCAGTTACCGCTTAGGGGAAACCTCTGACTTTACCACCCATGCGAGTATAGTGACATATAAGAAGAGCGAGAGTTGCCATAAGTCTCGTATCTTTGGGAAAGAGCATGAAAAATTTGTGAGGGTTGTGCCTTGTAGGGTAGATTAACCTGTCTCCTGTGATGAGTCATCGGACTTGGAGGGACCATTTTGCTTTATCTATTCCACTGTCTTAAAAAAACTCTCCTTTCGCCTACCCTTTATTGATTTTGCACGAGCTCTCCTTACCGAGATCAACGTTGCCCCCGCCCAACTACACCCCAATAGCTGGGTGTTCGTTAGGGCCTTTTCCATCTTATGCGACCACTTCGGCCATCTTCCGTCTGTGGATGTGTTTCTGTATTTCTTTGAAGCCAAGAGCCCAAGTAAGAAGCTGTGGGTGAGCTTCAATGAGGTCGCTGGGAGAGTATTGTTGACCCTCTTCCAGCATTCGTACAAGGGCTTCAAGGGAAAATTCTTCAAGATTCGTTGCAGCAAGAACGACCCTACCCTCTTGGATGAGTTTCCCCTTTACTAGACGGAGAAATTTGGGCTCAAGAAATCCAGACGCCTCTAGGACTTACCCCACGGGAACGAGAGGTGTGCAACTTCTTCTTCATCCTTCAAGCAGTGTTTAGCTCTGTTGATCTACTTAAATTTGAATACAACCCTACATCTCTTAAGGGCTACATTGGTACCCCCCTTTCCCCTACTCCTGCTAGTGTTTTTCTTGCTTGTTGTGTGTTGCTTTTTTGAATTCTTATGTACCTTTATCCTCTTATGCAGCCATGGTGCTTGACGCGAAGAAAAGGAGACACTTGGTCGTCATGGTGGAGCAAAAGAAGAGTGCTCCAGACCCTTCTGCCCTAGGCCCTTTTGCTCCAGTCCCTAAAGATAAGAGGCTCATAGGGGTAGCTGAGGTCGCTGACGTGGCTCTTTCTGAGGACGAACATACCTGTTCAGGTCTCGTCTTTAGAAGGAAGCGCAAGGTTGATGCTGCCATCCTTGTGCCATCAGACTCAGATGGTCAAGCCCCCTCTTCTTGGGTAATTGGTGGATGTTGAGTAGAGGGGGTGACTCTTCCTACTATTGCCTTTATTTTGTAACTTGATGAACGTTTGTATATATATTTTTTTATGTATGAAGCATTTCTTTTTCCTATCTATCCCTTTCATGTGTGAGTGCTTCCTTCTTCGAACTTAGTCTTGTGCCTATTCTCAGCTATCTTGCATGTTTTGAAACGATCTTGCGAACTAACAACGCGCTAATGACCGCCCCTACCTTAATAGCACGATCCTTTATAAACCCGCTTTCGTACAATCCTTACCTTTCTTGATCTTAACACATAGAGAGGACTTTGCTCGAAATTTTATTGGTCTTGATCTTGGTGTATAGAGACGAGAGACATGTCTTGCTTTGGAACCATACAATTCTCGACCTTGGTGTATAAAGGCAAGGGAGAGGTTCACTTGTTGTTCTCGACCTTGGCGTATAAAGGCAAGGGAGGCGTTTTACTTGGAACCATACTATTCTCGACCTTGGCGTATAAAGGCAAGGGAGACGTTTTACTTGGAACCATACTATTCTCGACCTTGGCGTATAAAGGCAAAGGAGATGTTCACTTGTTGTTCTCGACCTTGGCGTATAAAGGCAAGGGAGAGGTTCACTTTCTTTACTGTATAACACATCGCAACATGTTTTTCAACTAACTTTTTATTGGGTAAGCTTGTTAAAAACCCTGAGAAGGGAAAAAGAGTGTCCCCTTAACTGCATACAATGATATAACTATTTGAAATAAAATTTAAGGTTGGCCCCATTCCATTTTAAGGGAATTTTTCCACCTTTCAAGGTCTCGAGTTTGTACCCATCACACGGAATGGACCAGGCCACTGGGGAGACAACTTGTTCTTCAGCTGGTAGGATGAGCTTTTCTCATCACCAAGTCGGCGACCTGGAACTGCCGAGGCCTCTGTTTGGACTTGTGCTTGTACTCCATCCTTCTCTTCAAGGCTTCAGCCTTGATGCACGCTTCTTCCTTTACCTCGTCCATCAGGTCTAGGTTCACCCTTCTTTCCTCATTAGACTCCTCGACCACAAAGTTCTAAAAATGAGGTGAACTTTCTTGGATCTTGACAGGAATCATGGCGTCCGAACCATACATCAGGCTAAAAGACGTCTCCTTGGTGGTGGATTTGGGAGTGGTGTGGTAGGCCAACATTATTCTGGGGATCTCATCTCCCCAAGTTCCTTCGGCTTTTTCTAGCCTTCTATTTAGACCCTTGAGCAAAACTCGATTAGCAGACTCAACCTGCCCATTCGTTTGGGGGTGCTCGACTGATGCAAACACCTGCTTGATACCGAGCTTCGTGCATAGTTTTCCCAACTGCTCACTTGCAAATTGGGTGCCATTGTCAGACACCAAGCGTTTTGGAATTCCAAAACGGCAAACTATGTTCTTCCATACGAAGTGTTGGATCTTGTGAGCTGTGATTTGCGCAATGGGCTCAGCCTCTATCCACTTTGATGTCAATCCCTCAGGTGTGAAAAGACCATGGGTTGTGGATCGATCGTAACTCCTCTGAGGGTGCATTATGTCAGTGGGCGTGCCACTAGCACTGCTTGCATCGTTGTGCGTACCTCGTGCAATCCTCCCTCATGGTCGGCCAAAAGTACCCCGCGCGAATGGCTTTTGATGAGAGAGCTCGGCCACCGATGTGACTCCCACATATCCCTTCATGGAGCTCCGTCATGATCCATGTGCATTGCTCATCACTCACGTAACACAAGATAAGATGAGCGTAACCATGTTTAAACAACTTTCCATCAACCAGAGTGTACCTATTTTCATTTTTCTTGACGATCCTGGCTTCTGTTGGTTCCAGCGAGAGCAAACCGTCAGCCAGTTATCGTCTATAGGGTGTCATCCAGGTTTCACCCTCATCGACTAAGCAGACGTGCAATGTCTCCCCCTTTAATGAATCATATGCACTTATTCTGGGTGTTTTCAATGTTTCTTCAGTCAGCGACCAATGACCTCTCTTATCGCCCTCTGAGATGCTTACTTGTTGGACCTCTAGAGTGCAGGCTATGGTGGTTCGAGGTATCCTCAAGGTCTCCTATATGAATGTCCTTTGTCTGCCCCCCTTACCCGAGCTGGCGAACTTTGCTCGCAAGTCAGCTTGAGCATTCTGCTCTCTGGGAACGTGCACCAGCTCGAACACCACAAAGGCCTCTTTCAGGATTCTGACATACTCCAGGTATGCAGCCATCTGAGGGTTCTTGGCCTAGTATTCTCCTGTAACCTGCCCTGTTACCAACAGTGAATCACTCTTCGCCAGTAGACTCTTAGCATCCATCTCCTTGGCTAGCAACATTCCTACGACCAAGGCCTCATATTCAGCTTGGTTGTTACTAGCTTTGAAGGCAAATCATAGGGCTTGCTCGATTAGTAACCCATTTGGCCCTTCCAAAATGACGTTAGCCTCACTTCCCAGATGGTTGGATGACCCGTCCACGTAGAGGACCCACCTGAAATTTGCTTCTTCTTGATGTGCGACCGCCGAGGAGAGTTCTACCACGAAGTCAGCGTAAACCAGGCCCTTGATATGTCCTTTTTGTTCGTACTGCACATCAAACTCGGACAACTCAATCATCCAATGCACCATCCGTCCTGCCACATCGGGCTTCTGTAATACCTTGCGAATAGGGAGGTCTGTCATCACAATCACAGTGAAACTCTGGAAGTAGTGGCGGAGCCTTCGTGCCGCAAACACTACAGCTAGTGTTGCTTTTATTATGCCCTAGTATCTCACCTCGGGCCCTTGTAAGGCTTTGTTGACAAAGTATATGGGCTTTTGCACGTGGTCTTGCTCCTGGAAAAGGACCGAGTTAATCACTCGCTTTGTGATGGCGAAGTATAGGCGGAGTGGAGTACCTATCAACGCCTTGCACAACACTATAGGACTGGCTAAATATTCTTTTAGTTTGAGAAACGATTTCTTTGCACTCCTTTGTCCATACGAATATGTTGTTCCTTTTCAAAACTGGAAATAGGTCCCCTATCCCCTTCCGCCGAAACAAACCGAGACAAAGCGGTCATTCGCCCCGTCAACTGTTGTACCTCTTTCACCGAGATCGGGCTCCTCATAACTATAATTGTTGCACACTTCTCAAGGTTCACTTATATTCCTCACTCGGTGAGTAAGAACCCCAAAGCTTTCCTGCCTCTACCCCAAATACGCACTTCTCGGGGTTTAGCTTCAACATGTACTTGGTTATCGTGTTGAATAACTCCTCTAAATCTGCAACATGCTGGTCCTTTACCTGGGAGGTGACGACCATGTCGTCTGCGTATGCCTGAACATTTCGCCCTATCATAAGGGCGAGCACGTTGCCCATCAACCTATGATAGGTTGCACCTGCATTCTTGAGGCTAAAGGACATCACCTTATAGCAATAATAAGAGAGTTCTGTCATGAATGTTGTCTTGCACTCATCTCTGGGATGCATATGATCTGGTTGTATCTGGAGAAAGCATCAAGGAAACTGAGAAGTTTGCAACCCAACGCGTTGTCCACCAGGGCGTCGATGCTAGGCAGCGGATATGAGTCCTTCGGGCAAGCTTTGTTTAGGTCGTAAAGTCAACGCACATCCTCCATTTACCATTGGCCTTCTTGACCAATACAACGTTGGCTAGCCACTAGGGATATTGGATCTCCCTTATGTGACCAGCACTCAACAACTTATGGGTCTCCTGCCCGATAACCAGTCACCTCTTTTCCTTAAACTTTCTCCGTCTCTGACGTACAGGTCAGACCTGTGGGTCCATGGTGAGACGATCGGGGTCGATGCCAGGCGTGTTTGAGGCAGACCATGCGAAGGCATCCAAATGTCGCGCTATTACCTCGACGATCTGGTCTTGTGACTCATGGCTCGGGGACCCGCCGAGTTTGAATTTCTTCCCCTCAATCTCCCTGCAGGCTCGGGTCGCCCTTCTCGGGTGATCTCAACTCTGGCGACCCCTTCTCCCCTTTGAGGCTGGCTGATGACAGTGCATACTCCTCTCCTTGTCTTCAAACTATTCGCATAGAACTTCTTTGTTGTCTTTTGGTCAGACTTGATGGTAATCACAATCCTCTCTAGGGAGGGCAGCTTCATTTTCATATGCTTCGTCGAGGCTACGACTCCTATCTTGTTTAGGATAGGTCTGCATAAAAGGATGTTATAAGTTGAAGGAGCGTTGACAACTAGGTACCTTATATTAACAATGCGGGATGCATCGGCGTCTGTGAAGGTCGTCCTCAACTCCACGTGTCCTCTCACCTCCACCTGGTCCCCTGCGAAACCGTATAGGCAACATTGTAAGGCCTCAATTGATCAGGCGACAGTTGCAACTTATTGAAGGTTGACCAGAATATCACGTCAGCCGAGCTCCCTTGGTCGATAAGAACTCAGTGCATTCTTCTCCCTACTGTCACCACTGAGATCACCACTAGATCGTTGTCATGTGGGATCACGTCTCGTAGATCGGTCTTCGTAAATAAGAGGTCGGGCTCAGGGGACTGGTCGGGCTCCCTAGCTTCTACTGCCATCACGTCCCTGACGTACTTCTTTCGCTGGGAGGAGATGCATCCTTCCTTCGAGAAACCCCCAAAGATGGTATTGACCTCTCCATGGACTGGTATCTCATGCCCCTGATCTGGCGCTGGGGCCGCTGACGTCGGGGCCCCTTGTTTCTCTTAAGGTATTCCTTCAGAAAGCCATTCCTCACTAGTTCATCTAACTAGTATCCTAGCGTTAAGCAGTTGCGCAAGTTGTGGTTGAAGGTTTAGTGGAATTCGCACCAAGTGTCCTTATTGGGCCACAGGCTTCTGTCAGTCTTTGGGGGTGACTTCAGCTTATCTGCCACGTTGGGGATAGCAATCAACTCCTTAAGGTCTATTCAGAAGTTGTGCTTGGTGGGAGCGCCTTCCCTTGTTCGTGCCCTGGCTTGAGGCTTCATGGGCTCATATGGCGGCTGCTTTGCCAGGGGTTCTTCTATCTTGGACTCATGCACCCTCATGGATTGAGGACAGCTAGTTCCCCGAGGTCTAGCCGGGCCAACACTTCCACGCTTTTCTTTCACCTCCTCTTCTACGCCGATGTGGGCACGGCTCGGCAGCGGATCTCGCAACACGTTTTTGGGTGACACCTTATTAGAGAATCACTGAAAGGTCCCGACAACACTCATCGCCTAGACGCATGTATCATCATGGCTTCATCTTTAGTGTGCAGTTTCACCACCAATGTCCCGAACCGGTTCATAAAATCTTTCAAGGGCTTTCCCTAGTATTGCTTTACGCCAAATAGATCGAAAAAGATCGATGGGGAGGAGCCTGGTAGACGATGAACTGCTCCCTGAACAATGTTGAAAACTAATCAAATGAGGTGATGTGTCCATCGGGGAGACTGATTAACCAGTTCAACATTGTGCCTGAGAACGTTCCCATGAACAACTTACAATGCATAGCGTCGGTTCCTCCCGAGATCATCATCTGGGTGTGGAAGACCGTGATGTGGGCCTCCGAGTCTTCGACACCTATGAAGGTGATTTTTTGGACCATGAAGCTAGCTGGTATTATCGTATCCATGATCGCTTGGGAAAAAGGCATGGGGCGAGCCCTAATTGGGATGAGTGGACCTTGCTCGTCGGTCGTACGCTCCCCCATGTGTTGCAAATCTCTGTGCAGTTCTTCATTGGTCTTGCGTAGCTCTTCATTGTTTGCTCACGACACGGCCAAATCGACCTGGAATCGGTTTTGGCTGGCTGCCTGCTCGGCCTGAACTTCAGTCAAGATCCTGTCCTAATCAGTTTGGACGCCGTCACCGCTTGCTGAAGGGCACGAATGGTCTCCGTGAGTTGTTGCATGGTGAAGTTGTCTCCTTCATCCAAAGCAAATGCACCTTGTCTAGTATTTCTCATACTGTTGGATGGTTCTGAACACGACTGTGGGTGGGATCTGGTTTTATCAGGCCCCACGGTAGGCGCCAGATGTTCTCGTCGGTTGACCTAGCCACCATTGACTTTAAAGGCAGTGGTGGCTCCTCCTATTTCTGGTGGTTTCTGCGCTTCTTTTTGGATGAGCGGCTCTATTGAAACAGAGAGGGCCCTACCTGTTGATTGCACTTCGATGATCAAGTCAGTACTGGGCTAAGAAACAATGAGTAAGTAAAACAGTTTCAGTCTTAGAAACGGCGTACCTTTACCAGGGATCTCAACTCTCTTTTATAGGTTGTTTTTAGGTTAACTTCCATGTCCCACTAGAACCTTTCCTCTAGTGAAATTAAGGTTACTAGGAGGACATCCTGTTGCGTTGTTACGCAATCTTAGCACAGCCGCCGCACAGGACTTTCCTCTTCTGGAGTGCAAAACCTAACGGTATGGTCGTCAAAGTACCAACTCATGTACCAAATCTGCGGGATCCATCCGTTTTGTAAGTGTCTTAATTCTTCACGTGCCATGCATGCAACTTTCCCTAAAAATCCTAGCGCTCGTGGGCTTAGGGGTCCTCAGGGAATATTTACTTGTGTTAGACCCAAATGTACTATACACATCCACGTGCATAGACCATCCTATGAATTAGGTCTTTCTTGGTGTAAACTTCAACATTTATGATCCCTGGGGCCCTACTCCACAGGTGCCAATGTCTAGATGTCCGAAGTCTGGCCAGTACAGTAACATATTCAATTTGATGTTGAATTATCATATACATTAACCAATAATTATAAATATCAATGTATTTCTTTTCATTAATGAACAGACAAAACCTACAATCGCAAAGTGGCGTGTTAAACCCATCAAGCACTACAACTTGATGGAAGACTTATGGGGGTTAATCGTGCTAGCGATCACGGTAGGAGAACAATACTATAGTCATCAACTCGAACTTAGTCTCATTACTTTAATGTAGATCATAACAATTACAATATGGAGTACATCCCGGAGGAGTCGGATATTGATGTGACCCAATGTGAAACTCCTCGCTCAATTGGCCCTAATGTTGATTAATACAACTTTGACCCTAATTTGACACCCCCATCGGTGCCACCTCGGTCATCCCAACCATTAGGTGGTACTTCTTCTTCTAGGGGATAAAAAAGAAAAGCCCCATGGTGGACGTCATTGACATACAATTGGAAAGACTTAATACAAGGTTTGAAGGATTAATTAATATCCTCGGGAGGGGTAGCGATCAGTCAGATAGGTTATGTCATATTGTTGAGCGACAAGCCATTTCATCTGAGGTTGTCGCTTTGTCATCAAAGCGAGTGACTAATGCTATAAAAGAAAATATGCAATATAACAGATTTCATGTTGTAGCAAAAGAAGAATGAAACTCCATATTTCTTGAACACACGTTCACACTTTGCCGTATATTGACTTTCCAGTACTCTAAATCTAATATCTGGAAATGTTAGTGGAGATGAAGATCTGTTGGATAACTATTATGACTTCTTGTGTGGTCATCCTAGGGGAAACAACTCTTTGGCCTGCCTCTCTTGCGACAAATGAGAAAGCTCATAAAGATAATGACTAAAAATCCCTAAACTATGTAAAAATTTGATTGTCTTTTATTATGCATGTGTGATTTTCTTTTCAAATATATTATCTTAATTATGACACGAATTCTATGCACATTTTTATTTAAATATGTTTTAATTCAAGTCTATTTTAACCGTAATCAAGTATTTCATGCTATTATTTTTTTTTATCTATTTTATGTTATATGCTTGTTTTGGTTGTTATCATAAAATTTTATGCAAATCTTCATCGGTGCAATTATGAGTATTATCTTAATTTTGTAGATATGACGTCTTCATCTACAAAGAGACGGCGCAATCATCGATAGGGTAAGGGAAAAACTCTGTTGATGATTTAATTCATGCTACATCTACTCCTAATATTGAGGATGTTCTTAATCATTCTCGATATTTTTCTAACCAAGACTAAATGCTAGAATTTGGAACGGGCTTTGCTCACAAATCAACCGTACCCCCTAAGGTCATGCATTTTGGGTTCTTTGAAGAAGCAGGGTTTGAGTTCCAAAATCATTTGGAATGTCAACGATTAAAACAATTTTTAATGCTGAGATATTCATGCTTTGAAGTTATGATCAAAGTTTTTTATTCAAATCTTAGAATTACAGATGATGATATCCTCTGTTCGGAGGTAAATCGCAAGAGGATTATTATACAACCTCCAGATTGGTTGTCGTTGGTTAAATTTAATTATCAAGGACTTCAATTAAATGGTGCAACCCCTATTGAGCACCTAAACTACGACTATGACATGACATTAGCAGGAATGCTGAGGCTAAGGATGGAGGCTCATAATCTCAAGAATGTTGACGTTCTATCAATGAATGACAAACTACTTTACTACACGTTTGTTCATATTTTGTGTCATCGACACAATAATTATCTCAATTGCAACACGAAGATATTTTCACGCTATGGGTAATAAAGAATAATATCCCAATTAATTGACCACATTATATAATGCAACATATGGTCAAATGCATGTACAACACCATGCATTTGTCATATGCCATGTTGATCTCGCATTTTATGACAACATGTGAAATCGATTTATCGCTGGAATCATGTATAAATCTCAGATGGTGCCACTCTTTTGGAAAAAAAGTCAATAAAAAAATTTAAATATTCATCAGGTACATGGTGTGTGGAAGCATGGTATGGATGACCAGGAGGATGACGAAGATGATGAAGATGACTCTACAATGTCACCACAAATTTTGAGTGCACTCCAAGCGTTGCAGGAATCCTTCTGAACTATGAACCTCAAAATGAACAGACATTTCGACAACATTGACACATGTTTCGACAAGGTTCATGACCGCATTGATGATATGTAAAAGCAAATTAAGGACTTCCATGACTCTTTTGAATGATACATATCTCAAAATATCCTTCATATAATTTTCTGAAACATTATTATTATTATTATTATTATTATTATTATTATTATTATTATTATTATTATTTATTTCATGCTTCTTTTATATATACATTTTTAGTGTATGTTTAATATTTGTTAGGTATGGACTTTATCCATGAATTTTGCTTTAAATTATAATTTAATGCATCAATATTTATTTCATAAATATTTTTCGCTTTATCAAATTATTCCTCCAACACACTATCGAAATAATATGCTCTAACATAGCAACAAAAATAATATTTTAACTACATACAATTATAATTCACAAATAAATAAATTACAATTACAACTTTTTTTTAAAATAAAGTTTATGACAATCAACATGGTACGAAAATTTTACATCATTTATATTTTTTTCAAAGTTAGTTCTAATAGAGTACCGAAAATAACATTTCAATTACCGAAAATAATACTTTAATTCAAAACAATTGTAATTCAAAAATAATCAATCAAATTATTTTTTCAACAATTTTTAAATACAAGAGTAAATATATAAACTTACATTTTTATTAATTAAAAAATACAATTTCAATCACACTCATCACATCACTCATAATCTTTCATGAATTTTCCCTACACTTTCCACTCCATCTACCTTAATTCAAACATCCTAACTTTCTTCACACTTTCCCTTCAAATCATCTCAAATCCAACCCCTCAATTTCACTCCCTAATCCAAACAAAGCATTAAACATCTAAGAAAAATAAAAAAATGCAAATGCAATCAAAATGTACAACCTACAAAATTCATCTAATTTAACTAACAACCTAAAAGGAAAACAACTAACAATCTTAAACATCTAAGGAAAATAAAATAATGCAAAGACAAGTAAAATATAAAACCTACAAAATTCATTTACATATTGTTTTCTATTATATTCTTCTTTCACTCAATTTCTTAACAATACTACCTATTGATGGTAGATGCCTCAATTCAGGACCAACCATTAGAGTTATGACAAGGAGAATACAAGAAGATTGGAACTCTGATGGTAGAGACACTTTCTTATACATGTTTAAAAGTGTCATGACCTAGTGTAAATTCTAAAGTAAGATTTAAATTTTTTTGCTTGAAAAGTAAAGTAGGATTTTGGCTTGTACTTTTGCCTTAAGTAGATTATGGTTAGGGTTAGATTTATAAAACCTACCCAAGGTATAATTGAGCTTAATTGCAGCCCACATTAAACCCTAGGTTGGTCATTATACCTAATTAGGTCACATGATGCACACTTGATCATGCTTACCTTGTGACTTAATTTTAGGCGCCTAATTCAAACCATTTACATTTGAAATTTCCTACTCCTTTTTGCTTGTAAATGGACGACCTTCTAATCTATAGTGCTTGGCACATGTTTTAGTAGATTAAATATATGAGTGTTATGCTTCCAAATTGTAATCCTAAGCACTCCCTTATCTAGTCTCTCTAGAATAGACATCTTTGGTCTCTTCTCTCATCTTCTCCAAGTGATTTGGCTGAACCAATCACTCTCCCCACTCTTCACTACAACTCCAAGAAATCCATGGCTCCAATGGAGCTCTCCTTGACACATCTCTTCCATTAGCTTTCGCAAACTTTCACCAATCTCCAAGAAAAACCAATCTAGATGAAGAGAAGTTATCACCTACTTTGGTATCTTCCCCGACAAACAAGTTATTCATCAACCCACGACCATCATCCTTCAATTTATTCAATTTATCGGTTCTTCAATAATACACAATCCCAACCCAAAACACATATAAAGGAGTAAGTGGAACCAAATGTTGTTTCTGTTGAAGAAGAGTTTTGATGACTCCAAATCTCCATGGATTGCTTTAAGGCTGATTGTAGCTTAGTTGGATGTGTTCTAGGGTAGTTTGAATTTGTTAATTCACTCTTAGTTTGAATCCAAAGCTGGTTTAATTCAAATCTTTTTTAAAATAGATGTTTTATGAAGAAACATAAAAACAACCAGTTGTTTTATCATTTCAATCGATTGTTTCATACTTAAGGTTTTTGAAACTGGTTTGGGCATATTTGAATTTGGTTGACTTTGCTGTCAAACCAATTCAATCGTTTATTTCGACAAAACAATCGACTGTTTGTTTTAACTGTCTTAACAAAATTCTGTTAAGTTGGTTAAATCTGCTTTAAATGATTTAAAACTGATTTGGCTTTTATAATAAATGTTTTCAACTGCTAATTGAAGTATAAATGTTCTGTTTTAAGCTCCTACCATTAACTTTACAAGATCAATTTTTTAAATCAAGTTTTCTCCAAGATTACTTAAGGCTTTGGATATTTTCTCTAAGAGTGAAGTAGGACTTGCTGTGTACTTTAATTTGATTTGTACCAGGTGTGATCAATCATATTTCTTTCTTCATTTGTAATTCTGTAAGTACTGGTGTTCACAGAGTCAGAGGGTGTTCTGATCTGTGGTGTGATCGTGGTGTGCCAAAGGAAGTGTGAGTTCATGAGGGGATCAAGATCACTTTTTTGGTGGTTGTGTGTTTGTAATATGGTTTTTGATTACTTAGCGGATACCTAGAGGTTTCTGGAAACTGGATGTAGCTTTTGGTATAAGAGTGAACCAGTATAAAACTTCTTGTGTGATTCTTTCACTCCCATAACTCTTGTGTATTGATAAAAACAACCGGTTCGGTTGAATCGCATAAACAACCGGTTGAATTTCTAGAATTCAACTAAAACTGTTTTATAACTTGTGTTCTTTCATTCCTTTATTCCTTTGGATGTGATTCTTCTTTGAATTTCATTATACCTTCAAAGTTTGCAAAAATCGTTTATAAACAATTCACCCCTCCTCTTGTTTAAGGCCATTAATTCTAACAATTGGTATTAGAGCTAGGTTCTTGAAAGATATTCAATTTGATCAAAAATTCTGAATTGATGGCTGATAAACTACCTTTTGGGGAAGATGCTTCTATTAATAGACCACCACTGTTTTGTGGTGTGAATTACCAATTTTGGAAGGTACGAATGAAAATCTTTGTTGAATCTATTGGCAAAGGTATTTAGATTGCAATTAAAAATGGACCTTTTATTCCCATGGTTGAAAATGAAAAAGTTATTTCCGAAAAACCTTGGTCCCAATGGACTGAGCAAGAAAGTAAGAAAGCTCAATATGATTGCATTGCTAAGAACATTATCACATCTGCTTTAAGTTTTGATGAGTTTTTCAGGATATCTCAATGTGAGTTTGAAAAGGAAATGTGGGACACTCTTGAGGTGACTCATGAATGGACAAATGATGTGAAAAAGGAAAGAATGCATACTTTTATAAAAGAGTATTAGATGTTTAGAATGCATAAGGGTGAAACCATTATTGAAGTACAAAAAAGGCTTACTCACATAGTAAATCATCTTATGAGTCTTGGAAAAACTTTTGATAAAGAGGAACTCAACATCAAAGTTCTCAAGTGTCTTGATAGGTCATGGCAGCCCAAAGTCACTGCCATATCTAAATCGAAGGATCTCACCTCCATGACCATTGCCTCATTGTTTGGAAAGCTAAAAGAGCACAAGTTGGAGATGGATAGGCTTAGCCTTCAAGAAAATGAGGAAAAACGTGTCAAAACACTGAAGGCTGTTGGGAACCAAAGTTGTCAAGACTCAAGTGATGAAAGTGATGAGGAAATATTTAGCTTGTAGTCCAATAAATTCAACAAGTTCCTCAAGAAGAGAAATAACAAGAAATTATCAATTTTAATTCTAACAAATATATTTGCTTTAAATATGGCGAACAAGGTCATATTAAAACTGAATGTCCTAACAAAGAGAGGAAAGACTTCAAGAAGTATGAGAAGAAAGGAAAATCAAGAAGAGTTTACAATGATAACTCCTCAAGCTTCTCTTCAAATGAAGAAGAAGAAGCAAATTTGGGTTTAATGACAAGGCAAGAAAGTGACGCAAGTAAATTCCTGCTCTTCTATTGATAGTGAAAAATAGAAGAAAATTATAGTCAACTTCTCAATGTTTTTAAAGAAACTAACAAACTGACTCTCTCAAAATTATGTTTTTGAAAAATCTGGACTGGAGTTTTACCCGCTGCACATGAACTTGAACTTATCAATGAATTCTTTAACGCATTTTTTGAAATGGGTGGAGGAGGACACAAAATGCCCATACTGTAACGGTCTAGAGTATACTGTATGTGATTTATGTGGAGGGCAAACTATGGTTTAGGAATGACATACATTTCTTCACCGTTACACAAGTATATATATTCATCAATTTCCTTTCCAATGCACAAAATTTTGCTTACCTATAAATCTTGTGTATTTATTATTTTTTGTTCCTCACCGTTCCTGATTGAACTGATGAAGATACGTAGTCCAAAACAAATCTTATTGTGTGAACGTTTGTGGAACTGTTAAAACCGAACTGATAAATATGAAGTTGATATTATAGAGTTTTTCAGGGCTTTGGAGCTTTCAGAACTGCGTGAAACTCTATAGAAAAATCCCCCAAATTGCAACATAGATTGAACGGAAACAGGCGCTTTTAAAGCTTCAAAATGAATGAGGTCATATTCAGACATACATTTCCCTCTTGTCCGAACTACGTCCATCTCAAATTTTATTTGTTAAAAGTGATTTCCGAGAATCCTTCGAATGACTTCGAAATAAAGGTGGTGTTGGTACCAAACAAACCTTCATGACTTTGTTTGAGCGACTTGAGATTGTGGAGCCTTTGATGATCGTGAATAAAATTGTCGGGAATTAAAACGTGGTTAGCAACAAATAGCCGTAATAACAGTAACTAATGTCCAAGTGACGAATTATTTATTTATTTTAGTCATTCAGTTAATGATAACATTTTCAACTGTGCATCAAAGAGAAACAATTGGTGGTGGTTTTGTTTGATTTGTCGACAATGCTGTTTCTTAATGAAGTTTTGAACGCATCTTAAATATTCTAAAGAAATACATAAAAGAACACCAATACTTTCGGCAAATTGTGTAGGATACCCACAATTTATTTATTTTTTATTAATGGGAAATTAAGTCAGAAAAGAAGAAAAAAAAAGAAACAATAGAACTCCCCAAGAAAACATATTCCTATAGCATGAGCTAAAAGGTCCTGAGAGATTACCGAAGAAAGACCAGCTTGTGCTGACCAATTGAGGTTGATAGCCATGTGATAAGGATGAATTGAAGGGACACTCTTTAATTACATAAATTCAATTCAGATATTGAAAAATGAATTGAAGTGAGTCCTGAGTTAGGCATCGAACTGAGAAGAATACGGTATGTAATATTAGCAAAATGAAAAATTCAATAATAAAATTGATATTATTTTAATTGTCAAATAATTGTATGAGTATTGGATTTTCATTTATAACATTTAAAAAATTGTATTAGGTTAGTCACCACCACCTTCAATGCGCCTTACCACACAAAGCAGTTGTCTATTTGCGAATAACATCCAGCAGCATATATTTATCCTCCTGTAAACCAAAACCATTGTCACCCACATCATATTTAACATTATTGTTGACAATCATTTAAAAAGACATTTTAGAATCTGGAATTTGAGTGATGAAATAAATGTATAATGTACAGTACAACAGTTACAACAGTGAAGGGTGGTGACTTGCGTTGCTTAAACTAATGGGCTATATAAATTACAAGTTACAATAGAACTCTGCTTATTTCTAAAATATTACCCTCAGGCCTTGACCGCCATTATTACAGCTTCTCTAGGAGAGGGTTGGGTAAGGAGTTGTGTGAAAAAAGTTACCTATACAAAAATTTTATGTTCTCTTACATGTTGTCGATCAGCAAGCACAATGAAACACAGAATTGCTAAAACATCTTGCTTTTGTTGCAATCTTTCTCACACCTGTTTCATTATGATGAGAGAATCCGCCAATAACAGGAGACAAGTGGATTCTGTCCA
>Ga0123342_1005497_pt1 | contig 18311 bp, 15 predicted proteins | sample Turbeawhitnodule_FD_89960 | JGI IMG/M metagenome (GOLD analysis project Ga0123342, IMG submission 89960) | Root nodule microbial communities of legume samples collected from Mexico - Turtle bean Mexico white nodule | ecosystem: Host-associated > Plants > Roots > Nodule | place: Mexico: Nepantla...
AATTGATTGATAAACTATCTTGTGTCCTTACCTTTGACTCTAATGATTGTCACATTCAGGACAAGAATTCATGGGAGATGATTGGCTATGCTAAGATGCAAGATACACTTTATATACTCAGCATCCTATCTTACCAGAAACTTCAAATCAAACCCATCAAATATACACACACCATCAATATTGTTAATGTTAGTGTTAATGATCTAGAAACCCTTTGGCATTTTCGATTAGGTCATATTTCAAATAAATGTATTGATGTTATCAAGAATAAATTTTCTTTTGTTAAATATAATAAATCTTTTGTTTGTGATGTTTGTCATTTTGCAAAGCAAAAAAGACTTTCATTTCCTATTAGTACATCTAAATCAAAAAAAATGTTTTGATTTGATTCATGTAAATATTTGGGGACCATACTCAATACCATCAATTCATGGTCATAAATATTTCTTGACCATAGTTGATGACTATTCGAGGTACACATGGATTTTTCCTTTAAAACAAAAATTTGAAGTTGTTAAGGTTTTGGAAAATTTTGTTGTTTTTGTTCAAACACAATTTGAGACAGCAATAAAAATAATAAGAAGTGATAATGGGATTGAATTTGTCATGACTAATTTCTTTGTCAATAAAGGAATAGTACATCAAACATCATGTGTCAATACTCCACAACAAAATAGTACAGTTGAAAGAAAACATGGTCATTTATTAAATGTAGCAAGAGCTCTCATGATACAATTTCATTTACCTAAAATTTATTGGTCATATTCCGTTATACATGTTGCGCATATTATAAACATGTTTCCCACCCTTGTTTTAAACTATTCTTCTCCTCATGAAATGCTTTACCAAACTGAAGCAGGTTTTAATGGACTAAAGGTGTTTGGTTCTTTATGTTATGCTAGCACTTTGTCAACAAATAGAAGAAAATTTGATCCAAGAGCATCAAAATGTGTTTTTATTAGTTTTAAAAGGGGGACAAAAGGATATATTTTGTTGAATATTCAATCAAGAGAAATTTTTGTGTCTAGGGATGTCGTCTTTTATGAACATGTTTTTCCTATCGAAGGGTTCAAGATACTAGCAATAAAACTGACAGTCCTAACATTTATGATCAAATTTAGTTTACTGAAGATCAACCTGTCTTGAGTCAACCATCACAAACCATTCTTCCACCTTGTGATAATGTTGAAAATAACAGTGACAATAACTGTGAGTCACACATTGAGGTTTCAGAAGAAGATTGTTTCCATATAGACCAAAACCTCAATGAAGATCATGACATAGAAAAAAATTCTGAATCAGATCAATCTGTCCGAATGAGTACAAGAATAAAAAAACCACTTGAGTATTTAAAGGATTATCATTGTAATCTTAATGTTTCCAATATATCTTTAAGAGTTAAATATCCTTTGAATTCTGTTTTGTCTTATAACAATTTGTCACCTTCTTACAAATCTTTTGTTATGTCTCTTTCTTCACATGTTGAGCCAAATACTTATTCTGAAGTTGTGAAACATGACTGTTGGAGAAAAGCTATGCAATGTGAGATATCTACTTTAGAGTCAAATCAAACTTGGCAGACTGCTCTTCTACCTAAGGAAAAAGCTGCCATAGGTTGCAAATGGGTATTCAAAATAAAATATAAGGTCGATGGAACAATTGAAAGGTATAAAGCAAGGTTAGTGGCAAAGAGATACACACAAACAGAAGGCATTGACTACCTTGATACTTTCTCTCTAGTAGCGAAGATGACCACCATAAGGTTGCTTCTTTCTCTAGCTTCTATCTATAATTGGGAATTGAAACAATTAGACAAAAACAATGCCTTTTTACATGGAGATTTGAAAGAAGATGTATACATGGGTGCTCCTCCTGGATTGACTTCTATTCCACCAGGAAAAGTTTGTAAACTAAAAAAGGCTTTATATGGCCTTAAGCAAGCCAACAGAGAGTGGTTTGCCAAACTGTCATCATTTTTTCTTTCTATGGGATATACTCAATCTATGAATGATCATTCCTAGTTCATTAATTCTTCCAAAGAATCTTTTACAACATTATTGGTGTATGTGGATGATATAAGGCAGGAAATGATAAAGAAGATATTGCTCGAATTAAATAAGCCTTGAATCAGACATTCAAGATTAAAGATCTTGGGGATTTATGATATTTTCTTGGTCTAGAAGTAGCAAGAAGTAAGAAAGGAATAATGGTGAATCAAAGGAAATATGCATTGGAATTGTTAACAGATGCAAGTCTTTTAGCCTTTAGACCTGCATCCACTCCTATTGATAATCATGAAAAATTCTCGTCTACTGGAAGTGTTCCTTTCACAAATATTCAAGCCTACAGAAGATTGATTGGAAGGCTTTTGTATCTCACTAATACCCGACCTGACATAACATTTTCTGTGCAACAACTTTCTCAGTTTCTTGCTAAGCCTACAAATGCTCACTATACTGCAACGATTAAAATTCTCAGATATATTAAAGGAGCTCCAAGTCTTGGTTTATTTTTCTCTTCCAACACTTCTGCTCATCTCAAAGCCTTTTGTGATAGTGATTGGGGGCACCTGCAATGATTCAAGACAATCAGTGACTGGTTTTAGTGTGTATCTTGGGAATTCTCTCATATCCTAGAAATCAAAGAAGCAAGGAACAATATCAAAGAGTTCTTGTGAAGCTGAATACAGGGCAATGGCCACGATTACATGTGAAATTCAATGGTTAACTTATCTTCTTCAAGATTTCAAAGTTCCTTTTAAGCAACCATCTCTTTTATATTGTGACAATGACTCGACAAGATACATTGCAGCAAATCCAGTGTTTCACGAGCGTACAAAACATATAGAAATATATTGTCACGTTGTTAGAGAAAAATTAAAGAAGGGTCTCGTCCATTTGCTTCCCATTTCCACCACAGAACAACTGGCTGACATTTATACCAAAGCTTTAAGTCCCCAATCTTTTAAGAGTATTTGTTCCAAGCTGGGTCTCATCAATATTTGCTCCCCAGCTTGTGGGGGGATATTAAAGGATACAAATACCAGAGTTATGTTAGGATCCTAATATTAATTGTTTATTTTCTAATTATTAGTTGTTTCTCTTTATAGAGGTGAATAACCTTTATTTTGTTTTGTCTGTTATGATTCTAGTATTTATTTGATTGATTATTTCTCTATTTAGTTATACCTAAAATAAGTGTATTGCTTGTATATATTCAGACTTGTTTTGATCTCAACAGAATAATATTAAAGATATTCATTCTCATATCATTTGTCTTCCTTTTACTCTTTTGTTCATCTCTATTTTATTTTATATTATAGTGTCTACCAATATTTTTGGTGCACCACTTAAAGCAAAGTATACAATATTTTAAGCGTCATATACGTCTATTTAAATAAGGTGAAGGACATTTTAATTGAGTCTTACAATTTTCAAAGTATTTTGTTAGAAGGTTCATGTATGAAACTTAAAATATGTAAGGTAGTGAACTTCTAGCGATATTTGATAGTCGCTTATGTCTAAATTTTTTTAAATGTTTTTAAACTCCAGAAAAAGTCAGTTTTTAACAAAGGTTTCAAACTACCGTTAAATATCAAGAGTTTAAGAACTTTCGTTAAATATCAAGAGTTTAAGAACTTTCGTTAAATATTAAGGATCTCAAACCCTTCGTAAAATATCATGGATTTAAGGATTTCCATAAAATATTATGAATTTTAAAACTTTCATAAAATATTATAGGTTTCAAAATCTGTATAAAAAAAAATACAAATTTATATCTTAGAAAATATATTAAATACTTTTTATCAAATAGTTAGTCCTGCCATTATCGTTGCTAAATAAATTAAAATCTTAAAAAGTGCTCAGTTGATAAATACATAGCGAGGAAGGGTGATTTGTTTACACTCTTTTAACTTGTTAAAAACAATATCTAAATAAAATAAATGGTATAGCAAAATAGGAGTATTATTTTAGAGTGAATAAATATATAAAAACATAAATTGCAAGCAAAAATAGTAATAAAGACTACATTAATTTTGGCATAGGTGACTGCAACACTAAATTTCTTTTTATCCTTTCTTTTTTTCGATATTGCAATGTTGAACTTTTTTTTTCATCTCCTTTTTTTTCTTGGAAATTATGCAAATATGAACCTAACCCAAAAGAGTCATTCTTCTGGTTAAGCACCACGAAAATAAAAGAAAATAGATGATTTTTTTTTATCAAACCTTTTGACATTTCTTAATGATGGAGGACCATCCACAAAAAGACAACCACCACAAAACAAGGTTCAAAGCAGAGACTCAGACAACAAATATTTAACTCAAAAGCCTTATATAAATAGTAGATTAGGGATTTTCCTTTGACCTTGTATTTTGGGTCACAAAATAACATAGAATGAAAATCCTAAAACTAGAAATCTAGAGGCACAAGGGATACCCTCTAGAAACCCTAACTTTCATGACAAGTTAAGGTTTGTAACGGCTTCGACGACAAGGCTCAAACCCTAACCCTAGCTTCCTATACAACTTAGGGTTTAGGTGACTTATTGGTGGTAAGGCGAATTTTGGGTACTATTCAAAAACCTTTTGGTGACACTCAAAGAGAAAATATTTTTCACACCTGATGTCTTATCAACAACAAGTTATGTTCCATGATCATATATGGGAGTAGTTGTGCTAATGTGGCAAGTACAAGACTAGTGGAGAAGCTTGGATTACCCATTATCTCTCATACAAAGCCCTATAAACTACATTGTCTTAGTGAAGAGGGTGGAATTATGGTTAATAAACAATTCCTCATAATTTTTGCTATAGGAAAGCATAAAGATGAGATTTTATGTGATGTTGTGCCAATGGAAGCAACACATTCTACTAGGAAGGCCTTAGCAATATGTGTTAAACTTGAAGCTTTGATGTCTCCAAATCCATGAAGATCGCTTGAAGACTAGGTTGCTGCTTGTGGGCATGGGTTCTGGGTAGATTATAATTTGTCAATCCACTCTTAGCTTAATCCACAACTGAATCAATCAAGTTCTTTCAAAAGAAAAGTGTTTCTCAAAGTAAGTGAAAAACAACCTGTTGTTCGTTTCAATCGGTTGTTTTACACTTGGTGGTTTTGGAAAGGATTTGAAAAAGCTGAAATTAGTTGACCTCACAGTCAAAGCCAATTCAATCGGTTGAATCGTGCTTTCAATCAATTGTTTTTTAAAAATATTAACAAAATTGGTTAAGTCTGTTAAATTTGTTTTTCCTTGATTCAAATTTGTTTTGGCCCCTGATTGTAAGTTTAAAACAACTATTTTTTAGGCTATATAAATAGTTTTTAATCTAAAATGAGAGACAAATCAGATTACAAAAACAGATTAAAAGTTTTCCAAGATTGCAAGATTGCTTAAGGCTCTGCATTGGTTAAGAGTGGAATAAGATTTGTTGTATTCATTTTGTATTAGGTGTGATCCTTCCTGTTCTTACTTGTGTTTCAATTCATATTTGTAAAAATGTAAGATACTGGTGTCTACAGTCAGAGGGTGTTCTGACTTGTAGTGTTTGTGTTTCAAAGAGGGTGAGTGTTCTTGAAGGGTTCAAGATCACCTTTTTGGTGTTTGTGTTGTGTAATCTGTGGTTCATTACTTAGTGAAATACCCAGGGGTTTCTGGGGACCGGATGTAGCTCAGGTTAAGAGTGAACCAATATAAACTCTGTGTGTTGAATCTCTCTATCCGTCACTACTGTTAAAACTGTTTGATCTGTGTTTTTGCAAAGTGCTGATAAAAATAATCGGTTGATTCGCATAAACAACCGATTGATTTTTTGTAGTCAATTTAAAACAGTTTTGTTTTTTGGCTGATCTGATTGCTTCTTCTATGATTCTGCATTAATCTTCATTCTTGTCGAGAATTTTCGAAAATCTTTAATTCTAAGAATATGATGGGAAAAGTTTACATGATGGCCATACCAATAAGATTTCTTTCAACTTCAAAGGGCATAATATTATATTAAAACCCCTAGCTCCCAAAGAAGTTAATGAGGACCAAGTCAAAATGAAAACCAAAAGAGAATTTATCAACACAAATGCCGATAGTATTTTAATGGATTTTCAATGTTTGAAAGTGAATTTAGACATGCCTTGTCAATAAATTGTCACTTTTATTTACCATCTAACACACATAAGATTCCTAGCATGTATTACAACTTCAGTCTCACAATCAGTTCATGTATCATGGGAATGACACTGGCAGTCGTGCACTGTAACAGCGGTTCCAATCATCCTTCCATTGCCAATAAAATCCTTCAATTTTCCTTTATACTTTAGTTTCCCCCAGCCAGTGATGAATTCTCAGTATAGAGCCACAAAGCCCCCAAACAAGCCATAAGCAACAAGCCCTTCCCAACCCAATATGAATGTACATAAAAAACTGATAAACATACATTTCTTTATGAGAAGGAAAAACTGATAGTATATTAAAAATAGGTTGACCCCTATCACCCACAAGCCTGTACATGAAAAAATTGTCACAATGGAATTAAAGAACCATTATCTGCAATTGAAAGAAAACCCAAAGTGGAGAACCCAGATAGACTCTCCATTTTTTTTAAATAACAAGCATTATACAATAGAACATATGCCAGAAATTCCAATTCCATCATCATCATCAATTACAAAAACTATCATTCCATTGAAATAATTCAAGTTTCAAACAATTCAACTCTTGTTCATAGCAAGGTCTTCAATCATAATCACCAATAATCAGAGAAATATTATTCTATTAATTCACTAATATAAAAAAGAAGAAGAAAGCAATTGAAAGAAGAAACTATGAAAACAAAGAGATGGTACCATCATCAGCTATAATGAAATATATAAAAATAATCTGGTTACCTAATCATAAACTAAAATTCATCCCATCAAAATGATTTTTTGGTTTACGTTCCCTTTTTTCCAATTTGTTTCCCTTGAACATCACTGATTTCATTACTCGTGTTAGATGGAGTTTATTAAAAAAGAATAATAAAACAAAATAAACATATAAAACTATGATCTTATAATAAATTACACTGATAACATTTCTTTCCTTACTAAACTGTAGTTTTCCTATTTTATAATCAAGTAAGAGCATGTGTTCTTATTCTAATACACATTTATGTAGTTTTCCTATTTTATAATAAAGTAAGAGCATGTGTTCTTATTCTAATACACATTTAGAGCCTATGATGTTGTTGATAAACACAATTTCAATATCTCCGTGCTTCTCTTTTCTCCCCCCAAATTGGTCTTAGAGTAATGCCTAGAATTAACATATGCATGGATCAAAAACTACTAACCTGGTGAGTTTTTTCAATTTGAAATTCAAGATCAAGGAAAGATTAGTTAGAATTTATCTTATTTATTAGTTAGAAGTTACTATATATATGATTAATAGGACTCTTAACCTCAATTGTTCTACCATCTTTTGACTTTCTTCTTTATTAACTTATAGTAACTTATACAATACATAGAATATTTACTTTAGAATTAAATTAAGCACGTGAACAAAGAGTAACATTACTATGCCACTAACTCTCATGTAATACCTAATCAGTGATGATTAACTGTAATCTAAATAATGATGCCTAATAACTAATATTGCACATGTTATAAATAGTTCTTTGCATGAATTGATTGGAGACACAATTTTACCTCAAACCTTCTTATTCTACCCAGTATGCAGTGTTGTCTAAATGTCATAAATTGGTCATTGTGATAACTGTTCAGAATACAAGATCCAAAATCTCTTTGATATCTTAAAAATACTTTTTAATTTATCTCTCTTACTTAGTTAATGATTGGGAGCATAAAACAACCTTTTTATACTCCAACCAAATGGTCGAAGCATTTAATTCAAGAACCAAAAGCTGTTAGGATCATTAAAAATCATTTAAACCAACTTAACAAAATTTTGTTAAGGTTTTCAGAAGATCAATCGGTTGAATTTTAGAAACAATCGATTGAATTTGTTTGACAACAAAGTCAAGCTTTTTAAATCCTTTTTCAAAATCCATTAAGTGTAAAACAACCGGTTGAATTGACATTTCAACAGGTTGAATTTTCACACTCTTTAGAAAACACATTTTTTTCAAAAGAATTAAGATTCAATTAACCTTAGATCATCATAAAGAGTGGATTAACAATTCAAAGACTACTAGACACACATAGAAAATCAACAAAGATCTTCAAGTATTCCTTTTGGATTTGGAGACATCAAAGCACCTTGTTCGATTGTAACAAGATGTTATGGCATAGTAAAGTTGAGCAAAATGACATTTTATGTCAATGGCGTTGCGGGTTTTGGATTGCTGCCCAGTGATGGGCATTTTAGCTCATACATATGCCAAAGAAAGTGGCAGTTAAATAGTCTTTCAAAAAAATTGAAGAGTTCTCACTGCTTGGTGACTTGATGTGTTTTACACACCAGAATTCCAAGACTTGTGCCTCTGTTTTCTACAAACCAAACATGGGGAACACCTCAACATTTAAACACACATTGGATACTCAACATTTGCAAAACTGAAAACCTCCACCATCACCAGCAAATGATCCATGTGATCTTCTTTGCACACCTCTGATCCTTCAGAATCTCTCTACTCTTTTCTCACCATTTTCCTTTTCTATTCTCTATGTCCCTATTTGTGCTCTGAATCTCTATTCCTTCTATTAGAGGCTTCTTATTAACAATGACTCTGAAGGCAAGAGCTACATGTAACTTTCTCTCTTTCTCTCCTCCAAATAATAAACCAACTTTTAAAAACTCAATAAAAAAATACCAAGTTAATATAATTATCTATAAACATGTAAATTGTAGAATAAATCTATAATTAATGGTATTACCGATGGTGCAAAATTTGTTCATATATCACTATGCTCAAGTAAAACTGAGCAATTGATGTTCATACGAAAACAAAAATTTAAAATGACTTTATTCAGAATCCATAATACATGAAAAAAACACCCAATTTTCCAGAGATACATAACCAAACAACCTTTTCATTGCATCTCTTTTTTTTTTCTAGAGGCAAATTTATTCTTAAACATTTCTATTAGCTCTTTTGTGTTTGTTTAGGAAGAAAAAGTAATTGGCTTTATTTTCTTTCTCAATTTTTCTTTTAATTCTCCAAAAGAAGCTCTTTCTACCAATTAATACCTAATTTCTTTACACATTAATTATATAATATCCAATGTCATCATAAGTGGAAGACATAGCCTACAATAAAATCTAGGATACCTTTTCACTTGTACCATAAGGCCATACGTCTAAATTTTATAACACTTTAGGCATTGGAAGCAAAACTACTATGTAAGAAACATGGAATATGAATTAGTAAAAGGGAAGAAAATCTAAAGAACCACTCAGAAAATAGAAGGGGATAAGCGTAGTGTGGATTTCTTTATTCATAGTTAAATGAACCTTATTTCAGTGGACCAACTGTGGCTAGCAGACACGGACACTAATATGACACGAACACTGATACAGAGATACGTATAATCTTTAAAATGTAGGACATGAGAACACGAATCTATATATTATATAATTATGAATTATATAAATTGACAATAAAGATTTATGTACACAAGTATGTTTTAGTTTTTTTTGGAGTAGAAAGATATTTTTCATGGCTAGTTCAAAAGAATTTGTTCCTTACTTTTTATAAGGATACTAAAAATCCATACAATTAAGTTTGATTTTTTAGAAATTTAATGTGTTTTTCCTTTTTAAAACTGTGTTAGAATTGTGCTAGAATTGTCAGAAATCCAACAAATACTTTTTGAATTGGACACTTCACCTATACGTGTCCTACGAGTATCTTTCGAGTGTCGGTGTCTGATACCTGTGTCTGACACAAACATGTCATTTGAGAGGAGTCTCTAAGCCTCATATTGAAACTACACATGCTTTGAAATTGTATTGCATGTGAACTCAAACTCATGAATTATGAGTGGCAAGAGGAAGAAATCAAGAAACCAAAAGACAGAGTCTTTTGAGTGTCGGTGTCTAATACGTGTGTCTGACACAAACACGTCATTTGAGAGGAGTCTCTGAGCTTCATATTGAAACTATACATGCTTTGAAATTGTATTGCATGTAAACTCAAACTCATGAATTATGAGTGGCAAGAGGAAGAAATCAAGAAACCAGAAGAGAGAGGTGAATGAAAAAAATTAAGATATTTGACAAATGAAGAGCAAATAGTCTAACAACTAAGAATGAAAAAATATTTCATGGTCATTCAATCATAAATATTATGATAAATTTATTATTATTATTTTAAAAGTAATAATATAAACTATAGATTTTGATTAATTCACTGTTCAAAATGCATTGAATTAAACTGTTCGGGAAAATATATGATAAGTATGATGGGAATTACAACAAAACAACAACAAAAAAAACGTATAAATCTTTATAATTAAAAAAAATACAATTAAACTTAACCTTCTAAATTGAAAACAGCGTAGTGCATCTAGATCAGTGACTCCTCCTCATCACCTCCCTTGTCGTCGCAATCTTTCGCCGGAATGATGACGAAACTCAAATCTAAATTGTGTGAGACGGTCAACGAACAACACCAAGTGATTGCTCATTGAAAAAACGAAACCCAAATCAAAATCCTAAGGAAACAAAAGGAAGGAAAAAATACAATTTCAAAGCTAACAACACAAACGAAATTGAAAAGAAATGAGAAATCGTGGAATCACACTATGCTGAGATTATTCTTGAAAAAACTGGTTTACGTAGTACTCTCGCGTACTCTAGTGATTTTCTGAAAGTGTGATAAGGTAAAAACTTACAATAATCATATTTTTCTCTTAATAAGTCATTGCTATGAAAAAGATAGGAAAAAACGATACCTAATGCAACACCTCACAATTACTTATAAGTCAGTACACAGAGGTACCAAAGCTCGCTCCATAAAACTCCTATAACAAGAACAAAAATAATAACAAAGTAAGTGAGACACTAAAATATTAGTTTTGATTAAATAAAAAAACTTATTAGTTTTGATTAAATAAATATTCGAGGTTAAGAATATTTTAAAAAAGTTTTACATGTCTAAATACATAAAGAAAAATATAAAAAAAATAATAAAAAATGCGTATAATTACTTTAACAAAATAATCTATATTTTTTCTGCAAAAACATATAAAAAATAACACATAAATATATTACAGATTTGTTATCAATTTTATTCAAATACACTTTCTTGCAAATTGTTATTCAGCAAAATTTATAAGTATTTCTAAAGAAAATTTTCCAAAAAAATAGGAAAAAAATATGTATTTTTCTAGTGTTAATTTAGTAAGTATAATAATAATTATTTTTATTTTTAAATTAATCTATATTTAATATTTTTTGCAGTGAACTGATAATTTTGAAAAATATTGTACTTTTTTATTTTATTTTATTTCTTTAATTAAAATAAAAGTTGTGCTTTAGTAAAATTTAAAAAAATGTTACTATATATTAATTTAATGTTATTTACAATAACATATATCTATAAATGTCACAATATCATGTTTATATTATTTATAGTAACATTTTTTTTAAAAATGGTTACTATATATCTATGAATTGTTACATTTTAATAAATGTAGATAAAAAATGTTACTAAAGCTGGTAAATGTTTTCTTTTCCTTTTATTCTTGTATATTCTCTTTTTTTGCCCACTTTATCTATATTTGTAATAATTGTTTTTGTGAACTTATTTTAACACTTATTATAGAAATAACTGAAAAAGATTGTATAAGGATTCAAAGTTACTTAAGTCTATATATAAGCAATGGTATGCTAGAAATGGTTAAGAAATCACAGAGACATTGAAAAGAAAGTTGGCATAGATAGATATTGAAGATAAAGATGGGAGAGAAGAGAGCTATGGCTGTGGTGATGTTTGTTATGGCTTATGGTTTGGCAGTGACAACATTGACTGCTTCTGAAATCCCTGCAACATGCAATGGGGATGAAAGAATGCTTAGCTTCTGTGGAGTTTATTTGGTTAATATCAAACCTAATCCAAGTTCTGATTGTTGTAAAGGAGCATCAGATGCATTCAAAAGAGCCATGGCTGTTGCGAATGGTCAAGGTATAAGAGATATTTGTAATTGTCTTAGGGTTGCTGGACCCAGTTTAAACTTTCACCAAGATAAACTTGTAAGCCTTCCTGATGCATGTGGGATTAAGCTTTCCTTTAGTATGCACTTATGTATATTTGGTGACTGATATGGTTAGAACTAAGATTTACTCACTCATAATAAAAATGTATTTAAATTTCCATAGAATGCCTTCATTTTTATTTCTATCTTTAATTTATATTTTTTTCCATGTTTTTTTTATCAGCAATACTTTTTTTTTATATTTGGTTTTCGCTCATTCATATTTTTGATTTGTTGATTTTAGTTTGCAACATTCATTTTATGATTTGTAGTTAGTATTAATTAATTTACGGTTCAACATAATTTTTAGGAACATATTGTGACTACAAAAAAGTAGGTAGTTAACGTCAATTAAAACTCCTCTCAACAGTGACGCAGTAGTATCGGCTAAATAGTTGCAAAGATTGACATTGAAATTTGTAATATTATTTAATATTTAATATTTGACATGTAACATTTGACGCAACAACAATAAATTTAAAATATTTATTAACTGGTAACGCCAATCTGGCTGGCGAACGTGGAATAAAAAATTAAAATAATTTGAATTAGACGGTCAAATAATACTATCAAATAATTAACATCTTCATCTAATTACTATCAAATAATACAAATTAAAACAACTTAATTAATGGAGCAGTGTTTAGAAAGTCGAATTCTGGGACGAAGATTTCTTGATATTTATATATGGGTTAAAATACTCTGAAGTATTTTTTTTATTCATTATATTTTTTCTGATAAAAAAATATTTAATTAATTTTAAATTTTAATAATGATGAATATGAATTGAACATTATAATTTTCCTGTCATTTAAAAGAAATAATAAATTTATACTGAATATATTTATTATATTATAATAATAATTGAATAAATTTATATATTATATAAGTAGAAAAATAATTTATTTTTGGTATAAAACACGACATTCATAATTTCTTGAGTTTTAAAAAGCTACTAAAATTTGGTTTCATGACACATTATTAATATACAATTTTAATAAAAAATTGAATAAAAATAAGAACCTCATAAATGTAAATATTTTGTTTTTCAAACATTGTTAGAGTTGATATGAAATTCTCTTTTATCATGGAGAAATAATAATTAGAATAAATGATTATTATACTTATTAATGTTCATATTTTGAGAATTTAGAAATTATATAATATATATATATATATATATATATATGTTTATATAGATAGATAGATATTATATGTTCATCTTTTGAGAGATTTTAAGAGATTAATTATTCTTTTACCAAATTTTATAGTTGAATTTTATTTTTTGTTAATCACTATGTAAAATCATTATATCTTGGTGTCAATTGGTTTAACCAATGCGATTGATTTATCATCCATTCAAGTGTTTCATTTTTCACAAATTCAATTTTCTCCGAAAAAATGTAGATCATCTATAAATTGCAAAAATAATCACACACCACTTAAAAGGTAAATCAAAACTACTCACGAAACAAATTCAAATGTAATACGAGCGTAGGTAAATATAATTAAAAATATTGAATGAAGTTTTAATCATTACACCAGTCAAGTTTTGTTTTCATGTTATGATTATTATTATTATACTTATTAGTATAATTATCAATATTAATATAATAAATAATATAAAAATTATTAATATTATTCATATATTTAATATTATTAATGTTATTTAATATCATTAATATAATTAAATATTATTAACGTTATTAAATATTATTAACAATGTTATTAACCTCATTAAATATTATTAATATTATTAAATATTATTAATATTATTAAATATTATTAATATTATTAAATATTATTAATATTATTAAATATTATTAATCTTATTACATATTATTTACATTATTAAATATTATTAATCTTATTAAATATTATTAACATTATTAAATATTATTAACCTCATTAAATATTATTAATCTCAATAAATATTATTAACATTATTAAATATTATTAATCTTATTAAATATTATTAACCTTATTAAATAATGTTATTAAATATTATTAATCTTATTAAATATTATTAATCTTATTAAATATTATTTACATTATTAAATATTATTAATCTTATTAAATATTATTAACATTATTAAATATTATTAACCTCATTAAATATTATTAACATTATTAAATATTATTAACCTTATTAAATATTATTAACATTATTAAATATTATTAACCTTATTAAATAATTTTATTAAATATTATTAACATTATTAAAAATTATTAACATTATTAAATATTATTAACATTATTAAATACTAGTGGAAACACTGACGTGCCTGTGTATCCGTATTTTTTATTTTTATAATTTATATATAATTATTTTTAATATTAAAATTGAATAAGTAATATCATTATTTACACACTTATATTTTCATTATAAATTTATAGTTAATTGTTATCCAAAAATACAAACATAGTATGAACTAGTAATAACAAATATGAAATTAATAGTAACTATTCAGTAAAAAGTGAAAAAATAATAATATATTTTATTCAAATAATAAAACCGTTTTGCTTATTCAAATTATTTCGTAAATAAAATGAAAAATCGTTGTGCTGATTCAAAAATAAAATCAACAAATAGAAAATTAAATTCAAAACTGTCTACAAAATAACCAAAAACGGTTATTTAGGAGAATTCTCTTTATTTTTAACTGTTCTTTTAAAAAAAATATATAAAAAAAACAGTTACAAAATAATAAAAATAAGAATAAAATATAAATAAAATAAAATATTAATATATAAAATATTTATAAAATGCAACTGGTTGTGAAAAGAAACCAAACCGTTCCTTCACCTCTCTTTCAATTCATAATTGTTCCTCCACATCTCTTTCAATCCAAAACCACTTTTCCATCTCTCTTTCAATTCAAAACCGCCCCCATTACGTATACCAAATATTTTAGAAAAAATAAGAAATGACACAATGACCATAATACAATAATAAAATTAAATATTAATATAAGGATAAAATGAAAAAAAATGAAGAGCAGTTAAGAGGGGAATCCCCTTTATATATAGGCATAAATTATTAATCTTATTAAATATTATTAAATATTATTTACCTTATTAAATATTATTAACATTATTGAATAATATTAACCTTATTAAATATTATTAACCTCATTAAATATTATTAATCTTATTAAATATTATTAACATTATTAAATATTATTAACTTTATTAAATATTATTAACCTTATTAAATTATTTCATTAAATATTATTGATGTTATTAAATATTATAATAAAAATTCATTTTCAGGGAAGTTTGATCTGGAACAATATAATTATTATGATTATCATAGACCAATGTGTTACTTGTTTCTCCATAGAAACATTTTTGGTTCATCTATTAAAGGGAATATCTTTAAAATTTTCAAAATGGTTTATAAAGTGGTTTGTTGAAATATTTCCAATAGAAATAAATGAAGTGTATTTGTATTTTCAACAAAACTCTACTTTTGTATTAGGATATAGACTTATATCTTTTATAGCCTCTCAAGCTATTACCTGGATAGTATACTTCCCGGGATTATACTTTTGTACAACCATATGAAGGAGTTGAAATTAAGATGTTATCAAGAAAGATAAAGATTAAATGGTGGGAAAAGTTCAATAATAAATTAGTGTGTAAGCACCGGATTCAAGAATGGATAAAGCATAATGCAGGAAGAAAAGATAACCCTGCACCCAAACAAGATGCATTATTCTTAGCAGAGAAGCAACAATTAATGGCAGCCTTAACGTCAACAACCAACTGAATATTTCCTTCATCATCCTCTTGGTGAGATATCTCTATGGATTCTGTATCCACCAAGATAAATTCATAAAAAGTTCTTCTTTTGCATAAGTCTATTGGTAAATAATGAAGTCTCAGGGAAATAGGTTTTTAGCTATCTGTTTAGGATTTGGAGTAATCCATTCTTTTTTCTAATTTCAATATTGACATACTTTCGTGTTTTTCTAGATATTCATATGAAGGTATTGATTTTGGAGAATCTGTTAGGATAGGAGTTCTACTGGTAAAGTCTTTTGGGTTGACTAGTACATTTTTATAATATAATGGAGTAAATCTGTTTGTGGGGATTAATGAGTTCGATATTTGATATTTATTAAATATTATTAACATTGTTAAACTTATTAAATATTATTAAATAATATTAATATTATTAAATATTATTAACCTTATTAAATATTATTAACATTATTAATATTACTAACATTATTAATTATTATTAATATTATTATATATTAATAATATTATTAAATATTATAAATAATGTTAATATTATAAATAATATTAATTTTATGAATATTTTTATTAGTAGTATTTATATTATTAATGGTTATTATTACAAATATTATTAATTTTATTATATTAATATTATTAATACAATTATTATTATTATTACTATTAATATTATTAATAGAATAATAATATTATTATATTAATTATTAATTTTATAATATTAATAATATGTATACTTATTAGTTATGATTATTATTATTTATTATTTTATTTATGAATATTAGTTATGATTTTATAATCATTTATATTATAATAATATTTTTAATATTATGCATATAATTATTATGATAATAGTTGGTAGGTAATACAGATCCGTGGGTGATAGTTCGTATGTAATAGAGATTTGTGGGTAATAAAGATTTGTGGGTATTAGTTGGTAGGTAATAGAAATTTGTGGGTAATAAATGGTAGGTAATAAAGATCTGTGGATAAAAGTTGATAAGTAATAAGATCTGTGGGTAATAGTTGTCGGTAATATCCGTAGGTAATGCTTAATTTACCTATAGATTCGTGGATAAAAATTCGTAAATAATATTGATTTTTTTGTAGTGCACACACGCACGCACACACAGGCACACGCGCACACACATACACACACGTGCGCGCGCGCGCGCACACACACACACACACATATATATATATATATATATATATATATATATATATATATATATATATATATATATATATATATATATATATATATATATTGACAATCTGCCCAGGGGATTAACTTTTTTCACTCTGTAGGAACCTTTTGGCTTCAAGCCTTTTTTGAGCTTTAGCGGATTCTAAGGTTTCTCAATCTTATAGGGATTTGCTTCAAGTACTTCACTAGTACAAAACATTGCTTTAACGACGGTTAAGGTTTGAGAATCGTCGCTACTTCGAGTGTCGTTATGAATTAGTTGTTTATAAGGACACGTGTAAAATATTGTCGTTATTTGGCAAATAAATAAAAAAATAAAATACTTATAACGACGATTCTAGACTGGAATCGCCCTTATAACCCTAAATACAGGCTTTCAAAGATGGTTCCATTTGGAACTGTCGTTATAACTGTATTTTAAAAAAAAAAATTATTATATATATACCCTAATCTTGCATAAAATATCAAATTTCCATAACAATAATGTATGTAATATCATAATTTGAATATGAAAGTGTACATACAATAAATTAGTACATATAACATTCTACAAAATGTTCTACAAATATATGAAAAAGTTCTATGTGATTCTAGAGTCCAAATTTTAAAGTGTTTTTGTATTGAGGTATTACCTGATCCCAACCTGTATCAATTCCAGTTTGCACAATAGTCGACATCCACTGGATAACATAGTAATTGTACTCATATTCAACCTTTATTAAATGAATGAATTAAACACATTAAATTGAGTGAACGAATACTTTAAATACCTTAAGGTGCATCTAAATGAGTTTTTTTGCATTTGTACTTCCCCTCCCACTGAACAAGCACTGAAATAATAAGATTTCATGTTAGAACACAACATTATGTAATGTAATGTATGAGTAATAAATTTGTGAATATAACACAATCATAATAGTTTGATAAACTCCAGAAAGGATTACAAGAGGGAGGGTTATTCATACAAATCACATTCTAGGGAGAAGACTTCTCAAAAGGTATCTTTTGCTGAACCTAATGTTTGTATGCCTAGTTTCCCAGTTCTAAAGAAATTTATTACAATAGGTCAGAAGTTTATAGATGGAGAAAAAGTTTATATCTGCAGAGAAAGAGAATTTAGGCAAAATTAACATCTCTTCCAAGGAAACAAGAAT
>Ga0123342_1005498_pt1 | contig 18308 bp, 11 predicted proteins | sample Turbeawhitnodule_FD_89960 | JGI IMG/M metagenome (GOLD analysis project Ga0123342, IMG submission 89960) | Root nodule microbial communities of legume samples collected from Mexico - Turtle bean Mexico white nodule | ecosystem: Host-associated > Plants > Roots > Nodule | place: Mexico: Nepantla...
TCTAGCACTTTTGTTTAAGTTATGATTGTATTGGCGGACACTTTTGAATTTTGAAATGGTGAAGATATATATTTATTAATTTATACTTTTTAATACTTATTTTTCAGTATATTATATATATATTAATATATATGATTATTTCTTTGCTTTTTGTATTAAGTCATTTTGTCATCTCATTTTTTCTTTTGACATTTGATTTTGTTTTTTGAAAACTGTAAGTAATAATGTCGCCCTTACACAAACATACTCATTCTATCAAGGAAGTGAATCCTTAAAAAGAAAATTAGATGGTCATAGCAAGAGTGATTCAGTTTTGGTTTATGGTCGACTTCAACAAACCAAAATTTCCATTTTCCATGGAGTTGGTGATTCAAGATAAGCAGATCAAGTTTCATTATTTGTTTGTTTTATACTATTATTGGTAAAGTATTTCAATAATACTATATAGTTTTTCATACTTTTATAGGGTGTACAATTCATGTATCAGTTAGGAGGACACTTATTCATAAATTTCAGAACGAGATTGTTGAGAATAAGGTGTATTCCTTTCAATTTTTTAGTGTTGCCATAAGACGTGATGTTATAGAACAACCTGACACCCTTACAAAATTAATTTTCAGTCTGACACTAAGGTAATGTCTCAAGATAATGATTTGGTTTCAGGTTCAACGCCTCACTATTACACCCCATTGTCTGTGGTCATTGCACATGAGTTTGATACTAATTACTTAGTTGGTAAGCTTAAATATTATGCTTTAAGCTCAATTATTATGTGCTAAAATAATTTATTTATGCAGATGTTATTGGAGTTCTCACAGGTGTGGACATTAAAAGTTGAATGTTATCTCCATTGAAGCTTATGGATAACTAATTCTTTTCTTAAATAAGTGATGTTTTTTTTATTGTTGTTTAACCACATTTTTTTACAACAACTTCCAAATTATTTTTTTACAACAACTTCCAAATTGAGTGTCCTGACAATTATGTTGACTACCTAAACAAATTCCTATCTTCGGGAGAACTACAAAATGTTGTTGTTATCAGTATTCAATTTACTTTTATTTCTAGGGTAGGAAATATTTAATTAAAAATTTCTTACTTGTTGGTAATTAAATTTTACCAATATTAATATGTATATGTATTATTAGTATTAATATGTACATATATAAATTTACTAATATTAATGTGTTTATATGAATACTTCTTTTTATATTAGCATGTTAATATAGATATGTATATTGAGATGTATATATATCAATGATATAAATTGATGTTAATATAGTAATAATAATACTTAATTAAGTTTTTATATTTATGTTAGTATTATTTTTTTAAGAATATTTTGTCGTTTATATTTGAAGTTATGATTTTTATTATTTTAAGTTACTAATTTTGAATCGTGGTAATTGAAAGAACTTTACCCTTTGGCAATGGATAAGCGAAAGGTACCTTTGTCAACTGAAAGGATGCTATAAATACATATGTTTACACCAAAAAAACATTGGATTGCTTCATTGTTTTGAATACAACATGGGAACACCATAATTATTGAACATATGCAAATAGTGACCATCATAAAAAGCACAAATGGAGTTACTGCATATAATATCACTCCATGTAAGCTAATTCACTATTATGTGGATCAAATCCAACGCAGAAGAAAGTACATGAAGTGATTCCAAATGGTGATATGTGGCTAAAATTATGCAACAGATGTCGAGTCAGAACTGAAGTTCTCAGTTGATTTACAAAAGATACTCTACCTACCCTGTTATCTAAAGAAAAATAAGCTTCAAAATATAATTACTTGCAACTTAATTGATACATGAATCATCAGTTTCAACATAGTTTATATACATGATATGAAAAACCATCTGAATCTCCCTTTTAACCATCTAAGTCATAATCCCCCCACTCTTCCAACTATAACCACTGAACTAATTTTCGAACCACAAAATTGTTCGGCCAATTTGCTTTATGAAATTCCTCATTCAGGGCAATTTGGGTGTGTCGCATGTCCCTAGATCAATTTTTCATTATTAGCCTTCATGGCTTTGGCAGAATAAACAAACTAACCATTTTGTGGCAATGAACAACCTATGGTGCATCTAATTGGATTGGTCTGAACTCTGACATGTTTAAGGATTCATTGGCACAACACTAGATTTAGGGATTTGGAACAATTTGATACCTCTTTACTGTGATATGGCGGCCTACTTAACAGGAGTGTTGCAGGAAAACATGGAGGTACAATGGCACATGAATATATATATATATATATATATATATATATATATATATATATATATATCAGAGACCTTTAATCAATACCCACCCATTTCCTAAACTCCTGAACATGCTCAAGTCGTTTGCTTTGTGCTTCTGTTGTTGTATTTGATGCTTTTAAACTCCTATAAAGATTCTTATGAAGTCTAAGGAACTCACTTTTGTAAATCCACTTGTCAGCATACATGTTACGGTCTCTCATATGGCTAATGACCTCCATCACTCTCTCAAAGTAACCACCTTGAAGAAAGTTTAGCAATAGTAACTCATAGAGATCTCTATCTCCCACTAAATTGTCACTCTTCATGAATCTCTTAATGTCTCCCCACAAGATTATGATCTCACGATACATACCAAGAGAAGAATATCCACACATCAAAAAGGCAAAAGTTTGACTTGTGGGCTGAACTTTCATGCTAACCATTCTTCTATATGCCTTTAATGCATCCTCTATCATTCTGGCCTTGCAGAAAAAGAAAATGGAAGAATTGAAGTTATACACCAAATGAAAAACTGTCTGATCTTCTTCATCTTTCAAAGTTTGAGCTAAGGCAATAGCCAAATCTGTTTTACCAAGTGAATTTAATGTTTTTTCACAGAGGTTGTGTTTGTCCATCGCATCATCAGATAACCCTTTGTCCAACAGACCAACCTTTTTCATTTGTTTCAGTAGTGCCTTTGCTTCTCTTTTCATTCCCCGCTTCTGGTATGCTGACACAAGTAATAGATACATATCCTGACCCATTGGAGAACCAGTAGCCTCTATATCATCCAAAATGTCATGAGCACACTCAAGCCATCCTAATTGAATACAAGAACTGATCACATCAAAACACAAACTGGAGCCTGCCACTGAACATAATTCCCCTTGAATACTAAGTAAAAGTTTTGAAAGTTCACCAGTCCTCCCATCTCTCTTGTAACCACTGATGAACTTAGCCAAAGCTCTATTACTAAGAACTAGTTTCCCACCCCTATAAAAGATAAGAACCTGTCTGCTTTCAACTTTAAGGACAGAATCCTTACACAATAGCTCAGGCTCAATGCGCATCTTCAATGCAGTCCTAAGATTAGGAGATCCAATGGCAATAAAGCAAGGATTCAGCAAGTGTTTCTCATATTCTTTCTTAACATTACAATTATGCGAGCTAGTCATATCCAGAACAAGCTTAGCTGCAGCATCAATGTCATTAAATTTGAAGTGCAAGCTCAGCAAACTATCATAGAACTGACAATAGTGACAAACATAAGCAGCCGAAACTCTGTCAATATGATCTTTCAATTCCTGCATTTCATCTCTCAGACCATTCATCTCTAGAATCTGTGAAATTATCACAATCGAGTGTGCATCAGCCATGGTCCCAGTCAGCGACATTAATTCAATCAGTCTCAGGCCTTTCAAAGACAATTTAAACTTCACACAAGCATCAAGAACAAGATTAAAGACCAAGGTGTCCAGCTTGATCGTGACCGCATGGTGATCCTTCTTATCTTTCAAGCAATTGTAAAGATCACAAACTTGAAACAGATAATTGGATGAAAGATGTGTTCCAATTTCTGTCTTCACAATATGAAAAACAACCAAGGACAATAAATGCATAGAGGGAACACACCCTTTGTCAAGCATCAACCTAAGTATCACTGAGGCAGGGGATGGCATTTGCAACCTAGCAAGGGAGAGTGCAAGTTTGGTTAAGGTATCAGCATGAAGTAAACCTGACTTCTCTCTAACAATCTGCAACACCAAATCACAAACTTTCCGCATCCAAACATGATTGGAAGAATAGGACAATTGAACAATGAGCTGGTTCACTAGATGAACCTCAGGGTAACCATAAAGTCTTCTAAAATCCTGAAAGGATTCCCATGCTTCATGCACCTGATAATTCCTCAAAGCAACCTTAATCTTTCCCAATAGAATTTCTTTGGTGGAACGTTCCCATGATAATCTTTCACAGTTGCCAGAAGTGGAAAATTTTTGCAGAAATGGATTGAACTGCCCAAAGCAGACATCCCCTTGAAAAATCCTGCCTAAACAAAAAACCTTTCTGAACAACTGGTTACGAATGGGGCTGTCAAGACAGGCCAGCCCAGCCAGTTTGACCCAGCCCACTTTTGCCCACCTCCTCAATGGACTGGCCCAACCCAGCCCACCTGAAAAAATAAATATATAATTTAGACCAGCCCCACCAGCCCACTTAAATGTAAAATATTAGGAATACCATTCTAAAATGAAAATTGTCAATGACTACAAACTAAAAACTCCAAATATCATCAGCTGAAACAGAATATAAGGTAATGACTACTCTAATGTCTAAGTTGCTATGACTTAGATAACTCTCACATGCTTTATCCGAGAACATGGACAATCTGAATTCATTAAATTGGAAATATATAAATTCACAGTATTCATCTCAGGCGCTGATAGAAATTTCACCAAAATTGGAACATGTTTTGGGTGAAAAACTCAACCTAATAACTCCAACATGCTTTATCCGTGAATATGCACAGTCTGAATTCAATAATTAGAACATAAAAATCATAATATCAATCTCAGCCACTGATTGAAACATGTTTTGGGGGAATAACCCAACCTAATAACTATCAACATGTTTTATCCGTCAACATGTACAATGTGAATTCATTAGATAGGATCATATAAAGCCAATCTCAGTCACTAATAGAAATTTCACCAAAATTAATTTGCAATAAAGTACCTTCAACGAAAAATCTTGCTCTCACGGTCACGGAGAGGAAAGAAGCTCTGCGTCTTGGGAGGCTCTTCGAGTTGCGGATAGGAAGGAGCTCCTCGCGGAGGACAACTGTCGCGCCGCCGATGGCGTGCGGCGGCTGAAGCAGCGGAGGATAACCGTCGCGCCGCCGAGGGCGTACGGCGGCTGAAGCAGAACTAGTCTTCTCTGAGGGGTGAAATTGGTTAGTGAGAAGACAACCTAGTAACTTAAAAAACCTCTCTATTTTCAAATTTAATTTTTAAATTGATTTGTTTTTATAATTTTTTATTACTTCTTAAATTTATTTGTTTTTATCATTTTTTTTGTTACTGTGAATTCATTAATATCTGAGCAGTTGGTATACTATTTCTATTATTATGTTCATGGCCTTCATTTTAATAATCATTCCAACAAAAAATAAATTAGGATTCTTGTTTTTGAAAACTGAATTCTATGTTTTTTTTTTTAATTTCTATATAAAATAGATTTTGTAGAAATTAAAAATTAAAAATATAATAATAAAAAATAGCTAATATTTTACAGGTAATATTTAAATTTATTTTTTAATAATTTGTATAAATTATTAAATGCTATTAATTTTAAAATACGGTTAAAAAATCAATTTTCTTTATAATAAAAAAATTAAATAATGATTTCAATTAATGATTTAAGTTTTATAAATGAATATGTTTATTAATTTAATCATAATAACTATAAAACAATATGTATGAGAATTAAAAAAATATTAACACAAGATTTTTTTTACTTTTAAAACTAAGTAATGCTTCATAATATATAATATATGGAAAATCAAAGTTAATTTTTTTCAGTCAAATAAAAGAAATTCAAAACTTTTTTTTTTGTTTTCACATGTATTTGTGTTTGTTTTACGAAAAACAAACATTATTCAAAAGTACTAAAAAGGTTCAGTGATTATTTATTGTGTATTGGAAAAATTGGTTGGATGTTGACATTTTTTTTTTACTTTTCTTTCATATTTTTTTTTTTAATAATATTTTTTTTATGATGGTAGATGATTATTATTATTATTTGAAGTGTTGGATTAAGTTGCATAATTTTTATATAAAAATAATAATATCTTAAGACAAATATTATATAATGTTAATATATTTTTTAATCGATTTCCAAACCTTAATTCAGTTTTTACATACGTTTCTTTTTTGTTTTTTCGTAGTTTTTCATAGTAAAATATTTGTGACTCTCGTATTTTTCAAAGTTTTTTTCATTCCATCGATACCCCAATTACAACATCTCTTTTTTAACAATTGTTGGAAGATATATATTTTTGTTAAATATGATAAATATTTTAAAATTAAGTAAATATATTTAATTTAGATCTAATCATTGGTAAAATTTATTTCATTGAAGTAAAATTAAAAATTAAAGTTATAATTTAAATTAATTATTTAAGTTAATATTTTAAATATGTATTTATTTTTTTAATATATTAGAAATTATCTTTTTTAGAATGAAATACTTTAAATTAAAATTTAAAAATATTATTTATTAAGATGATAAAAAAAATAACAAATTTAGATTAATTATTTAATTAATATTAATTAGTTTGTTTAAATAGTGTTAGAAAAAGAGGAAGAGGAAACCACAATTGGAAACCTATCCAGTGAAGACTAAAACACAACTAATAAAAAGCATACAATATAATAATATCATATGAATCACGACACGATCAAATTAGATTAGAAAAACTCAGGTGATATTCTTTTAGTTGAAAAGATTGATCTCAAGACGCTCAAATAAAGTTCCAAGAAAACACTTTTATACTCGAAAGAATAACTCTTCCAAATACGAAGGTATTTTAAAATCTCAAACTTAAAAAACGTGTTATTTAAATATGTTAAAAGAGACGGATCAATATCCTTATGAAAACACAAGAATTTTTAATATATTAAAAACTTGATTTTAATAAAATAAAACATCTTCCAAAAATACTTATGATTTTAAGTACTTCGATAATGTAATTGATTAAAATATCCATTGTATAAAAATATTTTAATAGATTAAACAATCTTTTAGTTAATAAATTTTTTTTCTTTAATCAAAATAGTTAACCAAGATTTAAATCAAATTTCTTAAGCACTTATAAAGATTAAATTAATCACAAAAAAAAGTGATGCAAATCAAAAGACACAAGATACACTTTATAAAACTAAGTCATTAATCTTTAAGACTTCTTTAAAAGTGGATTCATCAAATATTGCAACACCAACAACTTCAACAAACTCCCACTATTTGATGAAGAGAATATAATTGAGTATGTGTGGATTTGTATGAAAGAACCTATGTTGAAATAACCTACACCAATACATGACCAAAAATTTCCAGAGAAATATAGAAACAAGAAACAATAGAGAAATGTAGAAACAAGAAACAAGAAGCCTTGGATGAATGTTTATGAAATGAATGGTCTATGAGAGTTATGATTGGTAGGTTGGTTGATAGATTGTTTTTATTCATTATATAATTGAACATGGTTAGTAAATCTTTTTGGTTAAAACCAATTTACAATGTGGTTAAGTGTGTTGTGAAATTGGTTAAATGGGCTATTCACTTTGATAGTCAAACTTGTTGACCCTTGAAAGTACTTAATCCTTCTAAGATGACATAGGCAGACAATTGGTGGAGTTTAAGGTGTTTATTGTGTCCATTTTGAGTGGTGAATGTCTCTCACTTTATATGGATAAATAGTGGTTAATGTCATCCTTAAATGTGGTTACCAATGTTGACAAATTGGTTAAATTCCTAATTAGGTTTGAAAATGAAGGTGATTACATTGATTATGAATATAAGCCTTGGATCAATGCTTATGAAGTGAATGGTTAATGACAATTGTTTATGATTTTCAGCTTGGTCGAGACAAAAATGTTATTGATTGCATCATTGAACATGGATGGTAAAAAGTTTGGTGAAAACGATGGATGGTAAAAAGTTTGGTGAAAACGATTGTGAAATGTAGTTGATTGTGCTGGGGTATTAGTTAAATGACCTCTTGACTTCCAAAGTGATACTTGTTAAGCTTTGGATGTCTTTACTCACTATTTTACATCACTATTTTACATGGCTTGACCATGCAATTGGTAGAGTTTAAATGATTCCTTTATGGTGTCCATTCTTTAGTTTAATTGGTGATGGACTTGTAGTACATATGGATAACTGGTGGTTAAAGTCATCCTCAAATGTAGTTATCCAAGTTCGGACCGGTTATGAAGTGAATGGTTACACACAATTGTATATGATTTTTAGGTTGGTTGAAACAAATTTTATTCATCACATAATTGAACATGACTAGTAAAAGCTATGGTTAAAACAATTGTGGAATGTGGTTAATTGTGTTGTGGTATTGGTTAAGTGACATTTTTACTTCCAAAGTCATTGTCATTTTATTCTTTGGTGGTTTTGTTTCAAAACTGTACAAACCATTTCAAAATTTAAATGAATAGAACCTTTTACATTTATGGGTAAATGTGTAACACCCCACCTTCTACTATGATCTTTGCTGATGTCTGATCTTTTATGCTTTCACCTTCACCCTATTGTCATTCACTTCAAGTCCCCATTTCGATGACAACTCACTTTGTATTTTACACTCAAATTATTAAAAGCCTCATATTGTTGTTACATTTAGGTCCCACAAAATTAAGTGTAAATGAAACATTACTCATTTGAAAAATACGAAAAACTCCAAATAATCATAGATTTAATAGTAAAATCTATCAAATTCACAATACTATGAAAATTTGATTTTTGTATAAACAATTAAGAGCATCAATCATAATAACACTTAATAATTTTTTTATCTTTGTATAAATCATTAAAAGCTTCAAACATACTAACACTTAATAGTCTATCTCCAAACACAACCTAGGTGGGTTTCTTGTATCCAATAAAGTTGGAGTTAAGTCTTTGATCATATGGAGGAGAGTGAGGAGGTACAAATCCATGATTTCTAAAGAAAATAAGACTTAACAAACAAAGTAAAAACTTGAGTTGCTTGCTTTGTATCATATTCTCAAGATTGCAATGGACTACACCAAGAGAATGTGCCTTGTGTTTCATATTCTTTACACACTATGAATTTGATTTTGTAACGTTTGCAAGAGTGCCACCATTATGATACAACTAAATTTTTTTGAAGGAGGATTGGAGGGTAAATTTTTTATATTAACATCTAATCACACATTAACATATAATTTTTCTAGTACCTATTTTGAAATTCATACTTAAAATATTTTTTTAGCTAGTTCACAATCTAAAAGCCTTTCTACTTGCAACAAACTCTTTTATTGTAAAAAAAAAATAGTAAACCAATACAAATTTCCAACATCATTTCATCCTAAATTTTTGAAGCAGTTGAAGTAATGAAACAAGTGTAGTGACGAGCCTTATCCGGTCTTGTGTCTTCTGCTCTGCTCGTGGGCAAATCATCCAAAGGATTCACATTCAAAGCTCTTCTTTTCCGAATCCAACTTCCGAAATCTCCACTTCACATAATGCTTTCAAATTCAATGTTCATTGCTTCTTCACTGTTGTTTTCACCATCACCTTCCACCCTCTTTGGCTCCCACAAGATTTGTCCTTCCTTCAAAACCATCTCAAAGCAAAGCCACGCATTTCTCCATAGAAACCCCTTTTTCCTGCACCGCTTGAATCTCGGTTCAAAAAGGGCCCTTTCTTCAGTTTGCTTCTTCAACGCTGGAGACAAGGCACTCTGCTTTCACACCTTTTTTCTTTTTTGTTTTCTATTTTTGTTTCCTATGCAATTACTTTCACGGAATTTCAGTTTATAAAGTATCGTGGGAATTGTTGTTTGATGGGTTATAATTTCCGTGCATGATGAGTAAAAAGTGTTTATGACTTTCTATGCTACTTGTGACAAGCTAAAAAAATGAAGAAGATTTTTTTTTTTGAAATGGGTATCTGGTGATTGGTTTTTCAGCTTATTCAATACCAAATTTACATTTACTATGATGATATGATTCCCTTTGCATGAGTGAATGTGAGTGCATTTCAGTGACACCTATGAGTCACAGGTCTTTATCTTGTTTGTTTTTGTTTACAATAATATATGAAAGAATTTAGTTTCACACATTGTTTATGAAGATTTTTGCACTGTCGATCAATTATGAATCTCTCAAATATAGTTTTTTAGTAATGATTACATATGTCAGTAATCTTACCAGGCATTACAATTTACTATTGATTGATAATGTAAGCAACTTTTATGTTATGAGTACATTCTAATCAAATTCTTTATAAACAATTGTCTAAATTACTTGTATTGTTCTTTTTATTTGTCTGGTTTTCAGGATTCGGGATTGGAATGGCCTATTCTGAGGCGATGGGAGGTGCCTTGGGAATGGCAAACAGTTTCATTGACCTCTCTTGCTTGTGGATTGGGGTGTGTTTGAATAGCTGTTATGATTTCATATCAAACTTGAATAATGTAAATCTACTGAGAAGATGTCATCTGGGGACTCCTTACCTATGCTGTCAATTGGTTTACATGCTATAATTTATTTGTATGTTACTGTTTGTGGTGTATGTTGGGCCATTAATTTATTCCCAGGCAGTTTTGTGCTGACAGGTTTGACTGAAGCAATTGCTCTCCCTTATCTTGGGATCAAACCTGATGTGCTAAGTTTAGATGACAAGGCAGAGATACTTTTGTTAGATCAGGGGTATGCTATTCCTTTGGACTCTCTTACCTTTGTAATTCTTGAAGTTGGTTGGTAAATTTTTGGAACTACTTCCACTTTTTTTGCTTGTGACTTATTTTGGATGAGTCATTGATTTGCTAAGAAGATGTGGAGCTACATTTTATTTAGCAAGATGACATGATGTTCATGGAAGTGAGTGATACGGATTAGGTTTTTAGGCTTTCATCCTTTGATTACTTCTAGCTCAAAGCTTGGTTCCTTGTGAAATGTTTGAATGCTTACTTTGTAACATTTGCATTTATTGAATTTTGGAGGGTGAGATTTAAAAAGAGAGGAGAGAAGGTTCTGCATATAATATAGCTTCTTGATAGACTTAGGGGACGTTTAGTAGGAGGGAAATTTCTTCATACCTGAGAATGAATTAATGAGTAATATGGTCATTTTTTCAGTAAATTTTTTATTTTGAATTGGGAAAGTTAGATTCCCACCTCCTCCATGAGAACTTTTTGAGAATCTATGATGTATCAAAGCCTATTCTTTATCCATTATTGGGCCACTTGCATTTGCGAAACTTTAGCAACCTTGTGTGTGAGGGGCAGTGTTGGGAGGCCACCTTTTTTGTGGTGACCCTTAGCCTGCCTTAGTTGTACCTCTTTGGGGGTTGCCTTAATTGCAACTAAAGAATGGTTTAGTTTCTCATCGACTTAAGATGTAACTTTTTTTATATAAAGCTTTCATGTTAGACAATACTAAAATTTTGTGACTTAAGATGTAACTTAAATAGAGTACGTAAAGCTCGCACAATCCTTATCTTGTAAGCCGATTTTGTAGCCGATTTTGTAGATTGACTTTGGCCTGGAGCTCAAATTCTAGGAAATATTAATGGAGTGCAACTCTGTAGACATTAATAACCTTGAATACTAAATGCATTTGTTCATGTGATATGTGAACATACTGTTTCTTAAGTACATTAACTATTATTATTATTATTATTTCCAACAGCTTTAAACTTTAGTATGGTGTAAACTAGATCAATCTATAAACAATAAAAGTATGAAACACCTTTGGCCTTTCTGCCTTCTGTACCTAATAATTATTCCATTTTTCTTTCTAGTGTTAAAGACGAAGTACGCAAAGTTTTGGATTACTTTCTTATTTTCTCCTATTATTTGTCTTGGCAGCGTAACAACTGCTGTTGTACTTGGAATCATTTTTAGTGTTGCCAACACTTTCCAGCCACTTCCTGAAGACTTCTTCAAATACGGTATCATCATTTAAGACCCTTTCAGTTATATCTAGGATATAAACAAAATGGTTTCTAATGTGAGCAATAATTGTGTGAGGCTGAGAGTATAGTGCCTATAAGTGCAACCAATCTTGAGCTCAAAATAATATTAAGATAACTTCAGCATAGATTTCAATACAAGCTTGATTATTATTTTAAGACATCTGGAGCTGTTTATTCACTGCACTTATAGACACTGTGCTCATGCAAGAGTTATTCTTCGATGTTTATATTAATGACTGGCATCAAACCTTAAGACTTACAAAAGTGTTAACAATTTAATTAGGTTCACTGCAACCAATACAAACCAGTTTGTGCCTTTATGGACATGCTGTATCTCTTTATGTTGCTTCATGTTGGTTTAAATCTCATTTTAATCCTAGTTTGCAATTGGCTTCTATTTGGAAGAATTAGAAGATGTTACGCACTGATGCTTTTTCCATTCAATGGTAAAAACTTTGTTACAGATTTGAGGGAACCTTTCAATCTTCAAAAGGGTTGGCTTTTGTGGGCTGGAGTTGGACTTGTTGGTGCCATAATTGCCATTGCAGTGACCGGAGTTGCTGTATCTTTCTTCAGTGGGGAAACCCCACAAAGAGAGGTTTATGCTCTATTTTTCAAATTTACTGGCAGATGAAGATGTAGTTATTACTTTCTTTCTATATGTTAAACTATTTTCTTTGTAGCATGGGAGGAGGCAATTTAGGGTCACTGATTTTCCAATAGCATTAGTATTGAACCACTGATCTTAGAATTACATCACAGCAGTTTATAGTATGTAGCCGATTTGCCATCATGGATAGCTAACTAGAGGTGGATCAGATTAGCTATATCTTCCTCTTGTACCTTAGCAGAATTAATCTGTCTTGATAGGAGTATTACTTTGTTCTGTTAAAGTTTGCCTTTTATAACAGTGTTTAATTTTTTTCTGGACTTGAAACCATGTGGGTATCTCTTATATGCTTCTATAAACTGCCTTTCAGACTGATGCTCTTGTTCGCTTGCTTCCATTAATTGGATCTTCAAATCTAAGGTAATATAAGATATTCTGTTCCATTACAGAAATTGCATAAATTTCCAGTTAAATGAGGCTTATGCATCCAAATTGCAGTTGCTGAGGTATCTAAAACCACAATCACTACAAAAAAATCATTAAATAGAAACTAATTTCAGAGACCAAAATAATTAGTTACTATTTGACTAAATTAGAGACCATTTTATAAACAAAAAAATTATTGGTATCTGAAGTAGTTTCTATTTTTAATAAAAATTTATAAAAATAGTTTTTAAATTGGTATTTAATCATTGATTGCCAATGTTTTAGTTACTTACTACTTTATATTCTAAATTAGTCTCTATTAGTCTTTTAAAGACTAATTTAGAAATATTAGTAACTAAAACTTTGATAGCTAATTTAGAGACTAATTTATAAAACATTTTATAAATTTTTATTAATAATAGAAATCACTTTAGATATGAATAATTTTTTAGTATCTAAACTAGTATCTAATTTAGTCAGTATAGTGACTAATTATTTTTTTTCTTCAATTTAGTTGTTATTTAATGATTTTTTTGTAGTAAACATTGTGGTGACAATTGCTGTTGTGGACTGGAATTTCATAGTCCCTCCTTCTATCAATGAAAGGAATTTGTCAAAAGTTCCCATCTAGGCAGATTCTCAAGCAAGTGATTGATTTTGTTTATTTTCATCGTAGTACTGCTTGCTTGGTGGGCATCACAGGCGTTCTTGCTCCACTCCTTGAGGAGACCGTATTTAGAGGATTTTTTATGACTTCTCTGACTAAGTGGTATTGGTTGCCTTCATATCTTTTCCTTTCTATTTGAGACCTGTGGTTTGTTGATCAACTTCTTTTTTTCCCCTTTTTGATTTTACCATTTTTTCATTTCCCTATATCATAATAATTCATGCTATAAGAAACTTCAGCTTGCCTTGAAAGTTGGAGTTTTTCCTTTCTGAATTAGATATACAATGGCAAGAATTGAACACAGAAGGCTTCAACAAGTGCAGCTTCAGCTACGCTATAGTTATCTTATCCTTGAAAAAAATTAAAAGTTGATTAGAATGTATAGTGAAGTTTGCATTGTGCTAGCTAGTAGCTATTTTCCCTTCCAGTTAAGTTACTGACCATATTGGTGCATTTGGACTCATAATTTAGGTGGTAGCTCTTCAATCAACTTGGTGAACTTTAATATATGGAATTTTACCTTTAAGAGATTATATATACATATATATGTACATATATATACATACATACATGTTTATATGTATATATATACATATACACACACACAAACACACATTTAGGACTAGGGAAGGTTGGTCTTAGATATTTTTGAGGTCCATATCATAGCTCATGAAACTCCTAACGAATGGATTACTCGTTTATATCACTACTATAAAATCATTAAATAGAAACCAATTTTAGAGGAAAAAAATAATTAATTGCTATATTGACGAAAGTAAATACTATTTCAGAGACTAACAAAATTATTAGATACTTAAAAATCTAAATAATTAGATACTAATTTAGAAACTATTTATTAACAGTAGAAACTAATTTGGATATCAATAATTTTTAGTCTCTAAAATAGTATATAATTTAGTTAATATAACAAGTAATTAATTGGTTTTTATTTAATGATTTTCTTGTAGTGTATACAAACTTGAGCTTTTCAAAATACTGTTTACATAAGAGAATACAGAGGTTTCTAATGTGAGACTGCCAGCTCCAGAGGTAGACAATGAAAGAGGGATAATTAGAAAGCAAGAAGAGAAACATCAATATGACATGTGGAAGTGAAGGTTTTGAAACTGACTGATAGTTTCATCATTTCATTACTGCGTACTAAAGTTTAATTCAGTTTTACTCTGTGGCTCTTCTTAGTTCTTACCCAGATAGCCTGAAAAGGTCAGAGCCCTGTTAATAAGTATGAAAGAAAAGATAACTACACCCAATATAATCAATATTTTGATATATGTTTAAAATATGCTATACATTCTTCATTGGATCTTCAATTGAGGAAAATTTATTGCTTTGTGTATAAGTGATCAGTGAGCTTGAGGAAAAATGATTACTCAAGGATTCTGAGCATTTCTAAGAACAGTATCATGATAAGGTCACATTTTGAATTTTATTCTATTTTAATGTGTAAAACTAGTAGTGTGATTGCCTGAGTATTTGGATTAGCAATGTTAGGTAAAATCAAAGCTTGAAGTTTCTCTTATGCTTTCTTTGTGAAAATTTATCTATATAAGTGAATATACATGTATGCAAAATTTGTAGATTTAGCTTAATGAGATGATGCATCATGGATTCCTCAACTCAATTGTTGAAGTATGTTTTGTGAATTGATTGTTACTGGTGCAAGTTTTCTCATTCACCAATATCACTGTAGGGTTCCTACACCAGTTGCTGTTATCATCAGCGCCACTGTGTTTTCCCTTGCACATCTCACCCCTGGAGAATTTCCACAGTTGTTTGTTCTAGGTACAGTGTAAATACATCACAAGTTGATCTTCAGAAATGGAAACAATGAAGTTTTATATTATAGAAACGCTTACTTTCTCTGAAAAGATGCTATTGTTCCTCCACCTACTGTGAAGAAAATAACATAAATTTGTGACATACTCAGGGGCTGCTTTGGGGTTTTCATATGCTCAAACTCACAACCTTCTCACTCCAATCACTATCCATGCCTTTTGGAATTCAGGAGTGATATTATTTCTTACTTTTCTGCAGGTATTTATTATACCTCCATGTTTGCAAATTCTGTTAGTTTTTACCATAAACTTTTATTCAATATTAAGAATGCTTCTTCTGCTGTTTGTGTATATAGCTTCAAGGATACGATATCAGAGAATTGTTGCAGGCAACTTGATGGAAACATTATCTCTCTTGCATGGATGTATAGAATACATATCCATATGTTGTGGTATAAGAGTAAAACACTCTCTACAATTTTGTGTATAATATTCTTATTTACTCTAGAAAACATTGCAAAAAGGATAACCAAGTGTATTTAATGTTATTTAACTATTTAATCCATTATATCAGTAAAATTAATCAATTATTTCACGTTTTAACATATTAAAATAGAAACTATTAGCATTCAAATAGGCACACATGTTAACAAATGTTGTGCTTCTTTAGCTTCCTTTTAATGTTATGAAGAGATATATGAATATTTTCCAAAGTTTCATCATATTGTACATCCCTTTTTAGTTGGTAATTATACACTTTGTCCAGCTTGACCAATAGAGTTTGTTCAAAAGGTAAAATAGGTTTTTATTCTCTTCATTTGGATTGAACTTCTTTGGTTTGCATTGGTTCAGATTGATCTTTAGGTATTTTCACGTGTTCTTCATTCTTTTATACACCCATTGTGCTCCTTTTTCTACAATTCCCATCCTGTGGTATGCAACTTCCTCAATTTTGTTAAAGGAGTGAAGAGAAGCAATAGTTTCACCTTCCAAGTCCATACCATAGTGTTCAAATACTCTTGAGAGGAAGACAACAAAGGACATTTGGTAGATAAACAATCATTTTTCCTTTAACATGGTCGCATAAATAATTGTTGGCCAATATAGTTGAATTCTAGACTTAAAAGTAAATATGAGCAACATGTTATCTTTAGACAATTGAGCATGGTTGCTCCCTCTTGGAGCTAATATCCATGCAATGACAAAGGCTAGAAGCCTTTCATCCATTTTTTTTCCTCCTTACTTCAACCAAGGCAAGATTAGTTAAATGATTTATATATATAGTTCTTTTGGTGTGGAAACAAGCACATAAGCAAACAACAAATATAATATCAAATCTAGATGTTGCGAGGTAAAGAAGTGAACTAATCATCTATCTATATATGATGTCCAATTTTCTTAATTCCTCGTCTAGTCCTAATGACATGGTTGGTTGCATGAGTGTCTTCATTTCATTGGCTTCATCCAACATGAATTTCTTAAGAAGTTGTTTCACATGCTTTGTTTGATGGATGATTATGTCATCATTGAGGAACACAGTCTTTAACATCCATTTTGATAAAACTTCACATTGTTATACGCTACAAATAACAATAAGATTCTTATAGCCTCAAAGTCTTGCTAACTAGTGCATGTGTTTCTATGTAGTTTGTGCCTTTCTGTTGTGAGTAACCTTTGGCCATTAATCTAGCTTTATTCCTCACAACAATACCTTGTTCATCCATCTTGTTTATGAAGATCCACTTTGCTCCTACAACCTTCCTTTCTTTGGGTTCCTCCATAAGTTTCCAAACATCATTCTTCAAGAATTGGTCATGCTCATCTTGCATGAATTTCTTGGTTTCATCATTCTTCAGCTTTTTGTTTTGTTGTTAACTACCTTCAACTTAGAAAAAAACGTCATTTATCTTTGATAATTTCTTATCAGGCTTATAGTCATTGAACCTTACATGAATAACTTCTTCCATGACTTTGGTCCTAGAGTTATAAACTTTGCAGGCTTTAGAAGTTTTTGAGTATCCAAGCATAGTTCTTGCATCACTTCTAGATTCAAAATTTTCAAGACTTTCTTTGGTTTTTAATATTAAACATTAACGTCTAAAAGGATGAAAATAAAATATATCGAAAGTTTTCTTCCCTTCCACAACTCAAAACGAGTCTTCAACAAGATCAGTCTTATATAAATTATGTTTTATAACAAGATGTATTTACTTTTTTGGGGTTGATCTATACAACATATTTATGGTTATTTCTTGCATTAATCTATTTTTCCTCTCCACTACACTATTTTGCTATGATGTTTGTGCGGTTGAAAAATTGTGATGAATTCCATCATCATCATCACAATTTTTTTGAGAGTTCAATTACAAACTCTCATCCCATCACTTTTGTGATAACTACAATAAGGCAATTGCTTCCTGCACCCGATCAATTGTGACTGGCACCCGACACACTTTTAAAAATTCTAAAATGCCCTTGTCTTCTTCATTTACGGATAAAAATATCCGGAACTGCTCGTTGCTTACAGATAAAAATATCCGGAACTGATCGTTGCTTACGGATAAAAATATCCGGAAGCCACAGTTGTGCCTACGGATAAAAATATCCGGAAGTCAGCCACAGTTTTGCCTACGGATAAAAATATCCGGATCCAACTATATTCCGGATAAAAATATCCGTAAGTTAAAACAAACTTACGGATAAAAATATCCGGACCCCAAACTCCCTTACGGATAAAAATATCTGCACCTCTCAAAAGTCACTTGCGGATAAAAATATCCGCAACTCTCACTCACTTATGGAAAAAA
>Ga0123342_1005499_pt1 | contig 18297 bp, 6 predicted proteins | sample Turbeawhitnodule_FD_89960 | JGI IMG/M metagenome (GOLD analysis project Ga0123342, IMG submission 89960) | Root nodule microbial communities of legume samples collected from Mexico - Turtle bean Mexico white nodule | ecosystem: Host-associated > Plants > Roots > Nodule | place: Mexico: Nepantla...
GTAAGAAGCACCAGGCAAGCAAAGGAAAGTCACCAACGAAGACACTTCTTCAGGTTCTGCTATACGCTTAATTGGAGTACGGGACAAAATTTCATCCACAAACTTTTGGTCTTTCAACAACTATCAAAAAGAAAAAAATCAAGTTAGATCAAACACATTGCCAACATCATCTAACAAAGATAAGCACCAGTAGTAATATACTCATTTCAACACTTTCACATTCTATTTCTTTTAGTGCAATAAAAAAGTATTACTGTTTAACTTCATGCCTGGTTGTGTTCTATTTTCAAAATATCTGCCACATCTGGTTCAAACTTCAATTGCCAAAACAATGAATAAAACGATTTTCTTGATGATGCATTAGTCCATTATCTGAATATAATAAACATAAAATTTCCAAGCAGAAAAACTAACAAAAGTTCTGCTAGGATAGGTTGGCTCCGTAATATTATCAACTTCAAAATCTACCTTAATGAATGCCTAGCTAGCAGTACTTAGTAAGTCAGGAATTTATGAAATAGAAAAATTAAACACAATCAAATACACAGGTGTTAGCTTCATGTCAGACACAACAGGAAATACTTGATAGCCAGAGTAATTCATTTATCCATCAATCCACAAGCAGGCCTTATAGATTGGAAAGGGTTCACTATGTTGGTTTTATGATAATGGGAGTCAATAGTATATGACATGCAATTATTTTGGTGAAGATAGTGAATGTCAATTAACATGTCCATTTTTTTATGGTTCTGAAAGTGGTAAACTTAGTTCAGTACTTAACAAACATTTTCCCAATCTTGCAGGACTTGGATGGTTTGCTAATGTCGAGTCTGCATATTAATATTGTTTTAAGGCTTTGGTAGAGAGGAGAACAGCCAAAAGAAATAAAAAAAATGGGATCAAGTAAACTACATGTTCTACAAGCGAGGTTCTAGTAGCCCACGGTACAACACAGTTGCTCCTTATGTTGTCTTTTGCCCATTCACATGCCAGATTTTTTGTAAGCTGATTAATTGCGGCTGAAAAATCAGTGGAGCAAAAGTATAAGTATATTTCTTTGTTTGTGATAAAATTTTAATGATCAATTGCTCATGAAAGAAAAGACTTGATGATGGCACTCACCTTTACTTGCTGCATAGACAGCTCCAGTACCCAAGCTGACCACACCAGCAACCGACGAAATGAACACAATGCTTCCCTTTCCAGATGCTTTCAGAAGAGGATATGCAAGTTGGCACAGATGGAATGAGGAGTCTAAATTAACTGTCATCAGCTGTGAGTATTCGTCAGCACTGTACTCAATTGTTGGCTTTCTAAAGTTTGTTCCAACGTTGTTCACCTAAAATAAAGCAAAAGTCATGCATATGTCTGATTAAGGAGAAGTAAATTAAATGGAGGGAGACTACTTTGAAAGTGAATCATTAACAAGTAATGGAAGCTTATGATCTCAAATTGGGAGCATTTGTAGGTATTGTTAAAGTCTACTGAATAAAACATACCTGACTATAAACAATATTGTTGGGTTCTCAACACTAACAAAGCAAGAAAAACAACAATAAAATTAAAGAAAAAACTTTATTGATGACAAAAGATCTATATGCAGAGAACTTTCACTATTTTAGTATCTTGACAAAGTTCACAAAAACTCTATATATATATAGACCTATATAGAAGGAGTAGCATAAGATAATTCAGGTCTATCATGTACCTACTAACAACACTACCAACATGAGGCAGATCCGACCTACTACAGACCATACTATACATGATGCTACCAACTACATTAGCATACGGGTAGTCTTCATCTTCATCTTTTCCTCCTCAGTACTTGGAACTTAAGCAACTGAGAGCTTCATATGATGTTCAAAGGCTTCCCCATAGGTTTAGATTCATGCGTCATAAACCTCCCAACCACCTTTTGCAAGTACCCTTGCTGAGGCAAATGCAATATCCCAACCGTCTGGTCCGTCTGCATGTCCATCCCTAGTAGATGCCTTGCGGGACCAAGATCCTTCATTTCGAACTTTGAACTTAATTTTCTTTTGATCTCTTGTAATTCATCTTTATATTGGCTGGCAATAAGAATATCATCCACAATATAAAAGTAAAAACACTACAAATTCTTTTTCATTTTTGAGGATGTATACACAGCTATCATAGCTGCAGCTCTGGAACCTGTTTGCCTTAGAAAGACCTCAAATGTCTTGTACATTGCCTTGGACTCTATTTCAACCATACAAAGATTTTTCCAAGAAACAGACCTTCTCTTCCTCTTGAACAAACCCCTCGGATTGTTACATATAAACAGTTTCCTCCAGAATACCATGCAAAAACGTTGTCTTCCTGTCTAACTGTTCTTCTAACACCAAATTGTACCAGAAAACAATAGACATTAAAATCCTTATGAAACAATGCTTTACCACAGGTAAGGATATCTCATTATAATCGACTCCCTCCACTTGTGTATAACCTTTCACCACTAGTCTAGCCTTGAATCTCTCCTTGGTATTCCCTCCTTCTTCTTGAACACCCACTTGGATGCTACCTCCTTCAGGTTTCTTGGTAGATCAACAAGCATCCACGTGTGGTTCTTCCTCAAAGATTCAATTTCCTCTTCCATGGCAACTTGCCACTGCTAACCTTTTGAACCTTATATAGCCTCCTGAAAGCTTTTAGGTTTTGAACCGTCTATCTCCTTAGTTGTTGTCAAAGCATAACTGATAAGGTCAACATATGCAAAACCTCTATGTAGGTTTGACTATCCTCACTTCCTTATCACGCGTAAGTTGATAACTGGAGTCAACCTCTGCATGTTTGGACCTTCTCGTGTAAGAGGTATAGACAGTTGGTGGACATCATTAAGTTACTATCAAAGCATAACTAAATCCTAATCCTCATCCCCCAAATTCACCTCAATATTCTCCAAGTCGTCCAAGATCTTGTTGAAATCTTAGTTGTTCCACCATCATTCTTAATTCAGTCATTTTGAACGAATACAATTGTTGCTTCATGTGTGGCAACAACTTGGTCATATATAATGACTAAGCTTCACCTACGTCGACAACAATCTTCTGCGTGACTTATCTGGCGCTCCTTGCTCTCTTGATTGGCACAACCTTATTAGTCTTCTCCTCTTGAGTCATAGACGTTGGTATGTTCTCCTCACCCTTCAAAGCATCAACACAACCTTATTGAATCATCAACATCAACACTTCCATCTTGAGTCTCTGCAACCCGAAATTGTTCTTTATCTTCTTGACTTTCTTTTCTTGTTCTCACAAATGGCGTCAATTTACTACTTGTACACATACTTATAAATACAATATAATCGAAAGCATGAGCTCAACATTATGAGTAGAACAAGCTTACATAGATGTTAAGCCTGCCATTGAAGGTGGATGCTACTTCCTGAATAAGATTCTCTCTCTGAGGCGGCGAGGACACGTCACACACCGATCCAGTAACCTTAAATCCCTGATTCTGCCACTCTTCTAAGCACTTGTTGAGCTCTGTTTGGGTCCTCGAACAAGTGTGCACAGCCGCGCCAAACGCGGCCAAGTCACTCACTATGGCGTGCCTAAAACAGTTTGAAACAAACGAATTATCAGAAGAAAGCAAAAGCGAAATGAAGAATCATAAAAGAGAATGTGCGTTGAGATGAAAACCAACCCGATCCCACGGGTGCCGCCGGTGACAAGAGCCGTCATTCCACTGAGAGACCATCTTCCTCCTCTCTTACTGTTGCTGATTTCTGGCTCTGCCATTTTCCTCTGTTTTTTATTCTAGAAGCGCGTTTGGAAATTCGTAACTGAAATTTTCTGGAAGTTGACAGAGCGTTCTTCACCCGTGATCTTTATTATATAGTTAAATATTTAAGAAAAATATAGCTTAAACAATAAATGCAGTTTTTGAAAGTGATTTTTTAAATAAAAAGATGATCTTATAATTTTTTTTTTACAAAAGTAGAAGTTTGAAAGACTTATGTATGGATTTTTTTTTCTTTTAAAGTTTGTAAGATTAAAAAAATTTAGGGTTTAAATTAATAAATTAAGTCTTCCCTTACTAGTTGAGAGGTTCTTTATAAGTATTGTAAAAATATGTTTATAAGTAATATGTTGAGTCTGTGATATATTTTAGTTTATGAAAGGGCTTTCATTGTAATTATTATAATTTCTTTCTTTATTCCAGAGAAACTTACTCGTTATTTATATATTTAATGAAAATATTTGGAGGATATAAAAAATATAGACATTCACATGAACACGAAAATACGTAAAATTTTTAAAATGTAGGACACGGGATACGGATCTATATATTATATAATTATGAATTATATAAATTGATAATAAAGATTTATGTGTACAAGTATGTTTTAGATTATTTTTTGGAGCAGAAAGATGTTTTTCATCACTGGTTCACAATGATTTGTTTCTTATTTTTATAATCACAATAACAATTTATACAATAAAATTTGAATTTTTAAAAATTAATGTATTTTTCTTTTTTAAAATTGTGTTAGAACTATATTAGAATTGTCAGAAATCTAACAAATATTTTTGAATTGGACACTTCACGGATAAGTGTCCTACAGAGCGTGACACCGACAGATCAGACACCGATATGCTATTTAAGAGAAGTGTATGAGCTTCTTAGAAGCATCATATCAATAAGTATAATCTTAAGAAATATAATATAATCTCATTAAATAAATTAACTATTTTTTCAATTTTTGTGAGTTGATTAAAATGTTGTTTACAATTAAAAGAGATTTTGGAATAGTTTAGGTGAGTGGAGAAAAATAATATTATCCACATGCGAGATGGTACCTATCACAGCTGCATCTGCAAGAAATGGCTCTTGTTCTCAACGTCTCCTTGTGTTCCACTTCTAAGCCACATCTTTCTCTCTCAAACTCCAATTTCAAACCTACCACTCTTCTTCATCTTCCTCTTCCTCTTCTGGTTCGTATACTACTCTACCTCTTTCTCTCTTATTCAACTTCAACTGCGTAATTCCCTCGCCTTCATTTCACAGGGATTCAACGCAAAGCAAAGTCGCCAGCCATCTCAGAAACTCACATTTTCATTGGGTGGCTCCGTGTCTTCTGCCACCCTCGCTGCTCTTCTCTCTGCTTCTTTCATCTTTGTTGATCCCGCACTTGCATTCAGGGTAATCAATAACTCAACATTTTGTAGTTTGTAGATGAGAATTTCAACCCCAGTTATTCAAGTTAAAGGCTTTTTGAGTTGATGAATGATGGGTGTGGTGAATTCAGGGTGGAGGGCCATATGGGCAAGAAGTGACAAGGGGACAAGATCTCACTGGGAAGGACTTCAGTGGCAAGACTCTGATCAAACAAGACTTCAAAACGGTGTAGCTTTTTTTCTGTTTTCCCCTTTGTTTTTAATTTAATACATTTTATCTATCAACGTAATTTTTTAAATGAAATTAACTTTCACAGTATGAAAACTTTTTACACTGCAAGTGCATATGTTATTTTCTCATTGAACTCTGTTTAAAACTAAATTGATTTGAAATTTGATGCTGGAGTCATTCGAATGTGTGCTTTTGATGAAAAAAATTAACAAGTTAACTAACATTGCCTGTTACAGTCAATACTGAGACAAACCAATTTTAAAGGTGCAAAGTTAATAGGTGCTAGCTTCTTTGATGCTGATTTAACAGGTTTGTCCAACACTAATGTTATAATAATGAATGTAATGTAAACATTTCGAATCCTGTTTACAATTCACATTCATTCTCTCCCCATCTGCTGTCTTTGTCAGGTGCTGATCTTTCGGATGCTGATCTTCGAAATGCAGATTTTTCCCTGGCTAATGTGACGAAGGTAATTGTGTTCCAGTATTATTAGGGTGATTTCACTAAGCTAGAATCTAATGGGAATTTAATATCTAATCCTTTGTCCAAGACCATCTTGAGATTCTTACTCCGTGTTGATATGGCCTTTGTTTGTTGTGTTGTGTGTATTGTACTCGTATCAACCAAAAATAGGGAAATTGTGTGAGTGGGGTTATTCAAGAGGGGAGATAATTAATCCTCAAATTTCTCAACATATGATTACATGTTTCCTCATACTGTCCTTTTGTTATATTATTTGAAGATAAATTATAAATGTTTCAAATAGATACAGACAAAACTCGATACCAAATGACCAAATGAAAATATGAGGGATGTAATTGTGAATGCAGATGAACATGTTCTAAAAGAAATCACAACTAAAGAACCTCAACTCTTCTAACAACTCATTTTTGTAGAATGCTTTGCGGCATGCACTTTTTCCCTTTTGAAGAAATCACTTCCAGTTATTATGGCATAGAAGTTGCAATCAAGTTAACATAAAATATCACGATGCATCATTAACATAATTGTTAGCCATCTGCAATTAGACAGAATATAAATTGCATATGGATACAATCAAATGGGAAAGGATTAACAACTTCAAACTTTCTTTCAGTCTAAGTTGAAAATGTGCCCCCAGTCCACTGTAATTAACGAATTTCTTTCTGGTTGTCTGCGTGAATGACCACTTTCTGCAGGCAAACTTAAGCAATGCTAACTTGGAAGGTGCACTTGCAACAGGAAATACATCTTTTAAGGGATCCAATATTACAGGCGCTGGTATGTAGTGAAATTATAATGTGCTGCTACTATTGAGCTTTAAGGGAAATATGGTTGTGAAAGAGTGTACTTCTGATAATAGCTTTCAACTCATTGGAAGTCCTACATTGGTATTGGCTGGTGATTAGTTTACTAATCTGTAGTTCCAAATCTACCCACTTAATTAATTAAAGGATGTATATTATTGACATACATGATACAATTGGTGTTGGGTTTCAATCAACCTAGAAAGAAGAGAACATATAAGGTAGTAAAAACAATGGGAAGCAAGTTTGTCTGCAAAAACCCTGAATATGTCTATTATAAACTTCACAAAGACAAGTTCTCTTCTCCTTGACAATGGCACTGTGCTTCCATTTTTCATGATCTCCCCTTTCTTGTTTTAGTTTTGTATTTATTTTTATGAAATATGTCCATCAGTAGTATATCTTCTGGAAATTTTTGGCATACTCAACATGCAGTTCAGATGTGAGAGTATAGTTTAGTCGTTAGTGTAGAAATTAGTAGTACAGTGCACCTGCATAAGTTGGTTTCTGTATGCTTAGAAGTAATCATGGAAACTTATGATATGTTTGAACTGATGTAATAACTGAACCTATATATAATGCTAAGAGCGTAAATAAACTTTATTAAGATATGATGACACCATAATAACAAATATTTACATCTTCATTCGATGGTTTTCTTATTGTCTTGGCTGGAATCAGACTTCACGGATGTACCACTAAGAGAAGATCAACGTGAATACCTCTGCAAAGTTGCTGATGGGTAAGATTATATCTATAAATTAAGATTGTTTTATTGTCAAAATATGCTTCATCTGTAACGAAGTTGTTTCTGGTAACAGAGTGAACCCAACAACTGGAAATGCCACGCGCGATACATTGTTCTGCAATTAGTATCACATTCCTGAAAGAAGACTCACTCCCAAGACCTTCAAAATACATGCACTAAATATTTGTATCTCCATTATCCTCTACGCGGTCTGTGCCATGTTGTTGGAATCTTGTAATACAAAGCACCAAATCTAGATTATTCCAAATTTCCATTCACCATACACTTGACAATAAGATTGTGATGTTATGCTCGTAGCCATACCTATTTGTGTCATAGCTGAACTCCTTTCATCTATAGTATAATACACTTTGGAATACATGGAGTAGCCTTGCGTAAGACTGAGGAGGGTATATTTTGAATAACTTTCTCAGTCGAGAAAAAAGTAGCTTTTTCGTAATTTAAAATTAGTTTTATTTATGTATTAGTTAATTTATTTCATCTCATTTTTCTAACTTTTTTTAACTTGTGCATATTTATGAATATAATTTTTTTTCCTCTCCTAAACACAATGAATTGGATTGGAAAAGTTAAATGTGAATATGGTTGCAAAATATGGAATTCAAACTAGAAGTGAAGGAGTTGACACTTTAAAGAATATTGTGAGAAAAAGATGTTGGATAGGATTGTGTTGCCTTACTAAAATATGTCTCCAAATTCATCTTATCAATTACAAACTAGTAAGTTGTTGTATGAGTTATTTGGCAAGTTCTATGTCTTGGCATGAAGCACTATTATTGAGAAACCAAATGTTATATTGGTCTCTCTCCTTCTTCCCTTCACACAGAAAAGTTTCACTCAGAAAATATATTTAAAGGTGTTGTCAAATGCCACACCCATTTGGCACCACCCTAAATTATGGAGGGCAGGTATAATAATGAAATCACCAAAAGAGGAAAACACACTCATTCCATTGCATGGAAAAAGAAATGACATTCACACAATATACATCCATGTTCATGCACATGTCCATGGACTCATTTAGTAAAAACACGATTTGACTGTTACTGTTGCAACCAACTTTGATTCCAGTTCCACCTTATTTTTTGTTTGCCACACAACGTTACCTTTTGCTTCCGAAATAACTGAGTTTTTTTTTTGTTCTAATTGAGGTTGTTCCCCCTATAGCCATCTCCAGACTATTAAACATCAAAATTATATAAACATCATTCCTAGTTTATTGATAAACATAATTCCCAACATGTTTTAAGCTTTTACGTTTATATCACTGATCATTTCTTTTCTTAAAAAAAATACGAAATCAACTTATTCAGCACTTAGGAACATGTTATAAATATATGAATTAATTCAATTATTTGAGGAGTAGATATATTATCTTTGTAGTTGTGCATATTTTACATAAATTAGTCATTTACGTATATTTTAAAGAATATATTATCCATCAAATTAAAATCTGATAAAATATCAACTAATCTTTCATTATATGAAATTTATAAACTTAATCTATTTTATACAAATAATTCATTTCGACGATTACATTGGCTTCATACAGAATGAAGTTAGAACAAAGTACCACGAGTACAAAAATTCGACTTTTAATATCAATTGCTCTTTTAATTTATACCCAAAAATCATTCATCATAAATCTTTCATAATTCAGTAAAAAAAAAATACTCACTGATATTCTCTTCTGATACTCCAGCTAGCCAGTCATTGAACTAAACAAACTTGTTCCTGCTCAAACTTAAAAGCCAGGTTCCACATCACACCTCACAATATGTTTTGCTCTTTTTTTTTACCTTGCATGTAGCAAGAAGCAAGAAGAAAGAAGCAAGATGAGCTAATAAAGAAAGGCTATGGCACAACGGTAAATTTTATTTCAAGCTCAATCGTTCAGAATCCCTGGGAAGGATGGCAGAAATATTAAATATACTGAAACAATTAATAACCGACGTGTATTCATGAGCATCTGCAGAAGGCAGAAAAGGGTGAGAGAAGAGCAAGCCAGGATCATCAATAATTTGTAAGTCACGGCGGAGGTGTTCGCTGTCCCCGACCACGATGAGGTCTATTATCAGAGCCTCCATCTGAAGATTCGTTTGCATCATCAGATCCAGATTGTCCATCATAATTTTCCCCCCAGAGTGTGGCGGGTCTCCTTATTCGCATCTGGAGTGTGGTACCCCTGGACACAGAAGCAGGTTGAAGAATGAGGAAAAACACAGCTAGCAGACCACCATCATCTATGGGATCATCAACCCCAAATGAAGTTTGAAGTGTGCTAAGGAGATCCCCAAGATCCCTCTGGCGCTCCAACCTCCTCCAGGTGCGCTGACGCTCTGGGTCTACTGCGGATGGGCGCTCAAGAGGATGTTCAAGTCTTGCATGCTTTCTAAGATCTGGGTATGTGCCACTGAAGTTGCAAGTCTCACAAGAACAGCTCCTTGATTTTTCATTCATAAAATGTCGAGCCGCCTCTACTACTTTCCACTCTTTTATTTGGCCCCTACATAGAGGGCATACTAACTTTGACTTTGCCTCATTCTCACAGGATAAGGCTTGCATTGTAACCAAACCCTCACTTCTGTCTTCAGGCACATCAATTCTAGTTTGGACGGTCACCTCATTTATGTCTTCCGGTACATTAATTCCACTTTGGACAGTCCCCTCCTCATTTCTGTCTTCTGGCACATCAATTATACTATCGACAGTGTTAGAAATTTGACTTTCTACTTGAGAAATGGTTGATGTGGTCTCAGCAAATGACTTGCGGAACTGATCAAGACAGTTTGAGTGGCGATAGCTGGTGTTGCACATGTAAGGGCGGCATCCTTTCTCATGGGATGAACATATGAGGAGAACAGCATTGTGAGGGTGTTCCATGCACACTGGGCATCTAGCTTCTTCCCATTCTTTAGCGTTTTCCTCTGACTCTCTAAGAGCAGATCTTCCAACACGACTAGAGCTGCTTGGGTAAGGTGATGCTCTGCTACTTTCATGTGACAAAGACCTAGCCCTTCTCTCCTTTGGCATCTTGAATTGTCAATACTTTGTGAATACACAGACTCTAACACCCAGAAGAATAACTGAACCAACTAGAAACCTACATACAGGTAGCATCAACATGAGCAAAACTGAATTGAACATCAATACATGTACTGGAAAAACTCATGTCTAATACATAAGACATCAGTGAAAAAAAATTGATCAGCAAACAGTCATCCATGTGTAAAACAACAGAACCTAAAAGACAATACACCTGGCATTAATATTCATAATAATTCGACAAACAAATTTCATTCCAAAACATCATGTAAATTTTGAAAGTACAATAGTTATCATTAAGAAGACTCCATGACAGGACTTGGTTTACAAAAAATATATAAGTTATGCACACAAGACCTTAAAAACATATGCACCAGTGTAAGTTGTTGCTTGAATGCCAGTGTCCATGACTAGACAAGATTAGAGTAAATCCAAACCTTATTTCCACCCATTTTACGAGAGACTTTCCCAAGGTTGATAACAACCTTCTTCGTGACATTAAGTTTTCAAAACAAAATCAATCATATCAAATTCTATAGCAATTTATAACAAAAGGGTTGAGAAAACTATTATAATCTTTATAAAATAAAATTGGAATGATAAAACATTCTTCACATCCCTAATAGAAAAGGAGTCTACTAAGACACAGCGAGGTCAGCCCAAAATACCCACATACATGTAAGCATTCAAATAATTATATATTTTCCTATCATTTTCTCATAAACTCATTATTATAAAAAAAAAAATCGAAATAAAATAGCTATGTTCTCAATTCTCGTTATAACTATGCAAAATTCAAAGCATCAATAATACCACCATCGCAAGCATAATTATATATACCATAATAAGCAAGAGATTAACAACTGAGCAAGTAATAAATTGGCAAGCTCAACTCAACATAACATGCTTATCACAATCTAGGGTCCGTTAACCCTGTATTTCAGAATAATGTCAGGGATCCATTCACCCAATAGTTTTCTCAAAATACTATGGTAAGGCAGATTATGTCATTTTTATTGTCTCTGTTTCAGCAAAAGCCGCTGTTCTAACATACACCCCGTGAAAAACTGCATTCAAACAAATCCTGGACAATAACAAGTGATGTAAGGTATCACATCTCAACAACTTCATACCATATCTGTTCACTTTGACACTTTGTTACTACAGCACAAAAACTTTGTGCCAGTGCACTATTCTCGATACATATTGAATAAAACACTGATATTTTTATATCATAGACTACAGCATGCAAATTTTAAATATACGAGTCAACATATCCTATGACGTGTAATTTCTAAAATATAGCAATAAATTGGAAGCCTTACTAAACTACTCCGCTCCTATTGTGGAACTGAATCAAAATGGATCATGTTTGAGATTTTACCACAAGAAGCTAGATTTTCTAAGCTTTCCAACAAGCTCATGATCACACAAATTGGAGTTCCTTTACCAAAGTTATGATCCTTCAAGGTAGATTGATCTACATAAGAATTCAGCAAGACTAGTGTCTGCATTTTTATGCACCAGGAGGAATCCCTGTGGTTGAAGAATTCCAAAACTCAATAGACTAAATGTCTTACAAATCCCTCTGATTCATTCAAAACCAATTTTCCAAACTCATGTTATTTATGAGCAATCACATTAGACATGCTTTTATCAAAATACTGAACCAAAAAGTTAATTTCAAGAAATTACAGTTAGAGGGAATTCTATAGTTATCAACACATTTTGAAAATTTACAGGGTCAAACAACTGTATATAAGCTTCCAATTAAAGTTGTTTCCAGTTCAAAATCATTGGTAAAGCTTATGTTATCCGCTTTTAAAATCGGCTGACTCATCAAAACTTACAGCAGATAATCATATTCTCAAATTTATTATGAATTTTGTTGTATGCTAATGAAATTTTCCGGTTAGATACTTCATTAAAAAGTTTTCAAACAAAGTATCCCCTTTCAGCATCTAAAGCATAAAATTTGTAAAAGAAATTATTTCAACTTCAAACCAAGCATCATAGATCTCATTCATGAAATTTAAAGACAAATTAAATCTTGGTTTAAAATCCACGCTTAAACCACAGTTTATGGCATGAATTGAAGGCTGAACTTCTGCCAAACACTTTGTCAGTAAAAATCTTTAAACTTTCACAAGTCTTGAAATTTCTCAAGTCTTGAAATTTCTCAATCCTCTCAACCCCTCTATTTGAAAAACTATACAACTCGATCCAACAGCTTATTTATCACAGAAAACTCCGCAAGAAACACGATTCCCTTTCAAAACCCTAGTTTACCAAAACCAAACATACAGAAGCAATTCAGCGAATCCAACTCCACAAATGAATAGAAACAGCAATAAATTAAAGTTTAATATCTAAATCCCTCACCACTTCGATCTTCTTCCACCTCCAATCCGAAAAAATTGGATGTGCTGAAACCTGAAACTTGTGATACCGTTGAGTTTCTCTCGTTCTCCTCTACAATTTCATCAACTGTGAGGAACGCAAGGGAGATCTCGATCGATCTTCCTCTTTTTCTTTTGTCTTTTTCTTTGTGTTTCCCCTTTTTCTTCCTCTCTTCTTCTTCTCTTTCTCTCTGCTTCTTCTGCACTTCCACGTTGGAAACTCAGTGATTCCTCCTCTAATATAACTTTCATTATTTACTTTGTAGGACCTACACTTCCTCAATTTCCATATACCTTTTCTTCTTTTTCTTCCATCTTTTCTTTAAAAAAAATCTGAATCTTCCATGCATATTTTTAATTATTAAAACTAATCCTTCTTATAGTAAATAAATAATAATATTATTAATATTTTTCAAACTACAAAATACATTAATCACCTCTGAAATTTTCTAATATTAAACAAATATTGTCTAATTTTTACACCTCCTAATTGTTTAAAAAAATCCTACCACTTATATTTCTAAAAAACATTACTGCATAAATCTTTACATAAGAGATTACTGTAAATATATAAAAAAAAATAAAAAATCATATAATCTCACAAAATCTCAAACACAATTAATGTAGTTTACTTAGTACATAAATTACAACATCTTAATCTAATCATGTAAGATTATTATATACAACAAATTCTCCCTTCAATATTTAATAAAAATAATATATTTATGCAATGTTAAAATTGAAGTAATATAAGAGTGTGATATATTGATAATCTTATATTAAATTATAATTGAAGAAAAAATAATTTTTAATTAAAATAAAATATTATATGACATAATAATTTTAAATATTTTCAAGTATTAAAATAATATTTTTGCTTAATATTTGGTTATGAAAGTAACATTTTTGGTTTTTCTTTGTTGTTTGTGTCTTTTACATGAACCGCCAATGGCTATGACTATTCCAAATTTCCATTCCCCATATAATCATATCCAACACTTTTTCTGGGCAATTGTGAGATTAAATTCATTGCATTTACCCATTTTTTCTTAAACATTGGAAAAAGGAAAAAACTCCAAAACAAGGTGTGCATGCATTTTGCATAATTGTATTTGGGAAATAAAAGACTGGGTAATCATTTTATAGTTTTTTGCATCTTTTTATATACTAACTCGAGAAAATATTGAATAAAATATTAAATGCCTTTAATATTACTAATATTTTGAAAATGTAAACAATGTTTCTTATTTACTTTATTTAAGAGTTAGGTTAATTTATAGGAAGAACATTTTGTAAAAGGTACAGTCAATATTTTATTTTTGGAAATCAAGTTATAGTATATTAATTACTTTAATAGAAAATTGTGAAATAAAAATTAATTTTAGAGTCTAAAATAATTAATTATTATATTATTTTTTAAATAAAAACTTTCATATTACGCTGACACTTCAAGTAATAACAATCATTTACTTCAAGTAACAACGATCATTTGTTATCACATGAAAAAAATATTATTAAAAAAATACAAAAAATATGAAGGATTAGACTAAAACTCATATGTTAACAAAAACGATACATAGATAATTATTACAATAATAGACTAGATGGTAGCCTATTATACCAATGAAAAGATTCTCTATGAATAAATCATAAATTAACCAACTTATCAACACACGAATTTTCTTTACAAAATATATGAGTATCGCTAAACTTGATTTTTCCACAATAATTAAGACAAGTATTTTATCGATTACGAAGTATCCAAAAAACATTAATCCTAACCATAAACACAACACAAACCAAACAGAATCACATTTCGGTCAGATATTAGTAAGCCTCATATTTTGAGTTTCCTCTATAGCATGTATAATATCATAAAACTCAGTAATCAGAGCAGAACTTCAACTTCAAAAAAGTAATTATTATATTACTTAAATTAAATATTATTTTATAAACTAAAAAAATATTGGTGTTTAAAGTTGTTTATCTTATTAATAAAAAATTATAAACTAACTTCTAAATTAGTATTTAAATTAAAATTAGTCATCAAAACTTTAGTTACTAATATTTTTGATTGTAGTATATATAGAGACTAATTTAAAATATAAATAATTAATAGATAAAATCTTAATAGCTAATAATTAGATACCAATTTAAAAGTTACTTTATAAAAAATTTATTGATACTAATTTAAAAATTATTTTATAATTTTTTATTAATAATAAAAACCAATTTAGATACTAATAATTTTTTTAGTTTATAAAATAGTTTTTAATTTAATAATCATTTTTTTCTTTCTAAAATTACTTTTTATTTTAACTTTTTTTATAGTGTACTATTATATAACCTGAAACTCGAAAATAACTGTATTCATTTAGTTGGTATATTTTCTCCTTAACCCTTTAGTGTAATTTGAGTTAGATTAACCTAAAACAAAGAAAAATATCCCATAAATCATGCATTCCAGATTTTTTTAGCAAAATTTTGAATTTATATTTATGAATAAAAATATTATAAAAATCTTGTTTAAAGCTCCATATACATGCATGCTGAATCTTAATTTTGCCGAAGTAAAAATAAAAGTGTTAATTTTAAAAATTCATCAGAAACTATAAATTAGAAATTGCAATGGTGATATTTGTTATTTGTGGACGTAACGATTAACAGAGAGATAGATCATTCGACAAGTTGCACGTGGACTTGTACCTGTGTGTTCTGTCCAACTATTTCTTATTATTAAATCACAACTGTTATCCAACAAAATATTTATGTTGAAATTATTTATCATATAGTACTAAAATAAAAAAAAAATATTTAATACCTTTAAATGAATTAAATATTCATGAAGTTTAAAAAAAAATGTAAACAACCATCTACTATATAGATTAAAAAGTTCTTAAAACTTTCATTCAATTTGATATTTTTTCTCTTTAAAAATGATGTTAGAAATTTTAACGCAATCGTGATTAAAAATATTAAAATTAAGATTTATTTATTTGAATATGTTTTTTTACTCAAATTTAATAATATTTTTGAGTCATCACGATAAAATTATAAAAGTTAGACACCTCTTTATGTACGGTTTCCATGAATTTTAAAACTGAGAGTTAGTCTAGACCTTGCATGCGAATCAAAATGTTATAAACTTTGTAATAGGACTAAATTAAAAGTGTAAGAAATTGCTTTCTGAATTTACTTTTTATAATAAAAAATTTCATGTTAGATATCATTATGCAACTTGAGATCTTAGTTAGGTTGATACATCAAGTAACAACAATTATTTGTCATCACATGAAAAAAATATTATTAAAAAAATACAAGAATATACGAGACTAGATCAAAACTCATATGTTAACAAAAACGATACATAGATAGATTATACTTATTCATAAAGAATTATAAGAACGAACTATAAACATATTATACAAATGAAAAAAATCTTTATGAATAAATCATAAATTAACCAATTATCAGCACACGCAGTGTGAACTTACTTAAAAAGGGGTAATTACATAATATAATATATATATATAAAAATTTAACTTATTTAATTTATGTTTAGAGTATGTATGAAATTGTGCATTAGTTGTATATTTTACCAAAAATAATATCCTAGATAGTGAGAATACTTATAATCGAGTTGTCTATATTAGATATCGAGATTGAAGAAAAAATACTATTTAATTAAAAATAAATAATATGATGAAAGTGTTAGTTTATTAAATGAATGAAGTATTATATATAAGTGTTAAAAGTGAGTTAACTTAACTCACATGGATGGGTTCATTGTGAGTTAGGCTAAAAATGAGTTAACTTAACTCAATTTACTTTTTAGCGAGTTAGTATAACCCAAATTGATTTACCATGAGTTGATGAGTTGACTCACTTAAACATATTTTGTCATATTAATATTAACTTATTGTAATACAATTATATCAAATGAACTCATTCATTTATTTATACACCATAGTTAAATTGTTAACATATTTTATCAAGTATTAACTTCAATTCAAAAGTGATTTTATATTAAGGGAAAAATCAAAGTTTCAACTTATATAATTTGACAAACAAATAAATTAGACATCTAATTCGTTCAAACATTGTTGAAGAACCTTCCAATATTTTTAAATACCAAATTGTGAGCCTACATAATTAAAAGTAATGAAAAATTACAATAAAAGAATTTTGCTAGTAGTCTACGAGTCAACTCACGTCAAATATCATTTGAATTCATTCAACTCCTCAATTAAGTCAATTAGTTTCAATTTAACTCATGTGTTTAAAAAAATTGTATATTTTCCCACTTAATCCGACTTGAACCCATAACAAATCGGATTAACTCACAAATTTAAACCTAATTTACTACCTCTACTTACAATCGTTTTATAACATTAATTATTGTCTCCTCTATCTAAAGAAGTCAACCTTCCTTCACCTCCAAATCATGGCATTCTTTTTTTTTTTCAATGACTAATCATCCTTTCTTCCATATAATTCATCTTGCACGTTAGTTATGAGGAAATATGAACTTCAAGACTTTGTTATTTTGGTTAAGATTTTTTTCTTCACATTTCTCCTTTTTTTTCTCTATAACATGCATGTGAGAGTTGTTGAGATGTATTTTCCTAGTTAACCTAACTTTGGACTTATTGCTAACTATATAATTAGAATCTTTAAATTGATAAAAAAATACTATTTAAACTTTGTAGTTTAGATAATTTTTGTTGTCTTGATTTCTTATAATAATTTAAGATAAGGAAAGTTAATGATGTTTGAAAGTTTCTAATTGTGTAAAAAAATGATAAATTGAATGATGATGAAAATTGGGTTTTTCTAGGATTAGGTTATAATTTTAGTATGATTATGAAATATTGTGTATGGTAAAAAGTATTCACATTAAACGTAGCTAAACAGATTAAATTGGTTTATTAAGTATGTTTTAAATTGAGTTTGTATTTAAGAATTATACATGTTTTTGTCGAAGTTAACTGAGTTAAAAAAAGTCATAATCGTAAATGGAATTATAACACATAAGAAAAAGAAAAAGAAAACTAAAATATTAATCGGTTTTAAGTTGAAAATAATATTACATTTATATGATTTTCCTTGATGAAACTAGTTTTTAAATGCTTGAATGTAGTATAATCATATAAATAAATAAATGCAGAGATAAAATATAAATTTATACCAAAATCACATAAATAAATGTATCACGTTCTAAGTAAATAATTAAGACTGGTACCATTTATTAAAAAAAGAAAAGAGATATTTAATATCACTATTTTCATAGATATATTTGTTGTAAAACGAAGCTCCGGTATTGCAAATAAAAACAGGGCATGCGAGAAAACCCTAAAATCAAACGCATTGAGATTTTTGTTGCGAAATCCAAAACTGAAATGTTACCGTTGCAAGTGCA
>Ga0123342_1005500_pt1 | contig 18296 bp, 10 predicted proteins | sample Turbeawhitnodule_FD_89960 | JGI IMG/M metagenome (GOLD analysis project Ga0123342, IMG submission 89960) | Root nodule microbial communities of legume samples collected from Mexico - Turtle bean Mexico white nodule | ecosystem: Host-associated > Plants > Roots > Nodule | place: Mexico: Nepantla...
TAGAGCTTTTAAAAGGAAAATTCTTTTGGTCACCCATGAGAAAAGATGTTCAAAGACATTACCCTAGATGCATTTCTTATTTTAAAACTAACTCTAAGGCAATGTCTCATGAACTCTATGCTCCTTCACCCTTTGCAAGTGCTCCTTGGGAAGACATAAACATAGATTTTATATTAGAACTTCCTAGGACTGCAAAAGGTTTTGATTCTATTTTCATGGTTATGGATAAGCTCTTCTTTAGAGAAGTGGTAAGACTTCATGGTTTATCTCCAAGCATAACGTTAGATAGATAACCAAAATTTGAAAACCATTTTTTGAGGAGTCTTTTGGAAAAACTTGGAACTAAGTTGAACTTTTCAATTTCTTATCATCCTCAAACGAATGACCAAAATGAAGATATAACTCTTTCTACTATGCCTAGAGTAATCATGAGAGACAATCACAACTCTAGGGATGATTATGCAAACAATAAAGTAGTTTACAAGATTACTAATATTTCTTCATTTGAAGTTGTATATGAGTTTAATCCTCTTACTCCTATAAATTTATTACCCCTTCCTAATCCACATACCTTTGTGCATAAGGAAGGAGTCACAAAAGCTGACTTTGTTAAAAACATGCATGAGAGGATTAAAGAACAAATACAACAACAAATAGAGAAATATTATGAGAAGTTGCCAAAAACAATAGAAAAACAAGAGGAATGGCAACTTCATAAATACTTTGCTAACAAAATACACGAGCCTCTGGACGAGATCCTGCTCTTGTACTATGATCGAGCTGATTGTTTGATCTGTGACTGCGAAGTAGAGACGCAGGGGAGTACCTGGCAATGGCTTGCACAGAACAGGCGGGCTAGCCAAGTACTCCTTTAGCTTGAGGAACTCCTCTTCGCACTCACTAGTCCAAATGAAACGATTGTTCCTTTTTAAACACTGAAAGTACGACAGCCCCCAGTGCCCTCCAGCTAATAAGAACCGGGACAGGGCTGTCATTCGCCTAGTTAACTGTTGTACCTTCTTCACCGAGGTCGGGCTCCTCATTTCAATGATCGTCGCACACTTCTCGGGGTTTGCTTCTATTCCTCGCTCGGTGAGGAGAAACCCCAATAACTTCCATGCTTTCACCCCGAACACGCACTTATTGGGATTCAGCTTCAAATTGTATTTAACTATTGTGGTGAATAGCTCTTCTAAATCAGCAATGTGTTGATTTCTCTCCGTCGAGGTGACGACCATGTCGTCCATGTATGCTTGCACATTTCGCCCGATCATGGGGGTGAGAATCATATCCATCAATATCTGATAGATGGCGCCACCATTCTTAAGTCCAAAGGGCATTACCTTATAACAATAACTCGAGAGCTCTGTCATGAACGTCGTCTTGCATTCATCTCAGGGGTGCATGCGAATTTGGTTATATCCTGAGAAGGCATCCAAAAAGCTGAGGAGTCGGCAACCTGATGCGCTATCCACCAAGGCGTCGATGTTGGGCAGCGGATATGAATCTTTAGGACAAGTCTTGTTCAAATCCGTGAAGTCAATGCACATTCTCCACTTCTTGTTGGCCTTCTTGACCAACACCACGTTTGCTAACCACTCAGGGTATTGAATTTCCTTTATGTTACCAACACTCAGTAACTTCTCAGTCTCCTGCTTGATGACCAGGTGTCTCTCTTCATTAAATTTCCTTCGCCTTTGTTAGATAGGCCTGACCTTTGGGTCCACCGTGAGTAAATGACACAGAAAGTCAGGGTCAATGCCTAACATGTCTGAGGTAGACCATGAAAATGCGTTCAAATGTCGTGCTAGGACTTTGACGATTTGGTTCTGCATTTCTTGACTTAGGGACTTTCCAAGCTTAAACATTTTTCCTTCGATCTCTCTTTCTTGAACCTCACTTGCAGGTTCAGGTCGCCTCTCCCTGGCGATCTCCACACGAGTGGCTTCTTCCACCACTTGAGGTTGGGTGGTGACCATGCATACCCCTCTTTTAATCTTCAAACTATTCTCATAGCATTTCTTTGCCACCTTCTAGGCGGACTTGATAGTAATTACCCCTCCCCCCAAGGGAGGACAACTTCACTTTCATATGCCTCGTTGAGGCCACTGCTCCTAACTTGTTTAGAGCAAGTCTGCCTAGAAGAATGTTGTAAGCTGATGGAGCGTTAACGACGAGGTATTTGATATTGATGGTATGAGATGAGGTGTCGTCTGTGAAAGTCGTTCTTAACTCCACATGCCCCCTCACATCCACCTGGTCTCCAACGAAACCATACAGGCAGTCGTCGTATGGTTTCAGCTGGTCGGGCGACAACTGTAATTTATTGAAGGTTGACCAGAACATTACATCGGTCGAGCTCCCTTGGTCGATGAGGACTCGATGTACCCTTTTCCCTACTATGACTATCAAGATCACCACTAGGTCGTTATCATGTGGGACCACATCCTGCAAATCAGCATTAATAAAATAGAGATCGGGCTCAACCAACTGGCCAGGCTCTCGCGCCTTTACTGCCATCACTTCTTTATCGTACTTCTTTCGCTGGGAGGCGGTGCATCCTCTCTCTGAAAATCCCCAGAGATCGTGTCAACTTCGCCATGGACTGACACCTCGTTCCCCTGATCCTCTGTTGGTGTCACCTCCTTCGAGCCTTTCTGACCTTCTAGCTACTCCTTCAGGAAGTCGTCCCTCGCCAACTGGTATCCAAGGGCTATACAATTCTCCACGTTGTGCCCAAAGGCCTTGTGGAACTCGCACCAGGTGTCCTTACTTGGCCCCAAATTCTTATTAGACTTTGGGGCAAACCTCAAGTTCTCAACCACGCCTAGGATGACAATCAACTCCTTATAATTCATCTTGAACATATGTCGACAGAGTGATAAGTGCCTAATTTTAGTAATATTTCATATTAAAATATAGAAAATTATGAGGATTTATTGCTAATTTACATATAAAATAATCCTTAATTTATGAATTTATACCTTTTTATATTTTTTATGAGTTTTATTTGAATAAGAGCATTTTATTCCTAAATTTGGTGTTAATTGCAGATTTTTAGGGAAAATTGAAGATTTGGAGCAAAGGAGAATAATTTGAGCTAAAAAGAGAAAGATAGAAGGTCACAGAATGGAAAAAGATGCAAAGAAAGATTGAGCCTTTTTATGTTTTATCACTTAGCTCATTGGCGCGACACAGGAAGCAACCTAACCCTAGAAAATTAGGATAAATAGGGGGCTAGAGGTTCAACCCTAGTGTGCAGATTGAGAGGAAAACACCATAAAGTGAATTGTAACCCAATTGGGAGAATGGAAGGTGCTAGAAGTATGCGTGGCTAATTCTACCATGGGATTATGAGTAATTTGCTCAAACTCTTATGTATAGAGGTGATATCTTATATATTAATATTCAGAGTTCTTGATTGATTATTAGTATTGTTGTTTTACTTTTAACTTTCCGTGACAAATTGAGAATCTTAAATCTGATCGTATTTTTAGGGTTTAGACCTAAACATCAATACTTAACATATTTGAGTGCTAGGGATAAACTTGAAATGTTAATTGTTTTTAACGTCTGAGCTTCGTTCTAAGTTGTTCTCATAATTATGCGAGGGATCGATAGTTAGGGGACATTCTTAAGGATTTTATATGCGAAGAATCAATATAAATGATTTTTATACGAGCATCAATTTCAATCAAAGAACTTAATATTGACATGTTAATCAAAATACATGAGAGTGAGAAATGAAACATAATCCCTATTTTTCCAATTGAAGCAACTAATTTTTTGTTTGTTTTCTTATTGATCAGTGCCAACATAACCAACTCAAAACTCTTTTTATTTTTCTGTTGTTATATTTAGCGAATATTGTATTTGATAATTCATTGTTCCTTGTGGGATCGATATTCATCCTTAGAGACAATTATTACTTATGACAAACACGGTGCACTTGTCGTAAAAAGTCATCAAGTTTTTGGCGTCGTTGTCGGTAAACAGGTTTGATTTGTTGAGTATAATTTCCTAAATATTATGAATATACTAACTTTTTTTTTTAAATGTGAATAATATTTTTTTTAGTTTTTTTAGATTTGAATATTTTTGTAAAGATTCTGTTTTTCTTTTTACATGTGAATAATTTTTTTTATAAAACTGTTCTTTTATGTTAGTATTTTTCTTTTAAGTTTTTTTTATTTGTTTACTTTATTTATTTTGTTCTGTTTTTATTTTATTTTGATTTTGTTTTTACGTAGTTTACGTAGTTTTTTTTGTTTACGGTAATTATTCTGTTTTGTTTTCGTTTTTATTTTATTTTCATTTAGATTTTGTTTTATTATATTTCAATTAGTTTTTTTTTACGTTTAACTTACGTAGTTTATTTACAGTTTTACGTAGTTTTTATTTATTTATTTTGATTAGTTATTTATTATTATTAGTTTCTGTTTTATTCTTGTTTCAGTTTTTTTTTTCTTAGCAGTTATTTATTTATTTATTTTATTTTATGTTATTCTATCCTTTTTATTTTTAGTTTTATTATTTTCTTTTATTTCATTCTTAGTTTTTATTACAGGTAAGTTTTTTTTTTGTTTCTATCTATATATTATGTTTCAGTTTTTAAGTTAGTTAGTTAGTTATTTAAGTCTGTTTTAATTTTTTTAATTTTGTATTTTTTTATATATTATTCTTGTTTTATTTATTTTATTTTTCTCTTTGTTAAAAAAATTAGTTTTATTTTATTTTGTTTTTAGTTTTTATTTAAGTAAGTTTTTGTTTCTTTTATTTTATTTTTTTTATTGTTTTGTTTACTTATTGATTTTTCTTTTGTTATTTTAAATTTTCTGTTTTTTCTTTATTTTATTAAAAAATTATTTGCTTGTTATACTAATCCTTGCTTGAGTTAATTTATGATATTAAGAAAACATGTTTGTATAGATTGAAAAATTGAAAAGACAACTTAGAAGAATAAAAGATAAAAATAAAGAAAAGAGAAGCAATGAGAAGTTAGAAAAGATCAAGAGTTGACGATGACGTTACATATCACCAGTTGAGAGATAACATATATGGTTTTAATAATGAAGTGGCTAGGGAATTCTCTCTAGCCAATCACTCCTATCAAATAAGTTCAGCTAGGAAACTATGGAGAATTTCAAGGGAAACCCAACCCATATATATCGCCCTTGAAGGAAATAGGCGTTAAGTTATATGACGTTAAACGAGCGCTTGCTGGAAGGCAACCCAGTATAAAATTTAGTTTTATGATTTGTTATTTTTTGTTTTGATTTTTACTTTTAAGAAAAAAAAAAATTCAAAAGCACTCAATCCTTATATGCCTCTCGATCAGTTTGTAGCTTTTGTATTTTGACCTAGGGACATGTTCTATTATTTTGGGACGCAGATCCAGACAATGAAGCAGGGCCATCTACAACTATAGAAGAAGATTTTAACATAGAGTTGGATCACTTCTTAGGAAGGGAGGATTGAGCAAAAATATGGTTTTGTCTTTCTAATTTTCTTTATTTTTAGTTATTTGAATTTTTATTTTTTGTTTAATTTTTTTTATTCTGCCGTTGTTTTATTTTCTGTTTATTTGTTAGTTTGTTTTATTTACTTTTTGTTTTAATTTTCTGTTAGTTGCTTATTTGGTTTTTTATGTTTTGAGTTATTTTTCAATAAATTTAAGTTTTAATTTGTTTGTTTTCTAGTTTTTTTTTCTCAAATAAAAAAATAACTAGAATATTAATTTTAAATTGTGAAAAAAAGAATTTGTGTTTAAATATTAAATAGTGAGATTAATTAGACTCAGGTTAGAAAAGAAAATATGATTGAATCCCTATTCAAATATAATTGAAATTGTGATACATGAAGTTTAACAGGATAATTTATTAAGAAAGAAAATGACAAAACAAAAAGGAATAAGACCAATTAAACCAAGTGAGTGTGTGGACCTTAAACAGTTTTAAGAGATTTACTAATGAATTGACCGTTGTGGTTGCTTAATTTTTATTTTTGTTACATCATAAAAGAGCATGAAGATGATTGAGGCATTTGTTTGTCTTAATTAGGAAACCAGGGCTAAATAGCCAACCTTTATCATATTAGAATTTCATTTTTTTATATATCCCTTTGGGCCAAGAATTTTTGTTATTATTGCACCTTAGCCTTTGATGATATATTTTCCTTTCCTTTAGCATGTTTAAAGAAGGAGAACATAGATGCAATACATTTAGAAAAGGGAATGGTTGGTTCAGATTATGAAAGCTAAAAAAAAAAAGAGTTGAAAAAAGGAAGAATCTTTTCCTATTAATGAAAAAAAGAAGAAAAAAGAAGAAAAAAATAAGAAGAGAGAAACAAAAAAAGGAAAAGAAATAGAAAAAAAAAATCATCATGAAAATCATGAAGAGTTAGAAAAGAAAAATGAGGAAAAGTGTGAACTCAAAAGAAAATGGTGATTAGATAACATATATGTAGAGAATTGTTCCCTGAACAGTGTAGAGAACTGATCGAATGAGGTTATGTGGCCATCTAGGAGACTAATGAATCAATCCAGTGTTGTGTCTGCGAACGTCCCCATGAACAGTTTGCAATGCATGGCGTCCGTTCATCCTGAAATCATCATCTAGGTATTCGGTACTTGTGAAAGTGATCTTGGGTGTCATGAAATTCGTTGGTATTACGACATTCATGATCGCTTGCGAGAACGGCATGGGGCGAGCCCTAACCGGGATAGGCGAGCTCCGCTCTCTGGCGACGCGCTCCCCCAAATGCTGTAGATCCCTACGCAACTCCTCATTGGTCCTGCGTAACTCTTCGTTGCTTGCTCGCGACACGTCCAACTCGACCCTAAATTGGTCTTGTCTGTGGGCCTGCTCGACCCGAACCTCGGCCAAGACCCTCTCCTAGTCATCCCTGGACGTCGCCACTGCCGGTTGGAGAGTGCTGACGGTTTCCATGAGTTGCTGTAGGGCGGAATTGTCACCTTCCTCCTGTCCAGATGGGCCTTGTCGAGTATTCCTCATATCGACCGGTAGCTTGATCACAATTGTGGATGGACCTGGTTTTATCGGGCCCCACGGTGGGCGCCAAATGCTCTTACCAGTCGACCTGGTCGCCGGTTGACTTCGAAGACAAGCGGTGGCTCCACCTATTTCTGGTGGATTCTGTGCTTCCCTTTGGGTGCCGCTCCGTTAAAACAGAGGGGACCCTACCTATTGATTGCACTTCGACGATCAAGTCAGTACAGGACGTATAGAAACAATAAGTAAGTAAGTAGTTTCAATCTAAGAAACAGTGTACCCTTACCTGGGATCTCAAGTCCCCTTTATAGACTACTTTTAGGTTACCTCTTGTAATAACCTTCTCTCACGAGAACCTTATCTCGAGTGAAAGCACGTTTAATTAGGGGAGATTCTGTTATAATGCGCACAATCTTAGCACGACAACTGCACAAAATCTTATCTCTTTGGAGTGCATAAATCTTTAACAGAATGTCAGTCAGGGTACCAACTCATGTACCTGCATTAGGGGTCCAATCTGTAGGCGTACAAGTCTCTACGTACCATGCATGCAACTTATTCCCCCCAAAACCCTAGCGCTCTTGGACTTAGACGTTGTAGGGAATGTTTTACTTATACTAGACCTGAAAGTACTAAATACACCCTTAGGCGCAACAACACTCTTCACTAGCCTGAGGCCTTATGCGCAAAAGATTATATGAACAAAAATCAATACACATACCTGAAGCCCACTTACGTTATCCAAAAATATGACGCAACGACCAAATTAACCTATTTAATACAAGTGCTGATGTCCGACCACCGAACGCTAAACTCAATCATCTGATCAGTACATATATAAATTGTACCAATTCCTAGTTGTTGTGTGTTGTAAATAAACATAAAACTTTTAAGTCATTAACTTTTTTCTTGTTGCTATGGAGCCGTCTCCCGGCACCGCATGCATGTCCTTTCATTCAAAGGGACACTGACAAAAATTATTATCTTATTATCTTTAGTTATTTTTATTGAAAGGGACACTGACAGAATTTATTATCTTATTATCTTTAGTTATTTTTGATATCATTGTCATAATCTTGAACCCCTTTTTTTTAATAAAATAATGTTTTTTTTAAGCGTCTTACTTCAATTCTTGAAGAAGTACTTATTTTCACTGATAATCTTGAACCTTCTTTTTTCTAATAAAATACTCTTTTTTTTTCTAATTTCTTACCTAGATCAGTTCCTGAATTTTAAGAAACAAAGTTTTGATCTTTCTCATAAAATATTATATCATAAAAAACTGTATTTTAATAAGTTTGAGAATTAATTTGAAATAAAATAACAAAAATTGTCACTAGTAGCCACAGTTGTCAAAAGACCGACTTGAAAGAAATTTGAGTGAAATTTTTTTTATTTCCTTATAGGAGGTTTGTAAGTTGGTTCTTAAGACACTCTTCAAAAACGGGTGATGATATCTTCATATCATATAGCACCTAACAGACATATATTGAGAAATAAATAAATTAATATTTTAATGATATTTAATTTAATTTTTAATTTAAAATATTATTATATTATTGTAATGGTTTGTCAACGTGTATTTTACTTCTTGAACGTCAACAAAATCTTTTTCTTAAAAAACTAATATTCATTGAACATTTTAAAATATAATGATATATATTAGAATTTTAAATTAAAAATAAAACAAATATTATTACAATATTATTGTTTAAGAATGTAAAGTGTGTGTTTTTTATTTTGAGCGTGTTAAACTAATAATAATAAAAATGGCAAAAAGTTGTTCCTTAATTACTACGAAATTTTTTTCTTTAACATCACACATAATAAAAAACATACATTTAACACTATTTGTCCATATATGTCTGTTAGTGCTATATGATGTGAAGATATCATCACCCACATCATCTTTGAAAGACATTATTCCAAAGACAACCCTCCTATGCGTCATAGGAAATATTCCTAAAACAACTGCCACAGGCATACACAAAAGTCAATGTCAGTAGATACATCCAAAGTCTTGATTTTTTCTGAGGATCTTAATACGTTGATAATTTACCTAATAAATAGATCACTTCCTGCAGAGCTCTAAAAGTATTACTATCCCTAAAGAAACATTTGGGGCTGAATTAAGTGTAGAAATGTGTGGGAGAGACAAAAGGAGGGCTTGTTCTTGTTCATGTTCAGAGAAGAAGAAGAAAAGGGTGAAGCATGGAAAAAGGCCTCTTCCTGATCTCAATTACCCTCCTCCTCCCGATGACGACTACCAACATTCATCATCATCATCTTCTCCTCCTCCTCACAATTACGATAAGGTTCCACACTTCTCTCTATAAATATATTGTCATGTTTTCATCTTACTTAGATTCCACTCATTACTTATAAGTTACTAAGTGAAACTAAATTATATCAGCTTCAGCTTCTGGGGGCTGCTCGTCAACACAGTCCTGCTGCTGCTGCTGCCTCTAGGAAGCGTAAAATGGAAGAGAGTGAGAGTGAGAGTAGCTCCCACTGGATGAAAGCATACTGGAACAAGGTCATGAATTATATCATATCCAATCCCAACAACCCCAACAAGAAGAAGAAGAAGGATGAGCCAGCACAATAACTCCAAGCCTGTTTCTAAAACTCTTTCATTATACATGTTGTTTCAGTGATCGTTTCGTTCGTTTGTTTAGTTTTTGTTGTGTGATGTTGCAGTAGGCCAAGTTCTGTGTTATAATAAATTCAGTATTTTTATATACGAGAATGATTATGATTATTTGAGAACGTGCGACACTATACAACTCTATCAAATATTAATATTTTAATTATTTTTAAAAACCGGTGATTTCTTTTAATTTTTTAACTTTTTATTTGAGAACGTGTGTTTTTTTTTTTTTTTACTTTTATATGCAGTTACACATTTGACGGTGTTGATTTTCTCCTGTGTTGTCTGTACTTCATTACACTTTGGACATTTTATTATTATTAATAATATTATTACTCTTTTTATTATTATTATTGATAATAAATATTATAATAATATAATAAGTTTAATATTAATAATAACTACAATAATATAAATAATAATAATAATTATAATACACTGCCAAAAAAAGTTAATATAATCTCCGTAATTGGATTTAATTACCGAAAGTTATTTTAACCTCTCTTAAATTCTAGAGATTTATTTTAAATTCACTAAAATAATCTACATTTATTTATTTTAAATTTTATTTTTTCTTTGTTTATCACTTTCCTCCTCTCTTTCAGGTAAACCCTAATTCTGTCGTTTCCTCTTCACTTCCCTCTCTCCCTCTAATCCTTCCACGTTATAACCATTCGCTCCTCCTACCTTAACGCCATCCTCCGCCTCCCGCTCCAACGCCACTACACTCTTTTGCTGCGCCGCTCCATTCCGCAATGCTAACAAGTCGCTCCAATTGGAACTCCATGCTCGAGAACACCAGTGTGTGTGATTCCTTCAAGGTTGTTCTAATTGGAGACTCTGAAATTGGGAAATCAAATCTGCTCTTGCAAAAGATGTATTCCGGTTGGATTCCAAACCCACAATACGAGTGGAATTTGCTTACCGGAACATAAAGGTTGGAGAAAAACTGATCAAAGCTCAAATATGGGACACTGCAGGCCAAGAGAGGTAAGGAACTCACTATTCCTTCTTTTTCTTTTCTCCCTTCCAATGGATGACTCTTTGTTTTCTCTTCAATTGGTCATTGCTTTCAACTTTTTAATTCTTTTTGGCTCTGTAAACTATAATAAAATTACAGTTTTGTTGTATAGAGTATGTTTTTACAGATTTTTTTTTCTCTGTTGCAATAGCAGTGCCTTTTTCTATCAATCGCATAATTTAGTTATTCAATTAAATTTTGTGTTGAAAATATTTGCAGTTGAATGAATGTTGTTGAGTGTAGTGTAAAATATGTAGAACAAATATAAATGTTATTATCTCTTGAAGTTTGGTGTGATTTGAACGTATGGAACTTGCGAAATCATAATTATGAAGACATGGCACTGGTATATAGGATAATAGAAATTTGTGTGTGATTTCATAGTTTGCGTGGTTAACTTAAGGCTCTTGAGATGAATTGAATGCATTGGTTAACTTTAAGTGGTATTATCAGGACATTGCTTTAAGAAGTTAATAAATATAATTGTGTTCTTAAATTGTAAATTATGTTCGTAACTAAAAGAGAGTGTATCTAACGTATTGAATGTTTTTATTTTCTTGATTTACTTTTTTATTTCTCTTTCTACAGATTTTGCATCATAGAAGGCCTCGAAAAGGTGCAGGATTTCGTCAAGATGGAGCTTCAGGATTTCATCATTTAATTATATTAAAGTTTTTCATAAATTAACATTATATTTTGCCTATATATATTAATGAAGCTTGGTTTCTTTTTGTTCTCTCTAGTTTTCTACCTGATACTAGAACCTGGGATCTTCAAAGTAGAAGCTGATGACCATGATGATGAGTTTGTGAAAGTAAGAGGGGTGCAGCTTGTGTTGAATGAGAGACCCTACTATGCTAATGGTTATAATGCCTATTCGCTCATGTACATGGCCTCTGATCCATCTCAGAGAAACAAGGTCTCATCTGTGTTTTAAGTAGCTGCGAACCATGGACTTAGCATAGCAAGAACATGGGCTTTCAGTGATGGTGGAGATAGGCCCCTTCAATACTGTCCTGGATCATACAATGAGTACATGTTCCTGGTCAGTTTTCATCTCCATTTTGCAGTCTCTAATCTTTGAATTTTTTTAGAGATTGTGATATTGAATTAGAATAAAGATGTTAATTAGTTGTTTAATCTTTTAAAGCACTTAATGATCATGTTATGTTATATATATAGTCTATTTTACCCTGGCATTCCATCACAGATAATCATTGAATTAATAGTTAACACAAATATTGTAATAAAAGTGAAAAAAGTTTATGCATATATATGATGGTTTGATGAACTATAAGCTATTTTTTCTTAATTTTTATAATTTGATGATGGTTAACATTAGTTCTTCTGCCAAATGCATACTTGCTATAATTGGTGTTCAGTTTTTTGCAGCAGTAATAATTATATTTTGGCTGTGTAAATAATGAAGGGACTGGACTTTGTAATATCAGAAGCCAGAGGGTATGGGACCAAGTTGGTGTTGAGTTGGGTGAATAACTATATAACTATGATAATTCATTTGGATATTTACATGGGTGGTTGGTTTTTCTTCTTCCTATGTTTCGGATTGGGTTGTATCTTTTCTGGAACATGATAGTTTTAACAATTCCCATATTTTATTTATTCAACAAATATATATTATTTTGTTTTAAAATTTCATTTATATTTATTTTTATTGTTAAAAATAATATTGTATTGTTAAAAGGTTTGTCAGGGTGCTTCTAAAGAAAAAACAGACAGGTGTCAAGTGATGAATATATATCCTAAATAAAATGATAGCTATTCTTTAAAATTGTTATCTAAAAGCATCCTAAGTCATTTTATGCATTTTATTTATTTATTAAGGTTTTATTATAATCACATAATGAGGTATAGTTAAAAATTTGAATAAGGTTTTCTGAAGTGAGTGCTAGAAGGTTTGAACACATTATTACAATATAGAAGTAAAGAGGGTTTTTTTGCTCTACCAGGCAATCTAGGTTGATAGAATAGAAGTACAGAAAACGTGAAACTCTTTTTCATTCACATATAGATACATATACAAAATAAAAATAAAGTGCAGAAGAACAACACATGTATTCTGTTTTTTTGCAGAACAGACCCTCAAATGTTAAAAACTTCATCACATCACATACCAAACCAAAAGCTTCTAATCTAAAATACAATCTACTACCATAGTGATTCCATGATTTACATTTAAATGAATGTATCTTTTCATTTTTCTATAATTATTGGAAAAATTACTCAATTCATAAAAATACTAATATCTTGGATATTTTGTTAATATATAAGTTTATTTATTATCTACCGATCCTGCTTTGGCTCTTCTATTCTAAAATAGATCTCGGCCAAAAGCGAAAAAATAAAATAAAATTAACAACTGACACTTGATCTCAGACAAAGATAAATATAGAATTTTCTGCTATGTGCTTCCCTTTTAAGGCATCTGTTCTTGTTCTTTCTTTTGAATTTGACATGTAGTTTATGTTGCACAGCTTTTAAGTGCATATGAAATGTTTTATCATGTTTCTTTTAGATTCATCTTGAGTTTGTTGAAACTTATCTGTAAAAATTATGCTTCCCAACTTAATATAATATAAAATCTATGTGAGCTGAGAAGAAAAGGAGAAAAAGAGAGATAAAAGTGCAATGTTGGTAATTGGAGTTTTGGCTTCAGATGCAATTTTGATTTGTTGAAACTGAGTTGTTTGGGTTAGTTTGGGAAATGAATGAAATGATATCTGGGTTAAGTGAAATCAAATACTTCACCACATGGTTCTAGACATGGTATTTTAGTAGCATGACACAAGAGTTATGGTTCCAGTGGAGTGGAGGAGAAATCTCATTAACAACAACTAAAGCTATATTGTTATATTCTTGACAGGGTTGTGATGCATCAATTTTACTGAACAACACTGCTATTCTAGAAAGCGAGCAAGATGCAATTCCAAATAACAATTCAATAAGGGGTTTGGATGTGGTCAATAATATCAAGAGAGCGGTGGAAAATACTTGTCCCGGGACAGTTTCTTGTGCTGATAATCTTGCTATTGCAGCTGAAATAGGTTCTATTCTGGTAAGTTCAAATTCTCAATCATTTAATGTGATTATAGTAATGCCCTAATTAAGGTGAATTAGACAAAAAGGAAATATGCAGTTTTTTGTTAGATTTAAAAAATGCCATGGGTTAAAAGTTATATATATGGTATTGGGATTTAAATATAAAATTTGTAACAAAAAAATTTCGGCTGATCAAAAAATTATAATTAAAATTCAAACATAATTCTTTGAATAAGGGTCACACCGGATATCACTGAAAGATCTCAATCCTCAATAAGTATTAATGGATGGGAATGAGTCATAATGTTTAATTTTAAACGTATGAGACATATCAAGGTATAATTAAACGTTTCATTACTATATTTTCTTTTCTTTAACACTATTTTACCAATTTTTGTAGTTGATTTGGTCTGTGTGCATGAAAGGAGGAAGAGAAGGATGAAAGGAGTGACAGAGAGAAACAGAGGAAGAGAAAGCGTGGTTTTGTTTCCAATGAACTTTCTTCTCATTCACTTCTTTCTCTTTGTTCCAATCCTTTTCTTTTCTACTTTTCTGTCTCTACCTTTTCCCTTCCTAACCTGTAACTAACTATTTCTCCATACTGCTACTTTTTCTCTTCTCTCACACACAACACAACTGTGAGACAACCTCGTACACAAGTTGCACACTTTGAATTTTCATTCAATTTTTGCACCTTATTCTTCTTGATTTTGTGTCAATACAGATAGAGATGTTTCAATAATTGTTATGCAGACCAACAACTATTGATGCCGATTTTTAATACTTATGTAATTTGTCTTGTTAGTATTGTATGTAGGATTATGATAACTGTATTACATACTTTGAAAAATTAGTAATTTAGTGTTAACCAGTTTCAATTTGTAATGTACGGTGAAAGTTATAATTACCATGATTTCTTATTGATTGATAGTGTAAAGATTTTGGTAGACATTGTCATAAGAAATTAAACCTTTATATTGTGTTTTTGTGTAGAGCTACATGGTTTTGTGAATGAAGTATGTGACATTTTTGTCATAATTTCTTTTACATTTTCAGATTTTTGGGCTTGGAAGTCACACTTGTCTCACCCGGTGGATTTCAGTTAACATTGCTGGTGAGTTCTATCAATCAAGTGCAGTTTAGAAGTGTAGTCATCAGAAAGTCGAATTGTTTAGGATGGATTCTGGTTGTCTATAGGCTAGGATACTTGAATCATTTGCATGTCACCTCATTTTGATGTTTCTATCTGAGAAGTCCTTTATGTTTGTAAACCTACAATGTGTTCCCTGTTTTAAAATTCCACCTGTAGTAACAGATGAAGAAGGTGGAGATGAGAGGTGTTAGTAAAAAGGAAGAATTTATCAGAAGGATCAAAGATGCAGCACAAAGTAAGCCTTGAGCTTTTGCTTACTTTTTCCTAGTTATGATGGAGGATAATTTAACACCTAACTAGTAGTTTCCTTGAAGGTTATATCATATATGTCAAACTATCAATTCATATTTGTTTAAGTGTATGCTCAAATGCGAGCTGTATGTATTTCAAACTTGATTGAGTTTCCATAGTTAAAATTATCTTCTAAATATTTGATTCCATGTACTCATGCTTGAATGAAACTTGTTTTTTTATAAGATAAATCATGTCAGGTTATTATCCTATATTCCAAGCCTGATAATTATAAACCTGTGTATTGGTCACATAATCATAAAATCAAATGACTTGGTTGCAACCAAAATTCCAATCAGGAATATCTTTCACAATTTCTCCAAAAATGTATTTTTGGCTGAAATTCCCCACAATTAAACAATTCATTAAAAAATAAGAAACAAAAGTAAAAACAAGGCAACAATTAAACAATCCACTAAAAAAATAAGAAACAATTAAACAATCCACTAAAAAAATAATAAAAAAATAAAAAACAAAAATAAAAGTGCACAATATTTGAGATATGAGAAAACTCACACAAACATCCAAACTATGCATGCAAAAAAAAACATCACAATGCAGTGTTTGGAAACCCTTGGGAATAGCATGGGTTTGAAAGAATAGTAGGGGTTTGAAACCTCCTTTGGAAACCCATGGGAATAACAGGGTTTGGAAACCGCCTGGAAGTAATTATCTTCCCAAGAGTTATTAAAAATTGTCGCTAAATATAATCACTGTTAATTTTTTAATTTTTTTAGTGATAGTAGTAGTAATTATTATAATAACAATAATAGTATTATTTTTAATATTAATAATATTATTAACAATAATATTAATAACGGTAATAGTAATTACAAATAATAATAATAATAATGATTTTATTATTAATAGTATTAATAATAATCATAATATTAGTAATAATCACAATAAAAATAAAAATAATAATTTTTAATAATAATAATAACATTAATTTTAATTTTAATACTAATTTTAATAATAATAATAATGTTAAAATAATATTAATAGTATTTAATAATATTCTTCCAACTTAGTTAGTGTTATCTATCTATCTTCGTATTCTCACAATATTAATTTAGCATAGTCAAATATGTTATTGAATAAAATAAATATTTGTCATAAACATACTTTTGAATTGGATTTTCTTGACATCATTGTTATAATTTTATTCAAAATGCTTTTTTTATGCTAAATGCAGATTTTGATTAACTTTAGTACGAAGACTTCCATTTATTGAAGTACTAACCAATTGGACTTGAGTATGATTGAGGTTAGTGCGTTGGTCATTCACAAAAATGGTTTAAGATGTGGTGACTTGGTCTAAATTTTTACACAGTGGTTAAGGGGGATGAGGAATGAGGTGAATTGGGTTTATTATACATGAAATTTATTTATCATATGAAAAATGAAATCGATTACTTTAAACATTTTGAACAATGTAAGATTGGTAACACAGACTCACTCATTGATAAAATTGTCCAACCTAAAACATATTATAAATATTGTACACAACTACAGGTTCGACTGGTCCACTATATAATAGTACATCGATAACAATGACATTAGAGAAATTCACCTTGGTGTCTTCCATTGGGGTTACTTCACACATACCTCATGCACTACCCCATCAATATACAATAGTAAGTTCAAAATGTCGAAAATTTGTTCATTGTGCAAAAAGTTCCTTGTTTTAGGGTGTTCCTTGTTTCAACGGTCTCATTAGGAAGATAAAACCTTATACAAGGGCTACCACTTATGTAAACAAGTGAGTTTTGTGTTGTTCTTGTGTGGGGTGGTGCATGAGGTGTGTGTAAAGTGACCTACTTAGGTACAATTATCTAATCTCAGTGTCAATTAGTCCAAATAAGTGGTGACTTATGTAGGAATAAATGGTGATCGACTATCAACTTTCTGCCTAACAAAGTAATTTTAGAAATTTTGAGTTTTGTCTTGTTCTTGTGTGGTGCGTTGCAGTGCATAAGATGTGTAAACTCACTCTAGAGGAGGACACGATGGTCAAGTTCTATAATGTCACTATTAATGTAGTTAATCACAATCACATTAGTGGTGACCTGTGTAGGAATAAGTGGTGACCTACTACCAAGTTTTTGTACATTTAAGTAATTTAAAAAAATTTAAACTTTGTTTTGTTCTTGGGTAGTGCATGACGTGTGTGTAAATTAACCTCAAAGGAGGACACCAAGGTCAAGTTCTCTAATCTCAACGTTAATGTAGTTAGTCACAATAAATGGTGACCTGTATAGGAATAAATGGTGACTTGCTACCATTTTTATGCACAATGATGTAATTTTAGAAATTTTGAACTTACTATTGTTCTTGGGTGGGGTCGTGCATGAGGTGTGTGTAAAGTGACATCAATGTAGGACACCAAGGTCAAGTTTTCTAATATTTGTGTGAATGTAGTAAATCACAGTAAGAAGTGGTGACTTGCTATCAATTTTTTGCACACTAAACAAATTTTGAACATTTTGAGCTTATTGTTGTTGTTTGGTGGGGTGGTTCATGAGATATGTGTGAAGTGACCCCAGTAGCCGATACTAAGGTGAATTTCTCTAATGTCATTGTTATTAATGTACAATTATCATAGTAGACTAGGTCGAATTTATAGTTGTCTACAATATTTATAATTTATGTTTTAAGTTGGACAATTTTATTAGTTAGTCGAAGATTCCCACAAAATTTAAGGATATCATTGATACGTAAGTACATTATAAACTGAACTTTGTATATGTTACTAATTAACCATCTACTAACGAGGTTTTTTTGTATTAACCAGTTCATGGCGTGGATATAACATCCTAAAAGGTCGATCAAGTTCAAATAATTTGAACTGGATAAGAATAAAGGTTTGTTATTTTTTTTCTTTCTCTATTATCATTGTTTATCAATATACTAACATATTACTTTTTATTGAATTATAGTGTAATAAACAACCAGGAAGCTATAAGTGTGGCTATTACATTATGCAAAGGATGATTACCATTATAAGACTAGGTGTTAAAACTGGTTGGAAAGAGGTACTATATATGTTAAATCATTTTTATAATTCTTGAACATATATATATCTAAAAACTAATTTATGTCAACTTTGCA
>Ga0123342_1005501_pt1 | contig 18295 bp, 11 predicted proteins | sample Turbeawhitnodule_FD_89960 | JGI IMG/M metagenome (GOLD analysis project Ga0123342, IMG submission 89960) | Root nodule microbial communities of legume samples collected from Mexico - Turtle bean Mexico white nodule | ecosystem: Host-associated > Plants > Roots > Nodule | place: Mexico: Nepantla...
AATGAGATATGATTTATTCATTTTAACTGATAGGTAAATTCAGGCACCTCCCTGTTGTAGAAAATGGTGAAGTCATTGCCATACTGGATATCACCAGATGTCTTTATGATGCAATAATTAGGATGGAGAAGGCTGCTGAGCAGAGCAGTGCCATTGCGGCTGCAGTTGAAGGGGTGGAGCGCCACCGGGGTAGCAATGTATCTGGTTGGTTAACAGTCATCTTTGCATCCACCTCTATGCATATGTTTATACTGTAGTTGCCATCGTTGATTCAGAAGTTTTATGTTCTTTTAATATGAAATCTATTATTTGGCATATTAGCTAAAATGACTGTTTCTGCTAACAAAATTGTATAGGCTTTTGTCTTTGTGGCTAAAATTAGACACACAGAGTTTGATAGTTTGTAGAAAAAGATATGAAGAGAATTACCAAATGAGTGAAATTAGTGCTCTATGGTTGTTGCTACCTGTTCATTTTTTTCTTCTCTTGGGGGATATTTTATTTTAAGTCCTTGTATATGTTAATTTTTATTCATCAAACCATTAGATATTTTGATATTAACTCAATGTTCATTCACACCAAATTTTAGATCAATCAGACGTTTGTAGTTATGTAATCTTGTAGTCAGCACTTGCTTATATTTCTAAAAAGTATATCATACTTCAAAGGGAATTTATTTAATTAAGTGTCATATAGCTGTACAATTTTATTACTTTTGGAGGAACTTGATCTCTCCTTATATTTATAAAGTTTTAAGAAACTCACATGACTTCTATGTTTTAATTTCGACCTTTCATTATAAGATTTAATGGTCAATATTTATTCCTTTCTCTCTCTATATATATATATATATATCATATTGTGAATGTTATATTACCTACTATTTCTTTAACTGGATATTTTGTTTTTATTATTCCATTTCAACCTTAATTATATACGCCATCACTATTTTAGTTTCTATTCATAATTATGAGCACTATAGTTTGTCTTGTCCTCTTACTCTCTTATTCGTTTGTTTATTTATTCATCCTCCCTTATTTTTCACTTTCTTTCACATCATAATCAAATTGTCATATAATATTAAGAATAAAAATTTAAATCTAAAAGGAGTAGGCAAAATGTGGTGTCTATCGACTTCTTTTTTTATTTGTTATGATCTGTGCAATGTGTTCTTAGCAAATTATATTTGGATGACATACTTTAGAGGTTGACTTTTGAGGGTTTCATTGTTAATGTTAAGGTAGGTAGATGAATGGGGAACCAAACTGATGAGTGGTTACCATGAATTTTTGAGTTCTGTTGTTGGTTTCTCATAGTCCTAGCTTTATCCATATGTAAGTGTTTTAATGGCCATATTTCTGCTTCATTTTGTAATGATGCTAATTTTCTGTTTTAATTGCTGCCATATTTATCAGCTAGTGCTTTGGTAGAGACATTGAGGGAGCGCATGTTCAAACCTTCCCTGTCAACTCTAATGGGTGAAAATACAAAGTAATTTTCACATTATATTTTCTTGTTTTTGTATATATTGCTGCAAGATGATTGTATAATTGGATAAAATTGTTTTACAAAGTTCTGTAGCTTTATGTTTCTAGGGTTGCTATAGTATCACATGCGGATCCCGTCTATGTAGCAGCAAAGAAGATGCAGGAATTGCGTGTTAATTCAGCTGTTATTGTGTCCCTGTCAGGAACCAAGATTCAGGGGATACTCACGTAAGATCTTTTACAAAGACTTTATTCACTTTTTGAAGTCAAGGATATGGAATCATCTACAGAATTGCCCGTTTTCATAGAGAAGAACTCTAAATTTAGGGGTATAAAATATTTTGTATCTGGTAGGATCCTGGCATTTCATTACAGAAAATAGGAATAACAGAGGGTAAAAACCCACAAAACTTCTCAAGGGTCTGCAACCTTCCCTTCTTCCTAAGGCCCCAAAACCTTAGTCAATTCTTGCCTATCTCACTATATCCCTCCTTTATTCTTTTTCACTTTCATTCATAACCTTCTAACAAGTAGCAACCCCCTTTCTTGATTTCTCTCTCAATCTTGCCACATGGACAGGACAGGAGGTAATGCTGCTTTCCCATGCTGATTTTCCCACCTTTTTCTGCCTCAGTCCTCTGCTACTAATCTGATCCTTCCTAATTTGCACCTTAATCATTGTAAGATGCTAAATGTTCTCTGTGTATCTCATGCAGTCCAAAGGACATACTAATGCGTGTTGTGGCTGAAAATCTTTCTCCTCAGTTGACTCTAGTGGAAAAGGTTGTTATTTTATTTTATTATTTGTTTTTGAAAGTGACATAAGTGGAAAAAGAGGGTTATTTTGAGAGGAATATTCTTTTGTTTGGATCTGACTTTTGCTAGATATTCCCTTTCTCACTTAGGTAATGACTCCAAATCCAGATTGTGCATCAGTAGATACAACAATACTGGATGCACTGCATATGATGCATGATGGGAAATTCTTAAATCTTCCTGTGATTGACAAAGGTGATCTTTACTTTTCTAATTTTGTAGGCAGTCTATTAATTCTTACCTTGTTGTGCTGACTATTTATTCTTGTTTCTGCAGATGGATATGTTGTTGCTTGCATAGATGTTTTGCAGATAACACATGCTGCAATTTCCATGGTAAATTTCATGTTTCAGATACTAAAAAATTGTAGCCTTGAAGATGGAAATATGTGGTGGATGTGATTGATTATTCTTCTGTGAGGTGTTCATTCGTATGCACTGGTGTGTGTAGGTTATGTGTTGATATTTTCCACTTGTTTGGGAGATTCCCATATATCTTATTTGATTGTTATCTCCCTAAGTAATCAGAACGTTGTGTCTAGGTAGTCTTGTTTATATTTAGTTCTGTTGGTTAGATTGTAGCATCGCTTCCTAATCATAATACTGTTATATTTATATCTGGTGGGGTGTGCACCTTTGATAAAGTTGAAGTTTATAATATTCAGTAGTAAAATTCATGTGTTTCTTTGTACTAACAGTTGGCATACTGATGTACACCTCTAGTAACGTTGAAGTTTATCATATTTAGTAGTAAAATTCATATGTTTCTTTGTATTAACAGTTGACACATACCAATTTCTGATTACTAAAATGTGTTTTGTTTATAGGTTGAGAGTAGCTCTGTTAATGATATGGCAAATACAATTATGCAAAAGTTTTGGGACTCAGCTCTTAATCTAGAGCCCCCAGAAGATTCCGATACTCATAGGTAGCCTGGTTGGGCAGATGTTTAAAGAAAAGGATTGTTTTTGTTATGATCCATAAATTGATGACCTATTTGATGTTCTATTGTAGTGAACTTTCTGGGGCAGATACAGCAAAGTCTGTATCTCAATCTGTAGGTTATGCAAATTCATTTGCCTTCAAATTAGAGGATCTCAATGGTCGCGTGCATAGATTCAATTGTGGTGAGTTGACTGCTTTGGTAAAGCATTGTGAGGTTTTTAAGAGTCCTTTCTCTCTGGCTTTGAGGTTAGATGCAAACACAGTGCACACTTTTTATCTGAACCTGGGCCGTGTAATCTTTATCATCTTCCCTACCTCTTTGATTCTTATGAGAATTTACAATGACTGTGTTGCTGCTTTCTTTAGGTACTGAACGTCTAGATGAGCTAGTTTCTGCAGTCATGCAGAGAGTTGATGTTAAGGACGGAGAACGCCCTATAATTATGGTGTGTTTCATGCTACTTAAATTTCTTCTGCCATTTGTGAGAGTACTGTATGTGTTTATTATCATGCTGACATTTTTCCTCTTTATAGTACGATGATGATGAAGGTGATAAAATTGTTCTTGCGACTGATAATGATCTTGGTACGGCTGTCAGCTGTGCTAGGTCTGCAGGAGTGAAGGTGAAGATATCTGCTTCTACTAGCTTTTTCATTACCATTTCAATTTGCTTCTAATATAAAGCATCTTTGTATTTCAGGCTTTGAAGTTGCATTTGGATTTTGGCAGATTAACCAAAGCAACAACTCCAAATTCTTGTACAGCTACTATTCAGAAAACCAGTGTTATTTCTGTAAGCTCCATTACTTTTGCAAGTGCAATTGCTATAGCAAGCGTTGGCATGTTAGTCTACTTAAAGCACTCCAAACATTGATGTATTTGCCTGTTTGGGGGGACAAAAAGAAAGCAATAATCGCTCTGTATGATTTCAAGAGCACTTATTGCCCTTTGAAGGCTCATTATAATTAAGGGAATCTAAATCTTGGATACTGAAATAGGCCAATGATGTGAGGTTCATAAACTTGAGTCTTTTTTGTTTTTGGGTTATTCCCCCATGGTGAAGCCAAGGTGATTAGTTAACATAGCCACTTGTATTTTTTGTGTCTCTTATGTAATTGCAACCATTAATTTCTCGTCCTTCGTAGTGGGAATATATGTATAGGTAATGTCTTGGCATAATAAATGTCAGACGTTTTCTTTTTTCATCAATATAAGAGCATTTACTTGTTGCTTAAATGAGTTATTTATCTTAATTTTATAGATTTATTATATAACATATTAAATATTTTGCATAAATTTATTTTAATACTGAAGTTGATAAAGTGTTTAATTTAATTTTACGAGCTTATAATTGACCCCATATTAATATTTAAGACATTTTTAATTACTTTTTCGCATTCAAAGTATAATTTTTGTGTAACAGCGATGTTTAATACCATGCAACCTATATGAACAACATCGGAGAAGGTGCAATGATTTCCTGCAAATTCACATAATACTTGCAACAAACTTCCCGTTTCATCATCATGAAATCTCTGCTAAACACATTCCCTGGTTCAACCATGATGTTTGCATGGTCTGGTTTGTGTGCTACTCTATGCCTAAGGGGGTTAAATTCATTTTTACCTTGCCAAAGTTTCACTGAGTTTTTGACATTTTGCTAAATTCTTGTTACTGCTTGTGCTCAACGGGAAATTTCGTTAATGCTATAATTTATGTAAAGATTTTTTAGTTAGTCCAGGAATTGTTTCTCAAAAATATTTATCACAACATACTTTTTTTATAATTTAATTAGTGTAATTATGTACGTTCATAGGGAAGGCAAAGCGAGCGTTTAATAATATAGTTTTTACAGTTATTTTATATAAACACAATGCAGTAAATTAATGAAGAGCAAATTTAACCATTTTGCGGTACAACCTTTGTATCAGACCATAATTGCAGACTTCATTTGTTTTCTTTTGCTTCGTGTCATGCGGACAAATATGGATTTATGTGGCGTTATATTCAAATTAAATAAATGCATTATTTTGAAAGTAAATAGGAATCACTATTTTCCTTTTCTAAATAGTAATAATAATAATAATAAGAAGAAGAAGGTGTAAACGTATGAGGACAGATGAGAATGTAGCAAGATACAGAACTATATGTTGAAATTATTATATTTTGTTTCCATCTATTGTGACCGTTACAATGTAAAGGGACCATGTTTGTATCTGAAACTCTTTTCTCCATTGTTATAAACCCAATCTCTCTCTCTCTCTTTCTCTCTCTCTCTCTCTCTCTCTCTCTCACACACACACTAGATCACACAAACAATGATTCCCTACGGCGACATGCTCAAGGGATCATTTGAATGTCAACAACTTCAAGTATCCTCCATTATCAGAGATGTAAACTACAGGTGATTCAGTGTGTTCTCTCTACTCCAACTCTATATATCATTCCTAGGTGTTAATATTGTTGTGGGTGTTGTTCACTTTAAATTTTGAGCTTTCAACTTCAACCATGTGTGATGTGTTTCCTTTGCATGCTTCTATGTAGTTGTGGTTCGTGTGGTTATGAACTGAACCTGAACTCCAGCAACCGCAACACTGGTCTCATAGACTCAAAGTCCATAAAGAGAGGCATCATCTCCTTCTTCTCTGTGGATGAGAGCAGGTTCACTCAGATCCAGCAACTTCCCTGGTCATTTTGGATACCCTTTTTCAACTCCAAGCGCCAACAAAGAACCAAGCTCCTTTGCAGAAACTGTGCCAGCCACCTTGGCTATGCCTACACTCTGCCCTCCCAATCACAATCCTGGGATGGCATCTCTGATGATTCCAGAATCTATGATATAAAACTGACCGCTTTGTTACCTTCCTTCTGTGAGGAACCAACTCAACCGTTAGAGAATATGGCCAAGTATGAGAGTGCATCTTCTACTGTGGTGTTCTAATTCTGTAAGGGACAGGGACATATGCAGTTTCTTGTTTACTTTTAAAGAATAGGGTTGGTCGGGGTTGTTTGGTAGAGATGTGAATTAATGTATTCTGCTTTTTTATTACCGTGGTGAGTGTGAAGATATTTGGTCAATATTCTTTATTTTCTTCAATGTGCTTAGTTGATCATATAAATCTTGTGGACTCTGTCTAGCTTTTTGTATATTGTATAATCTCCTTGTTATTTTACAATGTTGAATTAGGAACAATCTTTAGGGATACACACCTCAAAAGTGCAACAGTAATGGATTTTTACCTTCACCTTTTTGTTAATTCATGCAGTGATCTTCATTTCCCGTTGTTCTTTCTCATGTCCTTGAATTGATTAGTCTGTCCTATAATCTTTTTTAATTGAACAATATGGTAAGATAACTTAATTTGTTGGAATAAACCATATAAAAGAACTGTAGAACACATACACTTCCAAAATTTCCCTTGCGATATGCCTTTGTCTGTAATAACTTCAATGAATGAACAAATAACAAAGATTCCATTCTATTCCAATAAAAATCGTAGCCCCCAGTGTTGAGTTTTTCCTTTGATAAGTACCTTCCCTCAAGCCAATTTGGATAGAAGGACAGGAAAACGAAACCAAAAATCTTGTGTGAGCACAAAATGCTATTTGAACCAATATATATATATATATATATATATACTGTTTTTAGTCAACCCAATTTATGTCCAGCTGTTTTAATTCTGTGAGCCATTTTTGTGGATCTTGAGAAACAGTGGGTCTAGATGGTGTCTTGATCTGAATATCTACTTCAGGTGATGCTACATCATCCTCAACTTTCTTATCCTTGTCAAGGTTGCCCTGTTTGCTTCTCTGTCTCCTCACCTTGAGGGACAGAAGGCGAGAAACCTGATTAAGTCCACCCCACTTTTCCAGTGCACGTGCTATATCAAAGCGTCCTGTGGGAAAATTCTATTATATACTAACTTCAAAATGAAAGTGGGATGAAGTTACAGCCATGTGATGTTACAAATTTCATCCATCTTTCTTTCTTAGACTTGAAAGCGAATAGAACTATGGTTTGTTGTTGGAAGCAATAAAATCAAAGGTTTGGAGAATATCTCAACTTACCTGCACGTTCAAATGACTTTCTGCTGGGCATAAATGAAGGGTCCATTCCCCAGCTCCTTTGAAATCTATTTATCTGTATGAACCAATGAGTTATAATCTGATTGAAGATGTAAACAATGTTATACTTATGCATGCTCTCTATCATGAAATAATCTTTAACATAGGTGCATAACCTTTATCCTTCTTAATGTCCTTGATTTAACATTTTAGCCTGTCATTCTTGTTAAGTGAATAACGTCCTATTTGGATAAAATAAATTATAGGAGACCCAAAACGAAGCATACAAAATGAATTGACCTTCTCGCATAAGTTAAAATCAATTATGAAACTCAACTTATGAATAAATTAAATAAAGAGAGCTTCTATAAAAGCTAAGTGCATATATTAATGTTAGATAGAAGAAACTCATTTCATTTTGCCTTATTGCTTTCTTTTCTTTAAAGTGTTTGTGAAGAAATTTATGAAAAGAGGAACTTTTGCAGGTCACCTCATCATGCAAATTTTCAAGATTGTCCCAGTAACCCTTTGGCTTGCGGTGTTTGTAAGCCAGAGAGAGGTTCATTATAATTGCAATCTTTCTGAACCCCCCCATGCGATTTATAGCCTTCTCAATATCAACTCTTCCATGCAAACGAAGTTGCTTCCTCATTGGCATGAATCCTTCTTGTCCATGTTCTGCAATGAATTTCAGGATTTCAGATTTAAGGACTTCAATGTCCCTTTGTAATCCTGGAACTCTTGGTCTTTGTTGAGATAAGCTTTGAGAATTGCAATCAGACAACTCTTCAACTGAACAGTAGCTGTCATCATCTGCAAAGCCAGATGGAGCAGTTTGCTGCCTTGAATTTGTATTTTGCTTACTTTCCAAAATATTTGATGCTGTCTTGTTCTCAATGTAGTCTCTTATTGCACACAAGTTTGATGGGAGATCTTCATAAATGACCTGAAATAATATTGTTAAAAGAAATAACATTTCCCTATTCAAATATACTCAGTACATGAATGTGTATATTGTTTGGAGTCACAGACAAGTGGATCACTTTTCCTTCAAAAGATTGTATCTAACACAAATGTATAACGCTTCTCTCTCTAAAAGGAAAACAGGACATGGATAAATATGCATGTTTCATGCTTCCACTTATATAGGTTAAACATACCGAGTAACTGTCTATTTTAGATGACAGAGCTTGCATTTTTCTATTAAAAGGTTATCTTAGGTGAACTACAGTGAACTGTAAACTGTAGCACAGTGATATGGATCAACCAAATCGAATCAAATAATTCACAAACACCTCTTCCATGATAGCTTCAGAAAGGAAAGTGTCTTTGCGCATTTTTGACTCCACAGAGTACTTTAGCAGTGTATGATGATTTCCGAGTTGCTCAAAAGTCCACTTTCCCTGGAATGAGTCAAAGTCCCCTTCAACCTGTTCAAAACTGATCTCTTGTTCTAAATATTCACACAAGTCTAGCACAACACGAGCATGAAGCACCATATAAAGCAGGCCCTTACACCCTTCCTGAATATTGATTACATTAGGGAGTTATAAAATCACAAGTTCATAATTGTGCTAGTCACTGATAAGGAAATACTTGTGCATTTTGTTGAAAGTGGAAGGTGAAGGTAGAACAATAGTTGGTATTAATACAGTGACCAGCAAACAAACTAGAATATTAACTGTTATTCAAATTGCACCATACCTGGAGAATGCGGACTTTATTGTTATCTCGTGATAAAATCTTACTAATTGCTAAATTTGGAACTATTCTGCAGTAAATGATTTTATTTCAAGTCAGGAATATTAGACATGAGATCATGCAGAATCTTCTGCAGTACACACAGTACTTACTCAGGAAGAGTTTCATAGGAAGACATGGCATTCCATACATCACAAACAGGAGCTTTAACTGTTATGCTTGCAAAAACACAGCGATGAACACCTCCATTTTCCTTAACATGAACACATGCAAAAACTTTGATCACAAATTTAGCTCGTTCTCAGAACTAAGGCCAACACATAGCAATTTTAGTGCAGGTGAGTTACCAAAAGTCCATCAAATCTACGGAGATGAATTTCATCCACCACACAAGGCCTGTCAAGACTGCAAGTTTTCCCAAATGCACCCCAATTATTGATATTCACGTCACTGGAAGACAAGGGAGAGGAACCCGAAATTGAGCGAACTAAATCTTCTTTGTTTTCTCCAGTTGACAACTTATTATTTTCTGCCAGGGAAAGTTTCAGATTTCCTGAAATATTCCTTTCGACTCTATATGCCAAGGCTCGAAGGTTCACGGGAAGATCAGATCTGATAATCCTTTCCAAGAATATAGCTGGGAAATTGAATCTTGGTATAACATTAACTTCATACGATACATTAGTTGATGAAGATCTGCAAGAAACAGAATTGAAGAATAAACTGTAAACTTCCAAGCCAATAGCAAATGAATATAACTTCTTTTGCTTTCATTCTATTTTGATTTTGGTCTATACAGAAGTAGAACATAGTCGAGAGTTTAAGTTCAAAATCATTGGTATGAAAATACTCAACAGAATCATACATGAACTTGTATCATAGAGAAAGAAAAGAAGGTTTTTTTTTATTGAATAGAATGAACAACAAGAAATAGGAGACACTCTCTCCTTCAAGGGTTTCCCTACACAAAAGATTTCTCCTTTGACAAAGAGATAATGCTCAATCTAGAAATTGAACATCTTTCCTCTCTTTTATCCTTCTTCCCCTATTTATATCTAACACACATCTCAAGTAAGTAACTACTAACTCATTAAATTCTATCTATCTTGACTAACTTCTCCTTCCCCTTGTACCCTAACAACTTAGAAGTAACACAAGGATCTCCATATGAAGGCCAAAAGTGAAGCCTCTTCTGTCATAGTAACTTCATCCAGAATTCCAAACTTTGAGTGTGTTGGCAATACTTTAGCATGATACACTACAACTCCTGTAAACAAAATAATTTGAACTGAAACAGCCTTAGGGTGTCCAATGAGTTCAGAAGTAAAATAAAAATATAGTCTCTAAATCATACTAGGCTGCTTAGCAATCAATGGATATCAAGGGTATATAAGTTCTACCTTGTTCCTGATTTTACAGACCATTTGCCCTCAAACTTCTTAAAGTCTCCATCAACCATGGAAAAGTGAAGTTCTCGGTCCCACGCCTGGAGCATGAAAAAAATATGTATCAAATATGCAGTGAGTGCCTTCTTTGTTGAGAACAATTCTTGAGAAAGTTTTCCATCAATCAAGTAATGGCTGCATGGAAATTTCGCTTAGGGTGCCTGGCAAGATGCACAGTCACTTAGACTATAAAATGAACACTTCAAATACTTCTAGCTGTCTTATACAATTTATTAAATTTATATACTGATACAAATGAATAAACATTAAAAAAATTATTGTCTTTGTATATTCTTATTAAAGTTCATATAAACCATGGCTGTATTGCGTCTTACAAAATTTCATGTATCCTTGCATATCTTGTGTTTAACAGTGTCCTGTCCTAGGTACTCATTACTCAGATACAAATAAATATAATTTGACACAAACACAAATTTGATGACCCTGAACCGTGGGTGTAAATAATGCATTGTTGCAGCATTTATACTACTTGATGTGAGATTTACACACCCCATAATACCCAAGTTTCTGTCACAGTACTGCTCCTTTGTAGAATTGCTAATTCTAATAGTTTAAAGAGGTGTTGGAAAGTTTCACATTGTCTGTCTCAATTTGTTGGGTATAACTTTAGTCATTTGTTGAAAAATAATTGGTCTTTAGATGAAATTTAATGTAAATGTCATTTGAGCAACTTAAGTCTCTGCCTCAATTCTATTATTTTGCCACATAAACAACCATCTACAGCACTAAAATCCTAATCCTGTTAAGTGACTCTTCTTGGGGGTCATTATCCGAGTATTTGAAATGAAAGAGCTGCTATGCAGAGATGATTCATCATATTTTGTTGTTTCACATGCAGTCAACAGATTCAGTGTAGTAACCTTAAACCTTATCGTTCAACGTTTTGAATCCTAACTGTCAAACTCTTAACTTTATCTCATGTTAAGAATTTAGGGGGTTTGTATCCATTTCAATACTGAATGCAGTAACTGAATCACAGAAGGATAAAATGTTATTTCTAAGTGTTTACGGATGAGATGCTCACAGAATTGACGAATTCTTGAAGATCCAACACAACTCGAGCTTCTATGTGCCAATACATTGACCTTTGAAATCCTCTTTGCTCTAACCATATTCGTCCAGGGTATGGGCAAGGTATTTTTCCACTGTCGAACAAACAATGCTAACAGTCATAATCTCATACAAAACTTACACAAAAAAACACTACAAATACTACTACTGTTATCAAATCATCTCGCTAATCACTTCCAATGTTAGTTCTCAAGAAAAAAAAAGAAGCATCAATTACTGTGATGAAATGTCAACTTGATTACAGAAAAAACATCTAACTACTTACATTACTTTGGTTCGTTATTGTCACTTTTTTCTTATAATATATATCATGTTTTCTGATTGGTGTAGTTGATGGTCCAAGAAAATTTTCATCATTACATCACTTAATTACAAGTTGCTAAGTACAGTAAACTTATTTGCTTTTACAGTAATTATGTCAAAAGTCATATTTTCCATATTGTTAATGTAAATTATTTACTGAGATACAGAGATTAAAAGTTAACATAATTTATAAAATTACCTCCACACAAGGTTTGGAATGAAATCAGCAAGATGCTCATAATCAGTGAGAGCGTTCCAAATGGATTCAATGTCAGCACTGACAGAAATTTCAGCCTTAACCCTCCTTTCCCTCCAAGAAACCACTTGAACCTCACACTGCACTTCACGTTCAACCTCTTCATTTTCTTCCTCTACCCCATTATGATTACCATTCCCTACTTCTTTCTCACACCGGACTCTGGGTTTGCACTGAGTTGACGAAACCGCAATGCCCTTGAGAGCAGAGTGGGAGGGGAAGAAGAGGGTGAGAGATAGAAGCGGTGGTTTGGATAGGAAGCGCAGAGAAAGAGGTTGTGCTCCTCCAAGGTTGCTGATTGAAGAAGCTGTGCAAATGGTGATCATGTCATGAGAGACAGAAAGAGCAGAGTGAGTGCTGGAGAAGCTGAGATGGTGTAGTTGTTGATGTTGTCGTTCATGTCATGCCATTGCTGAATGGAGTGCATGCATATGGATAAGAGCCACTAGTCTTTGCTTTTGTCGTTTTCTGTTACAGTTTGCACTTTTCATATCAATTGGTGGTTCTCATGCACACACGTTGCTGCCTTTTCTTTCTATCCACAATTTTCCAACCTTTTTCATGGCTTAATATTTTTGGTAAAACTGTTTGTTTCTGCAGTTTAGTGGTGCTATATCATTAAGTTAAGAACAATGAGATTATTTTGGAGTTTGAAATCAAGAAAATTCATGTTCTAAATATGAACATGGATTATCTTTCTATTTTCAGTTGATAATTGATGTTTTACTGTGTTTTTTAGAACATTAATTATCCAAACGTTTTTTGTAGTGAACATCATGAGAATCAATGTTGATTATTTTTTGTCTCAGATAATTAATGTTGTGATTGTTTGTTAATAATCGGTGTCTATTATTACTGAAAATCGATCCTAGGACTTTTGTTTGCTAATAATCAGTGTCTATTATTTTTCACACCATAAATTGATTGTGAACTTTTTTTACCACTAATAACACTTTAATTTATGAATAGTTATATTAAATAGTAATAAACTCGTTAATGAATTAAAATAATATTTTTTATAGGCAAATAATTTTTATAGAAAGATATAACAATATTTTTCGTAATTTTAAATATTATATAAAAAACTATTATGAATCCTATAAATACATGATGCTAGTCTTTTACATGTTATAACAAATAGTTTTGCTTGAAACTTGCTGGATTTAAGACTGTTGTTGCTGGAAGACACAAAATTGAGCATGTTAAAAAGTAATTAAAACTATAAAAAAGATTCATTTATCTTGTTTTTCTTTGATTTACTTGATCAATTTGATTTTGCATATGGGGGTGAGAGGGTTGAATATTGAAGGAGAGTTTCTGAATTTCACTGGAATGGATATTTATTTGGAAGAGAAGGTTGTGGAAAAAATTTATTAAATAAAAAATAATTTAAGAGATACAAAATAATTAATCGTTATATTAATTAAATTAGATATTATTTAAATTAGTTTATATTATTGATAAATAATTTTTAAATTAATAATTAATTAGTATTTATGTTTTAGTTAATAACTTTAAAATATAAATAAATAGTAATTTAAACTTTCTTACTTTTGATGGTGTTGTTGCTCATTATAACGTAATCCCTTTCATTTTGAAAAAAAAATGTTCTTTTGGGCATTCTGTTTAGTATGACATTTTCCCTTCAATTTATTTTCGATAATATATGAATTAGACCTGATCAAACTATTTTTTTAGCTCAGCCACAATCTTTAATTTACATCAGTCTTATCATTATGCATTATTAAATTAATATAAAATTAAACTTAATGAGCTTTACTCTACATTTTATCCTTTTTTTATTTTCTGTCTGATTCTTTAGTCAACCTATGAACAAGGCTGCCGAATTAAGTTGAGCCAAATTGACATTTTTTTAACTTACTATAAAGGTGAGTCAAATTAAGTTGCCTACTTTTTCACAACTAAACGTACTTTTTCATTCACATTTCATGTATTATGTTTGATTTCCCATCAGCAGAAATTCTCAAGTATGCAAAACAGATAAGGATAATTAGTTGATTCAGAACGAAAAATCAAATACAAATTTCAGTACGTAGACAACAAACGACAACAACACAAGTGTTACTACTAGACTTGAACATACTTATAAAATCTGAAATTTCCCCATTATTTATTAGTAGCACATTAAGTGGTAAAAGATTTTCATCATCGGATGGTGATAAAATCAGTTATGAGATTCAGGGACACCCCCCTCTTTGAATAACTCAGATAATCTGGAGGCCAAACTCTGTTTTGCTGCAGGTGAGACGCCATGCTTACCAATCATTGACTCCAACACAGCCTCTGAAAGCAGTTTATTCTCTATAACAGTACTGGCTTCTTCCGGAATGGCTCCATCTTTAGAGAAACTTATCTGTTTGCAAATCAATTAAATAATGAAAAAGATGTACTAATGTTTCTTGGAACAACATACATGAGTAAGCAAAATAGATGAGAGTGGATAATTTATAGGAATAACCATGGCATGACGTGAAATTGATGCATGACAACAACAACAACAACGTACTTTGAAAACATAATAATCACTAACCAATAATGATCCTTTAGGCAACACTGTGAAAAGGATAGAGGAGCCTGGTGGGAACGTTTCGTCTTTGAAAATAGAAACAAACTTGTCTATTGCTTCAGCTTCTGCCTCAGTGTAAATCCCAAGAGACTTCCAAATGGCTACACAATTTTCTGACACTTTCTCTGAGTATTGCTGCCCCGTCAAGGGTAAGATCATTGTTACCTGCATAAATTTCTCAAACGGACCTGAACAGTGAACAAAACATCCTTTTAGTTTCTTCGCATTCACATGCTGAAACCATATCTCTAAACCTTACAACGAGCTTCCCATACACGTTTACAGTCACATTTTCAAAACACTATTACCTAGCACACAACCAAAGATGCTACATCCACAACATTCATTTGATTATATCATTATTTAATATATTTTTTGTTTTGTAAAATTAGTAACAAGGAAATTTTAGGAGAAAAAACCGAAGATTGTGAATTCAATTATATATCTTATGAAGTATAAAGTGTTTTTTGTGAATCACTGAAACTGTAGTATAATATAAACTCACACTGCTGAAAAAAAAATAAAAAAAAATAATATAAACTCACACTACACTGACACTTGTTATCACTGAGACTGTACAATTTTTTACATTGAACATAAAATTCTTACTTAGATATAACAAATGAAAATAATTTCTATAATAATTATTTGAAAAATGAGGGTTTTGTTTTGTCAGTATCTTTATAGGCAGTTGGTAAAAGACCAAAAAAGTAGTTAGTTAGTTAATTACCTGTAATTATATCTCTGAAGAATTCGACGGAATCCGTTAATTCGGGAGCAGACTTGCCGTTCCACTTGACGGAGAGAAGAGGAACGGCATTGGGTTGGAGGTAGACTCCAATGGCAGTGAATTTAACGAAATTGTCTTGAACCTGGAGGCCCCTGACGCCGGCGCCGGCGAGGAAGAAGGCGGTGGCGGAGGAGGGAGGGTTGACGGTGGGAGGGAAAGTGACGTTGTCGACGTCTAGGGTGGTTACGGAAGGGAGTGACATTGGAAGCAGTGAGTGAATTTGATGGGTTGAAGTGAAATGAAAGAAGAAAAATTGAATATAAAGAGGGGAGGGTTGATGAAGGGTAGGTAGAGGAATGGGAAATGGAAGGTGGCGCCATCAAGCATTCAATGCAAAATATAAGGTTTATATAATTCTGCAAAACATTAAAAAAAAGTGAAGAAATAAGGTGTATAAACATGTAAACAAAACGATAACAATGGTTATAAAAAAACTAGAAGATCAAAAAATAACTTTTAAAAGTTGAAAACTATATGAAAATTATTGGTATATATAATGTGTTTAAAAATAAAAGTTGAAGTTAAAAATATACAAAAAAAAAACTAAAAATAAGTAAATAATTTTTATAAGAAATTTGAAGATAAAAAAATAATTACGGTTATAAAAAATAAGATAGAAAAAAACTTTTAAAGGTCTCGAAACTATTAAAAGATTAATATTATATATATAATGGTGTTTAAAAATAAAATCTTAAAGTTAGAATATGTAAAAAAACCAAAAATAACTAAAATATTAAAAATAAGTATATTTAATTAGAAATGTATGAATGTAAAAAACCAAAAATAACTAAAAACTAAAAACAAGTATATTATATTAATACTTTCACTCTTATTCATTACAACTAATTTTGACTTAAATACAAACAAAATTTCAAAAAAACAGCTTTTATAAACATCCATCCTATTAGAAGCATTTAACTAAGTTTTAAACCTACACTTGAACAAAAATCTACACGCAAGAGAACCTACTGAACCTACTGAATTACACTTGCAAAAGTATTGGAGAGAAAGGACTCTTACCAATGCTTTACCATAGCAGTCAACTCACCACAGTTGAATCTATGCACGCGACCACTGAGATCCTCTAATTTGAAGGCAAATGAATTTGCATAACCTACAGATTGACATCCAGACTTTGCTGTGTCTGCCCCAGAAATTTCACTGCAACAGATCATCAAATAGGTCGTCAATTTATGGATCAGAACAAAAACAATCATTTTCTTTAAACATTTGCACAACCAGACTACCTATGAGTATCGGAATCGTCTGATGGTTCTAGATCAAGAGCTGAGTCCCAAAACTTCTACATAATTATATTTGCCATATCATGAACAGCTCCAGAGCTACTCTCAAACTACAAACAAAACACATTTCAGTAATCAAAAATTGGTATCTGTCAACAGTAACTGTTAATTCAAAGAAACATATGAATTTTACTACTAAATATGATAAACTTCAACTTTATTAAAGGTGTACAACAGTGTATCAACTGTTGGTACAAAGAAACACATGAATTTTACTATTGAATATTATAAACTTTAATGTTATTAAAGGTGCACACCCCACCAGATATAAATATAACAGTATTATGATCAGGAAGCGATGTTGCAGTCTAACCAGAACAACAGAGCTAAATCTAAACAAGACTACCTAGGCACAATGTTCTAATTACTTAGGGAGATAATAATCAAATAAGATATATGGGAATCTCCCAAATAAGTTGAAAATATTAACACATAACTCAATATATGTTTTTACCCTCCGTTATTCCTATTTTCTGCAATGAAATGTCAGGATCCTACCAGATACAATATATTTTATACCCCTAAATTTAGAGTTCTTCTCTATGAAAACGGGCAATTCTGTAAATTATTCCATATCATTGACTTCAAAAAGTGAATAAAGTCTTTGTAAAGGATCTTACGTGAGTATCCTCTGAATCTTGGTTCCTGACAGGGTCACAATAACAGCTGAATTACCGTGCAACTCCTGCATCTTCTTTGCAGCTACATACGGGATCCGCAGGTGATACAAATAGCAACCCTAGAAACACAAAGCTACAGAACTTTGTAAAACAATTTTATCCAATTATACAATCATCTTGCAGCATTATATACAAAAACAAGAAAATATAATGTGAAAATTACTTTGTATTTTCACCCATTAGAGTTGACAGGGAAGGTTTGAATATGCGCTCCCTCAATGTCTCTACCAAAGCACTAGCTGATAAATATGGCAGCAATTAAAACAGAAAATTAGAATCATTACAAAATGAAGCAGAAATATGGCCATTTAAAACAATTACATATGGATAAAGCTAAGACTATGAGAAACTAACAACAGAACTCAAAAATTCATGGTAACCACTCATCAGTTTGGTTTCCCATTCATCTACCTACCTTAACATTAACAATGAAACCCTCAAAAGTCAACCTCTAAAGTATGTCATCCAAATATAATTTGCTAACAACACATTGCACAGATCATACAAAACAAATCAAGAAGTCTTCTCATAGATAGACACCACATTTTGCCTACTCCTTCTAGATTTAAATTTTTATTCGTAATATGACAATTTGATTATGATGTGAAAGAAAATGAAAAATAAGGGAAGATGAATAAATAAACAAACGAATAAGAGAGTAAGAGGACAAGACAAACTATAGTGCTCATAATTATGAATAGAAACTAAAATAGTGATGACATATGTAATTAAGCTTGAAATGGAATAATAAAAACAAAGTATCCAGGTAAAGAAATAGTAACAATATGATATATATACATAATTATGATATATATATATATATA
>Ga0123342_1005502_pt1 | contig 18293 bp, 7 predicted proteins | sample Turbeawhitnodule_FD_89960 | JGI IMG/M metagenome (GOLD analysis project Ga0123342, IMG submission 89960) | Root nodule microbial communities of legume samples collected from Mexico - Turtle bean Mexico white nodule | ecosystem: Host-associated > Plants > Roots > Nodule | place: Mexico: Nepantla...
GGCTTGCTCAGCTCGACATTGGTCTGAGCCCGTTCGGCTCGACATCGGCATGGGCCCAGGAGACTCGACATTGGCTCGGGCCCAGTCGGCTCGACATTGGCCCGGGCCTAATCGACTTGACATCGGATATTTAATTTGGCCGTTGTGGCATGCTCAATGTCAAGTATCCCCCTTTACATTACTGGGTGCATTGTGTTTGGACGAGGTGGTAGAGGAATTTGAAATAAAATGTTATTTTGGATGTGAAAGTAGTTTAATTATTTAAAATTATCCAATTTCAATTTATTCCGTAAGATGTAAATTTTTTTTTACACTTTTTTTTCTTTTCCTTTTTCTCATTTAAGATTTTTATTTTTGTATTATCTCTTTGACTCGGTCTTAGTTGAAACTTTGTCTACTTAATATCATTTGAAAAAATCTTATCTTGGAGTAAGTGGTGTTTGGTTAAAATTTTCATATAAGAAGGTTATTGAAAAATTCATTTGCTTGCTCGAGTCCTTCTGTATTGATTATAAAGAAAATTGAGCTTGTGTATCAAATATCAAACCCATAAAAAACTTAAATGTAAGTAAATGAAATTTGTAGGATCTATCTACATGAAAAATTTAATCACGACCCTATCACTCAACACACTTACCTTTCATGGACTAATTTGTATATTTATTAATTTTCGGTCAGTTTCTTTCGTGATTTTTCTATCGATATCATTGAAGTTATTTTTCGTAAAAGAGTTAAAAGTAGTTTTTTATTTTATTTTTAATTAATATTAGTTAGAGATATTTTTAATTATGTCAATTGGAGTTGTATTTTTCCAATTTAAGATTGGGTTATTTCTTGTTTGAAATTAGTAAGATTTTCCTTTAGTTAATATTCACAGGATTATTTTTTGGCCCATACCAGTAAAACTATTTTTAAATTAATGTGAGTTTAATTAATTTGGATAAGTGTTACTTTTGAGTTGATATTATTGAAAAAAAATTGTGTTGATGTAGATCAAAGTTATTTTTTAATTAACGTCAGTATAATTTTTTTTAATGTTAAAGAGATTTTTTTAATTAGTTGATTGACATATGTTAGAGTTATTTTCTTATTAATATTTGTAAATATTATTTTTTATTTCAATCAGTTTAACATTTTTTTTCTGATTGAGAACACTTTTAATTTTAGTTAATATTAATATAATTTTTCAGCAGATATCAATCAAAACATTAACTAAAAAAATATTTTAATTCATTAAAAATGTAAAATATAATAAATAAAATGACTAAAAATATATCGAGTAATTGTAAAATTATATTTAGAATACTGCAATTGTAATAACTTTCAAAAGAAAAAAAAATCATGTTTTTTTTTTTGCCCTCAATTTTACTTGGGCATGTTCAAAATAACAAAAAAGAAGGTTTGCTTTTATTGAAACTCACTAACCCTATATTGCCCAACAACACGATTCAAAAACCAGCGTTTGAATTTTTTTTAAAAATTTTAATGGACTAATTCCATTTTATTCTTTTACTTGCGAATCACACTTTGATGTGGTTAGAAACAACTTCACTTAATTTTGAACATTTTGTTTCATATTAATCCTAGAAACAATATTTTCTTCAATGATCCATTGGTTAAACAAATTTGGATAATTTGGAAATTTTCTTCAAATTGGATTGGAGTGTGGAAGTGTAAGGTTGGTAAGTAATATATATATATATATATATGTATATTTTTTTTTTTTAAATTATCTTTCTTTTTTTTAAAAAAAAATATAATGATCAAATAGTAAGTATTTTTGTCTAAATTTTGATGAATTAAAATTACCAATAATACCATTAATTTTAAATAATTAATTTTGAAAAAAATAGAGTTATTTGAAGAAAAATAATTTACATACAAAATTTTAAATTGTTATACAAAAATAAATAATTTAGATATTCATAAATTTAAATATTCTAATTAGAAACCTTTTGTATTAAATTTAAATAGTATTATTATATTTATAATAATTATTATTAAATAATATATTTATTATAAATAAATATATTTTTTATATTAATTTTTTTTTTATTAATTATTATTATTTTATTAAAATATTTGTGTTAATTAAATTTATTTAATAATTAATATTTATGATAAATTTTACTTTTTTATTAATAACATATATAAAAAAAGTCAAACCCTAAATGCCAAAAGTCCTTAACTTTTTTTTTGTTTTTTTCTCTTTTTTTTACAATAAATAAGAAAATGGTAATAATATATTTACAAGTTACAACTTTTAATATTATTATTTTAATATTTTTTATATTATTTAATTATAATTTTTTTATTATTATATATTTATATCTAGATATATTAGATTAATAATTATATACAATTCTGACGACTCTAATGTTGTTAAAGTATCATTTCTTAAAGTTCTCAAAGATCATTTCTCATAAGCAAATTCCTCACATCCGTTGTTTAGTTATTAAATAATTTTAGTTCGTCAGCCACGAGAAAACGGTAAAGAAGCAGAATTAGAGAGCAAAGAAGGAGAGTCGGGATTGTAAAAAAAATCCAATCCTTAAGAAGCAATAAGTGATTAAAATCGAAAACGTGATTAGAAGCAATAAAATGTAATCTTTGAAAGAAATAAGAAATCCGTGAAAGAGTGAGAGCAGGAACCTAACAAGTTACCATCTCTGACGAGGAGGAACATAGCAATATTTAGGTTGGATCCATACCCCTTTAAGATGACGGGTTTCAGATTGATTTTTTGCGGCTATGCTTTCACTCCCAATTACCATGTCCCATCGACCTCTATAGTGTGGAACTGTAGTCCCACAGGTTGAGATTGAATCGTTTTCCTCTAAGTATCTCACCATACCAGTATCATTATGGTGTTCAAAAAGGCTTTCATTTAATGTATACTTCAAAACTAAAACCTCCGAAGATAAATGTGTTGTTGCGTGTATATAATAAGATTTCCACTCAGGGTTTCTAGAAGGATTGAAGGTAATCAAACCATTTGCCCCGTCCAAAAAGTGAAACTCCTCCCCTTCATAAAACAAAGCTGTTTTAATTCTTTTATTATAACCCAAAAACCTGTACTGGGTCCATACCTTCTCTCCCCGGCAAAGCATGAACAGTTGTAATTCATAAAAACTGCTACTGCTAACCACAACAACCGTGCAATCTTGAGCAGTGGGGACAGTTGAAAATGCAGCAATATGGTCAGTTACCACAGTGAAGGGACAATTTGGAAGATCTATTTTTGCCTTTGAAAATGGGGAAAAAAAGAACAATGATCCCTGCCCAAACACCTGCCGAAACAGGAGTAACCATCCTTCATATGATGCAAGGCATGCTGACCCGTCCATTTCCCGTATGTGGCTCGTGTACCGTTTATACTCGTTGCTTATCAACGAACATTGAGAATCTGCTGCTCCGTAAATGAGAAACCAAGGTTCAAACACAGAAGATTTATCTTCATGGGAAACTCCTGAAGAAGCAATGTGCCAATCTTTGCAGACACAACGGAAGGTGAGAAAGTCCATAAGCCCTAAACAACTCGCAATCCTAGAAAGCAAGTCATGAGACAGATATGTCCTCTGTCCTTCTTTCAGAGCTATTCTGCTTGGAGTTGGAATCAACCCCATTGAAGTTGCATCAACGTGGTGGGAGGCTGAACCATTTGTTATTGAATCAACCCTTGAAAACTTCAACCAAAAGAGATTCCGAAGTGTATCAAACAAATTAATGCAACTGGTAAGTGCGCTTAAAGCCCTTCTCAAAACTTGTCTCATCGTGGTTTTTCTTAATCAATAAAATTTGTAGAAAGAAAGGCTGCGGAGGTACTTGTTCAAGCTCTATTCACAGGTGGTTTTATTCACAGGTGGTTTTATTTATGAAGAGTCAAAGAACAAATTATCAACAGAATAACAGAAATAATCTGATAATATGCCTAAATTTAGTGACAAGCATATGAAATATCTCTTTCCTTTCTAAATAATCACATCCTAATTTTTTTTTTAATGTCAAAGATACGAGAGTGGAGTATACTATCACTTTAAATGCAAATGACTTTTAATAATCTTTCTATAACAAGGGGATTCTCCTCTTAACTGTTATATAATATTATTTTATTTTTATTTTTAGATTTATATTTTATTTCATTATTTTAAAAATTAAAAAATATATTATTTCAATTTTTTTTGAACAGTTTTAAATGTATAACAAAAGAGATAACATTATTTTTAAAAATCAAAACTAAACATCACGATTGCATTTTTTTTCTCCCATCAACTGATCTTTTCGTCTTCATATCCAAAATATAAAAAGTCGTTCTTACGTTCCACAACCACGAACTCAGGAACCCAACCAGTAAGTGTTATTTTGCAATGTATGAATTTACTTTTATTTTTTATTTATTGATGATAATATTATTATTGAATAAAACATTGGAAAGGAAAGAACGTACCACTGCAATTGTCAGGGTTGAGTGTCATGGCGGTAATAAACTCCGACTCGGCATCAAGTGTAGAACTATTAAAGAAAAACAAACAAATAACAATTGTAGGGCTTTGTTCATTGAATAAAAAATTGAAAGAGAAAAAAAGTACCCAATAAAATTGCGTAGGTGGAAGTGATGGGTTAGTATATGAGAAAGGAGGGATTAGGAAGAAAAGGGAAGGTGCTTTAGGAAGTTCGAGAGAGGGATATACTGAACAGGAAAAAACTCAACTGTTATTCTTCTGATTTGATTACAAAATGTTAGTTTTTGTTTCTCTCTTTCCATTTTCTCTGTTTTTGTTGATTTTCTTTTATCTAATTATTCTTTTAATTCTGATTTTATTTAAGCCTTTGAAAGAAAGATATTTTTAATTTTTTTCCAGAAAAAACCTTTTTTTTTAATATTATCATATTTTATATATTTATTTTCACATTTTGCAAAATCTAAAAAAACTAAAAAAACTAATAACTACTCTATTAACTAAAAAAAACTAAATTTAAATTTTCAAATTTTCAAATTTCACTTAAAATTTCAAATTATTTAAATTTTAAAAAATTTAAATTTTCAAAATATTAAATTTAAAAAAATTGAAAAATTGAAAATTTGAAATATTCAAATTTTGAATTTTTTAAATTTTCAAATTTTTAAATTTTCAAATATTTTTAAATTTAAAACTAAATTGAAGGCTTTATAAACCAATGAAACATCTTTTTTGTTTTCTATTTTCATATTCAAAATATCATAAGTCGTAGTTTCGTTTCATGAACCACGAAATCAAATCAACCATGTTTTCAATGGTTTCTACTGTTGTTGCTCGCAAATTCGTAAGTATGTATATAGTTATTGTTATTTTTTGTTTCTTATAATAATTGGAAAATCCATTCCATTAACAACGATTCTCCATTTTTGTTTCATCATCGTAACTCTCTCAAATTGATCTTTTGGTCTCCTTATCTTTTCTCTCTCGGTTTTTCTCTCTATTCTTTGTATCTCTCTTCTTCCTTAATCTCTTCTAATTTTTTTATATATATGTGATCTGTAGTTTGAAGAACTTGCATGAAGAACTTGCACGCGTTATGGATTGGGATTTGCAAGCTATTGTGGGATGCGCCATTGTCCAACCACCACTATGGACAACCCAAATCTCATTCTTTCTCAAGGTTTTTGTGCTGAACAAGATGACTTACTTTGCGATTTTCAGAAATTCTCAGAAACCAAAACGGTGCTTAATGAATTAGAAGGGATTTACAAACCTTTATACCCCATGTTCATAACAACCTTCATCCCATCATTTCATGTTCCCAATCTATCCCTCATAAAAATGTCAAAGAACTCAAACTATCAAACAAAGTAAACACGAACAAGCACAACATTTGCCCTGAAGCATCTAAATGCAGAACAAGGTAAGTCATTCATCAATGTTAATTTGTCAACCTCAATGTTAATTTGTCAGCAAGAATGAGGGTGGTGAAGCATATGACTGCTGCACAGCCCCACAAAAAGGGTAGTTTGTATAACTCATGGGAATGTGGGAAAACCATAAACCAATGAATGGTTACCCTTTACTCCACAAGAGGACGTTTGTGTTTTCAGAATTTAAGTGCTCCCATTTTGACGGTGGTGGGGTGTCAGGGAAAAAGAGCTTTTAATTAGGGTAATTGGGGTCGTTGATGCCATTGAAAATTGATCGTCACAATTTGCCTTCATAGGGTGCAAGAGTTATATCATTCCATCGGAAAGAATGAGGAATGCGAAAAGACCAAACTTTTGGTTCAGGGAACTCCATTCTAAAACTTTGATTCATGTTAGCAATGAGAATGAAAGTAATAAAATTAAGAAAGTAATGTTGAAGGTGGAAAAGGTGAATAATTTTTGCTCTGAATGTATAAGAGAATACACTAATAATTGTTTTTATATTTTTTTTTCACTTTTACTAATAATATAAGTGATGTGTGAATAATAATATTGTTTATTCAATTTTACTATTAAACATAATTATATAAAAATAAAAAATACGGATACACAGGCACGTGAGTGTTGTGTTCCTGCTAATAATAATAACGACAATTAAGTCATAACTATAAATATATTCTAATTGTGTTAATTAATTGATCCTAGTTAAAGGAAATCATATCTATGATTTAATACAGGAATGTATTTACCTTACAACTATCTTTAACAGATTTTTAACGTAATAAAATATCTTCTTTAAATATTAGATTTTCACTTCCCAATAAAACAATTTTACACTAATTTTAAAAAAAAATAAATCAAATATATAAAAAACCTGAACTCCATTTTTTTACAAAAAAAAAATAATATTGTTCCAAACTTTTGGTTCGCTCTTCTCCTCCACCTTCTCCGTTGTTATTTGTGGTCCAATGGTTTCGTTGTTTATCAAGCATAATCTTTTTCGTCATGTTAACTAGACAAGTTGGTATTTAGCCTCCAAAAATTTTAAAAATACATATTTTGCTCTACATTATTGAATGAGAGTTTTTGCAAACCTATTATTCAATAACAGAGTATTCGGTTGCTGTTTTTTCTTAGATAAATAAATTTTTAAAGGTTTTTCTTTTTGTTATCTTTTTTTTAATTTATCTACTTATAAACTGTTTTTAATATTGAAAAGCATTAATAGTTAAAATTAGCATTATATAATAATATTGATTTTTTTTAAATGTAACAAATTTAAAATATATTCTGTGTCAAAATATTTATTTAATACATTAATTTTCATAGTATATATTAGTGAGGGATAAAATAACATTGGTATAACATACACCGGATGGTGCTACAACAAGGATTTTCAAGTTACATTTTTTAAGTATCTTGAAAAAATGTAAAGAATTTGTAGGACAAAGTCGATAGTAAATTTTGTAAATATTTTGTAAAGAGGTGATGTAATATTGTAATTAGTGAGAGTCAGAGTCAAATATGCAAAGTATTAGAACATTCAAACAATAAATGCTTAATAGATTTATCATATTTTTCACAAAACATACACAACATATATCACTATAAGAAATGATCCATTTACATACTGATTATTACCTACGAATTTAAATTCGTATATAACGTAAACATTACATACGAATATTTACATACAGATTTAATTCAATATGTAAATAAACATTACATACAACTTTTTCCATATGTAAGAATAAAAGTGATTACATACAGACTTTTTCGTATATAAGAATAAAAGTGATTTGATTACCTACGAAATTAGTAGGTAAATCAAAAGTGATTACATACGAATATTTATACGAATATTTAAAACCCTCATGACTCTTAATTAATGAGTCTTAAATACTATTAGCTGGAAAATTTTGGAAAAACTAACCATAAGCATGACATAACAAAATGGTAAACTCAATAAATATTCAAATGACATAAATGAGAAGTAGATAAAAAAAAAGTAATATTTTTTAAAAATATAGCTTTTAACGTTTTCTTAGAAGAACCTCGTATTTTGAAACAATAATGCAATACAAGAAAAACATAATTTTGATTCTCAATAATTTAAATTTAATATTATGTAAATCAACTCGACTATTGATTTGATTGAAATTTTGGATATAGATTAATGATCAAATTATTTGAGTGACGTTATTTTGTAATAAAATATTAGGCATAAGTTGTTATGAAAAAATAGTATAGTAGTGACGGAAAAAGACTGCAGTGGGTGACAAAATTTGTTAATGTTGTGTTGGGAGTGTGGAAGATTATGAAGCAACAGAAAAGACATTAGTGTTTTATTGGGAGTTAAGATGTGCACGTTTTAACAGCCAGAATGGACTATAGTGTGGCTAAAGTTGATGATGAGGTTAAAGCAGACAGTGGCGTATGGGTCCTGAGGGCCCAATTTGGTGCATGCTTATGGATCACTCTCTAATCTATGGCCGACATTGGTTGCGTGCTCCTGTGCCTTTGTTTATTGGGCTTTGCAGATTCTCAGAGGAAACCGACAAATGCAGCCGCGGAATGGAGGGTGGCTTGTCAGACCGGAGTTAGTACCATTTTCCTATCTTTCTTTCAACCATTTCAATCAAACATTACATTTTCGTTAATGCTACTTAGTTTCATCATTCAAATATACAATACAATACAAAACTACATAAATGTAGATATTATAATATATTATTGGTTAGTTTTTACTTATTGTCATCTTAACATTATTCGTCATAAAAATATTTAATGAAATAATCATTATTTTTTTTTTATCTAAGTAATTTTGCTAGATTTTTCTAACGAAATCTCGTTTAGTGGACTAATTTGCGGAACTCGTTAGACAGATTGTTATTTATTATGTGAAGCTAATTAAAAAATAATTTTTAACACTTATTCAAGAATAATTGTGAAAACTCTCGTAAGAAGATTATCATGTTAATCAAATTATGATAAAATAATCAATGATTTTCATATTGACAATTGGAGGATCATGTATTGTATGTAAAATTAGTTAACAATGAGCTAAATCGTGACTAAATAAATAGTACGTAAACTTTCATATCGATAAATTGATGACCGAGTATTTTATGAGACTATGATAGATATTTTGTATATTTGAATTCATTATAAATTTTTAGAAATCGTCTAGTTTTTATATCGTTTATATTGACTACCTCTATCTTTCGAAAAATAATAAATAATATGATTAATCTATTTATTTATATGTGGTTCTCAGTGAAACTTTAGAAATTTGTGATTGATATTTTATATATTTAATTATCCTCTAATAGACATGAGGAGTGTTTTGTTGTGAAGAGAAAACTAGAAAGAACCACTTTTTTTTTACAGCATTTTTTTTGACATATTGAAATAGACATATAATTTATTTGAATTGTTTTGTAAATTTATTTGCTTAAGTAATTATATCTTCTTGTTTATATTTACATGTTTAGGTTTATATTATTTATATATATTTAGTTATTTATTTTTTGCATCGTTACGTCTTGGGAGCATAGAACCAAACTATACTCAATAATTAAACTGTAAAATTAACTTAACAATTATTGTTATATATATTTAAGATTAAAATAATCATTACAAAAAATTAATAAATATAAATTAATTTTAAAAATAAAATAAAATTAATTATTATATTGATTAAATTAAATATTATTTTAATTATTACAAAAATTAGTATTTAAATTAATTTATATTATTAATAAATAATTTTTAAATTAATATCTAAGTAGTTATTATAAATTTTAATTATTAATTTAATCTAAATAATTGAAAATTTTAATACTAATTTAAAATTATTTCTTAATAATAAAAATTAATTTAAATATTAAATAATATTTAATTTAATTTAATTAATAAAATAATTTAATCAATATAATAATTAATTATTTTTTATCTTTAGAATTTGATTCTTATTATTATGTTAGTAGTAGTTGATTCTTAGCTGAAAAAATCAATTTTGTTATGTGTAGAAGTTGATTTGCAAAATCGAATTCTACATAAGTTATTGTGAAGCAAATTGATTCTCCATTTGCGTTGGAATAGATTTTCATGCACTCTAGTAGAAGCTAGAATCAATTAATAATTAATAATAATGAATTAGTAGTTAATAATAATTTTAATTATTATTATTATTATTATTAATCTTATTATATATATACAATATATTCCATTATATAATATAATAAAAATAAAATAGTTTTCAAAAATATTAAAAGAATATAAATAAAATTATTAAACATTACATAATAATGATAAAATAAAATTATAATATAAAAAAACATATATAGTTATATATAAAAATGTTTAAAATAATAATAATTATTTTTATAAATTATTATAAAATTATTAATATTATTTAAATTTAATGCAAATTTATTTTACATTTATTTTTTTAAATTAGGAATATTTCAATAATTTATTTCTATGTAACAATATTCAATTTTTACATATATTCATAATTTTTCATCTAAAAATTATTACAATTATGAATATTATCATTTTATTTTTTAATTGAAACTCAAAATTACTCAAATATTTTAAAATAAATAGTAAACTTTTAAACTTACATTTTACCACTTAAAAAAAAATCTCATATAATCATCACATCACTCACAAACTTTAATGCATTATTATCATAAATTTCCTCTAACTTAATCCAAACAATCTTATGTATCCTATTAAATTCTCACACATCTCTTGTCAAATTTCCTTTCCTAATCCAAAGTTGACAAATTTCCCTTGTTCATCAAAGACACGCTTAGACTACTAAACCAATGGAATGAAATGCACAAAGCATTCCAGTTCCCTAGCTAAGTGGTAAGTAACATTTGATTTTTCCCATAAAAAACAAACATTTTCCTTATCAAATCCTATAATGACCACACACAGCATAGAGAAACCAATCCAAGATCCTCCGTTGCAAGAGAGAGAAAATCAGTGTCCTACAGCACCCACCATGGGAACCCACCAAGCACTTCTTTTTGTTGAGTTTCTCCGTCCTATATATGACCCATAAGCACACAAAGTGTCATTCACATTGTTTTTCATCTCTTTCTCAGCTTTTAGGCTATTTATTCTTTTATGGGTTTCAGGGTCTATACTCTGTGTCTGCTCACCCTGTTCTGCTACCTCTTGTCCCTGCTCCAAGCAAGAGCTGCAAAATTCCACAATGTGAGTGGCTTGGGAGGGAAAAAGGCAGTAATAGTAAATGGGTGCAATTTGTTCATGGGAAGTTGGGTGGTTGACCCTTCGTATCCTCTCTATGACTCTTCAGCCTGCCCCTTCATTGATCCTGAGTTTGATTGCCAAAAGTATGGAAGACCTGACAAGCAGTACCTCAAATATGCTTGGAAACCTGATTCATGTGCCTTACCCAGGTACTGTCAACTTTCTCAATCTATGTGCTAACTTTGTTCCCAGATTCAATATTTATGGAAAAACAAAAAACAAAGTCTTTTTAATGTAATGTCTTAATTATTTTCAATTAGTATTAAAACTCTATTATAGGTCGGCAAAGTTGCCATGAAACTCTAGTTTTTTTTTAATTTCATGATCTCTAAACAATTACATTCTAGTTTTGTTCAATATGAGAACATATTTGAGCAGTAGTTATACTGGCAACATTGAAATACAGCTTTAGTATCTCGTGTCTCCATGAAATAGTTTAATAGTGTGTTTGGATTTACAAATAGAATAAAGTTCTAGAAAAATTATCATTAAAACATCAATTGTTGCTTCAGAAAACAACTGTCAACCCACCTTTTACCAAACATGCACCAACCAAGTTTATTTTTGAAGTTGTTTGATAAATGAGGCAATAAGTCTTAAATTTGATACCGAGGAAGGGACCAACCACTTTTCTTCCCAGATTTCATATTGAATAGCACAATTAAGAAACACGTTTTAACTTTTGTCCTTGTGCAATTTCATACCGTGAATCAGCCTACTCAATTTTTTTTGCCCCTATAGTATTTTCTTCTGCCGAACTAAAAGAGGGGTAAAACTAGTAAAAAATACTCATGGAAAGTGTTTGATAAACGACATTTTTTTAGTGTTACTGCAATTTTTCTGGCGTAGGTTCGATGGTGCGGATTTCCTGAACAGGTGGAAGGGTAAGAAGATAATGTTTGTGGGTGATTCACTGAGTCTCAACATGTGGGAATCACTATCTTGTATGATTCACGCGTCGGTGCCAAATACCAAGAGCAGCTTTTTGAGGAAAGAATCACTGTCCACTGTAACCTTCCAGGTTAGCTTTTGTTTTACTTTTCTTTTTATAACTTTGTCTCATTTCTGGTTTTGTATAAATCACCAGGCCTCACTCAATACGAGTTTCTTCTTTTTTCATTTCCTTGTTTGTTTCTCTGTCGCACTAAATTACTTTTTTTCTTACATCGTTTATGCCGTGTTGGTTCTTCCATCATTAGTTTCCTAAGTTTTCTCCTACCCCACTTATTATATTTATAGTTTGTTTACAGAATTCAAGCTAGATTTTGACAAAAAGCTAGAAAAAAAATGTTTCTTATTTTGGTACAATAAAGGAAAATAGAGTTTGAGCTTAAAATTTCTTGCAAAGTACTCTATCTCCATACCATTATGATAGAATAAGAGAAATGTTAGCCATACATCAAAATCAAACCTCTTGCACCTCTCTATCACACTTGTCACTTTTAAAATAAAGATATAGAGAGGAGGTAGGAAGGGAAGCTGGATTGAATTTTCATTTTCTTTTCTTGTGTTTTATTTTTTCAAAAGTTGATAGGTGGAAGGTTGAACCCATTGCTCACAAAGTTAAGCAGATATAATGAACCAACGCTTTAATGATATACCTTTGAATGGTTCCTTGGACAGGAGAAGATTCCTTTTGCTGGGCCAGGACCAATCAAATATTCAAAATAAAGAATAGAAATAAAAGTACTAGTGATCCCTAAAGAAAAAGTGGAAGAAAAAACAGCACATAGTAATTCACGTTGCAGGGAAACCAAAATTCTACTTCATAGAGAAGGGTCTGATTTTGACACAAAACTGGAGTTTATCTATGCTATATTACAGGCTGGGCATGCCAACCTGTGATTACAACTTGGAGGCTCCTCGCAATTATTTTGTTCATTATCTTACTTTGCTTGGTATCAATCATAGAACATGACACAAGTTGGCTAGGCCTTTCTATTTGAAAACGATCTTATGGCAAGCTAATATTGTTAAGCCACAAAATCCATAATATTATAAAAACTCGGAAAATTTCAGATCTCAATCAGTAGGTAGCAATTCATTAGTGTATTCAGGTTAGCTGGAAACCAATATAATTAAGCCAATGTTTTATTCCAATAACTATTCACGTTATTAGTAAGAAGTTGACACATCTTGAGTTTGAATAATCACCGTTTTCCAATGTTTATGGAAATGATTTCAATAAATATAAACAGCAGTATATTCCCCCGACTTTAGATTTTTTTTCATAATAATAATTTCAAACCTTTTGTTGTTACATCTCTGTCCCGTTAACTGATATCTTAAATTTATTTTGCTGAAAGTTTATTGTTTTATTCTTTACTAATATATTTCAGAATGATAGTCAATAATTAGTCACTAATACTTATAAAAGATAGTATTATTATATTAAAAAAGTGAGGTTGACAGAACAGAGGATGTTTGTTGACAGTTATTATTTTGAAAACGATGTTATGATAAAGTACTTTAATCACTTTTATACTGTGCTTATTTTTTGAAAGAAATTTAGAGATGAAGCATGCTAGAATAAGAGAGATGAAAGTCCATGTATGTATGATATAAATATGAGTTGACTTTTATAAGAATGGAATTTGGAGGAGTCCTAGTTGTTTTGCACTATATTGTTAGGTTTGTGAAATATCTCACAGATATAGATGTGGGTATGATGTAAATGGAATTGAATCTGAGCCATGGAAAGTGGATAGAAAATGATTAGTGGTTTGGTGGGTTTGTACAGGACTATGGAGTAACTATACAGCTATACCGCACACCATATTTAGTAGACATAATTCGAGAAAAAGTTGGGCGAGTCCTTACATTGAACTCCATTGTTGCTGGAAATGCATGGAAAGGCATGGACTTGTTGATTTTCAACTCATGGCATTGGTGGACCCACACTGGAAAATCTCAGGGGTATTATGCGTTTATGCAGAAATGGTTATGCAAAATATTTAATGTATATTATAAGGTGAAAGAGGATACAAAATTTCAACATAACATGGGAGGGTCCATTTTATTGTATTACCTCATTGTCTCTCTGTCCCTTTTGTTTTTGGGTCTGACCTAACGGTTGTTGGTGATCTTCATATTCAGATGGGATTATATCAGAGATGGACCCAATCTGGTAAAGAACATGGACCGTTTGGATGCATACAATAAAGGATTAACCACTTGGGCAAATTGGGTTGATCAGAATGTTGATACCACCAAAACTAAAATCTTCTTTCAAGGAATCTCTCCTACTCATTATCAGTAAGCAACTCCTTCGCTCCTTTTCAATTAAATTTCTTTTGTAGTTTGAAAAAATCATTACTATGTTGCATGAAATGAATACTTTTCATGACTATCAGAAAGCAACAGAGAAATTAGAACAGAATGGATTGGAGCATTAGAAGCATTTGATATGTGCAATTGCAAATATTGAGTAGCTGAATAAGTATTTTACGATGTCTTTGTAACTGTAACAGAGGGAAGGATTGGAATCAACCAAGGAGAAGCTGCAGTGGAGAGCTTCAACCACTGTCTGGATCAACATATCCAGCAGGTCTACCTCCAGCAACTACCATATTGAACAATGTATTAAAGAAGATGAATACTCAAGTTTATCTACTTGATATTACACTCCTTTCACAATTAAGGAAGGATGCTCACCCTTCTTCTTATAGTGGGGATCATGCAGGCAATGACTGCAGCCATTGGTGCCTACCAGGATTACCTGACACTTGGAACCAGCTCCTATATGCAGCTCTCACCTCATGAAGGTGAAGCCCCACACAAATTATTGACCCTTTTCTTCTTCCCTTGGTTATATATTTGGGTAGTGTAAGATTTTCTTTATTATTTGGGGGATAGACAGTGTCAAAGGGGTGAAAATCAATTGTAAAATAAAATTATAGGATTCTTGAAGAATAATTTACAAAAGAAATAAGTCTGTGATCAAAATGTTGCATACCTAGATAAGTATTTTTTTTACAAGGCTGTAATCTAATTTTATTGAATCACAGAATGATGCTGAACTGTCATTGTTTGACATATTATTGTGGTGGCTACAAGTTTGGTAAGGCTTTGTTTAGACGAGGGTTAGAGTGGAAAGGTAATGAAAAAAAGGAAAGAAAGTGAAAAGTTAAGTTCTTTTGATGTAAAAAAAGTGACTAGAATCAGTTCAAATAAGTAGATTTCAGTGAAAAAATTGTAAATGATATAGTTGATAAGACTGAAATATATATAAAAAATTATATAATTAATTTATTTATCAAAATATCCCTTAAAATTTTGAAGGTTAATATATTTTTATTTAAAATAAACATGAATGCTTAAAATTAATTATTTTTTATATAAAAACTTATTTTAATTAATGCTTAAAATATATTTTTTTATAAAAAATATTGTAATAAAATAAATTCCAACAAAAAGAAAAATGATAATCTATTGATATTTAATATAATGATTTAACTCGAATATATTAGAAAGAAACCTATTTATATAAAAGTTAAATCATGCATTAATTGAGGTAATATTAAAAGTTTATATGTTTATTGCAACCATTTGTGTCCTGTTGACATTCATTATAAACACAACTTTAAAACCAATTTAGCATAAACTGAGTTCAAAGTTGTGTACATTTATTTCAGTTGTATAGATCTACTAATTAAAATGAGGGTTATAAAAGCTAAGTACAAAAATAACATTGTCGACCTTATTTTGTTTATGCTTTGCATACGGGCTACACAATAGGAAGGCCCATGGAAGTCGTGGACCCTTCATTAATTTTTTTTCTCACAATTCATACCCCATTTCAGATTAGGGACTCGATATGTACATTTTTTTAATGTTGGAAAGTGTGATGTTATAATGGTGAAGTAATAAAGTTAATCATGCACACTCTCCATGCACTTACACTTCCAACCATGTCCATGAATTTAATTTTTTTTTAACCATTCCAAAGCATTATTGGTTATGGCATCACTTTTAACCAATTATGTCTATTTCCATACTCAGTTATGAAGAGATAAATGCATCCAAACATAGTTGCATTTTACTCGTAAGCTTTTTCAAAAATTAATCCATGCACATAGACTGAAAGAAAAATGGAAATGTACTTTCCAGCTACAACTTTCTACTATTTTCTTCTCATTTTATGGGGTTCATTCTTCCCTCTCACTCTCCTTTCTTTTTAAAGAATTCACCTCAAATTATGTATATCAAATATGAATAGTAGAGACCGTTACTCACTCTCCAAATTCATGTCAACAATACATTTATCTAACCTAACACAATGTAAGTAAGAAGAAATTTTTTTTTTTTCTTTTACTGTGTACCATCATGAGTTGAGCTCGATATTGCGTATAAACATTTACCAATATTCATATTTAAAAACATTAATGTCGTATCAATGCAAAGTAAGGAATCCGAATAATCAATCTTAAATAGGAGACAACATTTATTATTGAATTTAGCCAATAATAAGACTAAATACAAGAAGAATGGGGGAGAACACTATCCTATATAAGGGAAATAAGACAACTCACATAATACACACAACATAAGAATACTTTCAACTCATATTTTACACTATACTCATTATATATATGCTCTAACTCACTTGAACATCAAAGTATCTTCTACAGGTGAAACTCCCTCATTTCCTTGGAGCTCATGAAGCTTCCAAGGGTTTGATCAATGGTCATCTCAGAGTTTAAACGATCTCAACAGAATGTTCTAGATTTGAGATCATCAATACTCTTATCTGGAACAAAAAGTAAGGGTGTTGGAGATCACACATCAACTAGAAATAAGAACATTTCATAGTATAAATGTAAACATAATCTTATGAGTTAGTTTTGTAAGGTTGGATAAAGTTTAAAGTTCACTTCTCAATATGGTATCAAAGTCATTTATCGGAACGTTATCAGACCACTCACAAATATATAGTCTTATGTACGAATTAACAAATTTCGACGTGATGAAGGGTTAGAAATCTCACATTAACTATAAAATCTTTCACGATATATTATTATAATTAGAAACAAGCCTTACCATTATAAAGTTGAATTATACTTAAATGCACCTTTTGAATTTGTAGAAAATTGGGACTTTAGTTTTATTCCCACTAGTTGAAGCCTCAGAACGTTGCATGCTCATGGATTTTAAAGCGTTGCTGTTTTCAATTTTAAGTAAAGTAAATCATAGCATGTTGACACTGAAACATAAGTTTTCTATTTAAGTAAAGTAAGCAACTATATATTTAATTCATTTGTCTTGGCTAATCATTATAAAGGTCAATGAGCGAAGGGACAAAATCTATAATAACTAGATATATAACTAAAATGAATTTGAGAAGTGACACCCAAACTAATCTACTATATAATAAAATGGGTAAAAATCATTATTGCATCATTACTATTTTTTATATTTTCTAAAACTTTTTTAATGAAACTATAAAATTTACAAAAATAATTTTATTTCTTGTCATTTTTTAAAACAAATTGTATACAAAAAATTCATAAAATATTTTTTTTAAATGATGCATGGTGTGCAATGTGTGGCTCAATTCCCTATCTAGCACCATTTACATCTTTATTTTCCTATCTAACACCCTTTTGTTTTTATTTTCCTATCTACCACTCTTTTATTTTTTATTTCCCTATCTAGCACCATTTTAAAAATAAATAAATAAATAATAAATTATTATTTTTTTAATAATTTTAATTTTGAATGCATTAAAAAATAAATATTTTCAATGTTTAAAATAATTAGAAATATAATTAATGAATAAATAAATAAGTTTTTACAAAATAAAAATAAAAAAGTAATAAATTAAAAATGTTTACTTTAAAAAAAAAATTTAAATGAAGAAAATAAAAAATTAAACTCTACAACAACATAAAAGTTGAATCTATAAACGTAAATTAGTATTTATTTTTATTATTATTGATGATGTAATCATGTTAATTTCAAGTAAAAAATACAGGACATATTTATAAAAAAAAACCAATGTCAATTAGTATTAATTAATAGTGGACACATAAATAATATTGAAGTGTTTACCTAAATGCAAAATTCTAAAAAAAACTAATACAAATGTTACACTTAATGCTTAAAAATGAGA
>Ga0123342_1005503_pt1 | contig 18291 bp, 8 predicted proteins | sample Turbeawhitnodule_FD_89960 | JGI IMG/M metagenome (GOLD analysis project Ga0123342, IMG submission 89960) | Root nodule microbial communities of legume samples collected from Mexico - Turtle bean Mexico white nodule | ecosystem: Host-associated > Plants > Roots > Nodule | place: Mexico: Nepantla...
ATGTGTTTGAGTCATTTTATTTTCTGGATCTATAAGTTTTGTCTAGTCATGTAATTCCAAAATTGTCAACAAATCTTAGTAGTACTTTTCTTGATTCATTTGTTTCTTGTTTTGATTTGAGTGCTTAATATGAATTCTGTTTTGATTTGATCCTTTGGTGCATTTTTTTCCTTTTAGTTTGAGTTCATATTTGTGTGCTAGATCCATACAAATTCCATCACATTCATTCCATTGTGTTTTTGAAGTATCTCATTATGTTTTTAATTCCAGATTTAGAATCCTCTGTTTTTAACCAATTCTGTTCTGGCTGTTTTGTTTTATGAAAATTAAATACGTCAAAAGAAAATTATGAGATTCTGGATTTCAGTGATTTGAAGTGTTAGCAAACGAAAACAAAAAGAATCAGTTGAAAAAACAAAATAGAAAAAAAAGGTAAATCACACAAAAAAAAGTGTGCATTCTGGCTCTGGAACTAGCGATAATTGGGCACTGTTTTTGGAAAAATTATCACAATTAATTGGTGCATGTGATTGGAGTGAAACCAACGACAAAAGTTTGTTAAGACACTGAATTGTTTGTGTTTAAATTTTCGGAAACAAATACAAAATAGCCAGCTCAACATAAATCTTTAAAGTCACGCTTTCTGGATCACAATATTTTCAGTAGTGCTGTTTTGGTTTTTCAAATCAATTCTAGTGCCAATCTTTAGGTTCCTTTTGTGTGCCAACCTTTATTGAGTGCCTATTTTTTTTATTTGCTTGTCTAATTTCATTCTGAACTCTTTTTAGTTGTGTCACATTATTAAATCCAATTGCAGTGGTGCTGTTTTTTAAATTTTAATTGTTTCTTGCTTTCTTTTCTTGACCTCTAAAATTGTTGGTGGATAAATATCAATTGGTGCTTGTTGAGTGGGATTTGACTTGAAGAGAGTCTAACTCTACTTGGTAGGTACTGTTTTGAAGAATTTAATTGCTTAAATCAAAGAGGATCAAGGCAAGGGGCAGCCCCAAATACAAATACCAAAATACACCATACACTTTGAATGGCACAACAAAGAAGAGTAACAACCAGTCAAAGGAGTGCCTTTCTGAAATTTAATTTGTGCAATTTAATTTCTTTGCATTTCTTGAATTGTAATTACATTTTACTCTTGTTAATTAGTGGATTAATCACGAATTAGACGGTGAGTGTGTCTTCAAAGGCTCAAAGTGATTAATCCACTAATTTCTCGGATTGGGCTTTTGGGTTTGGGCTCTTTAAGTGTTGCTCTCCAGGTTGGGCTTTCGGCTTCTCCTCTCACAGTGCTGCTCTTCAGGTTGGACTTTCGACTTCTCCTCTCATAGTTGGGTGTGTGTATCTGTAAGGCGCTCCGATGACAAAGTCAGAAATAGTTTATACATTCATCAGATCAAATTCACTCTTACTTATTTTTTGGGTTGAACATCTATTTATAAGGCTCTCTTATTGGGCTTATAACTTATTTGGACTTTTCTTTTTGTACCACTTATTATTTTAAACACACATTAATTTAGACCTTATTTAATTGGACTTTGCTACAATAATTATATATATATATATATATATATATATATATATATTATTTATATATATTATTATTATTTATATATATATTTCGACGTAATCTCTCGGTATATCCATCCGATCACACGTCTCCATATATACTTAAGTTATAAATATTGTTAAGAATATTCTTGTAAGATTTTAAATATATTTTTTTCTTTTTGCTAAATTATTTTAATATACTAATTTATTCTTCACTTACTTAAGAGTAATTGTTGTGTTAAAAATAATAAATTTCGAAAATGGTGTGAATGAAGTTAGATTGTTGGGTTGGGTGAAGTGCAGTGCAGAGGAAGTGGTCAAAACAAAAGCAGAAGATGACATGAAACTGAATCCTGATTAAGCAAGTTTGATACTGGAACCCTCATCAGCTTCAACAGACATAAAGACTTGCCTTCATTGGCTTCTAGACTTTCTGCAAAACACTGTTATATGGTGTGTCAGATCACGGGTCTTTCTTTCAACTATCACACTATTAATATTAGGTTAATCATATCTTCACACCGGCTTCACTTTATGCTTATAATAAAATATTAATATTTATAATAAAAAAAAATTAAAAATCCTTAATAAAAATATAGGCAAAATAAAAAATGTTTAAATAATTTTCAAAATTAAAAAAATTAAAATATTAATATTTAGTGGAAATCTTATTCAAAATTCGGATTTTTTTAAATAAAATTAGTTGATAAATTATTTTTTAACTGATAAATTAATTGTTAGTACATAAATTACTAGCTTATAAGTTCTTATCTTATAAATTTCAAGTTGATTAACTAGTTTAATTATAAATTTTATATTACATAACTTAACGGGTAAAAAATGTTTAATAAAATTAAATTATAAATTAATTAATAATGTAAAATAAAATATATATAATTTTATGAGTAAACTTTTTTTTAGAAAAAACGTTTTATTATATAACTATGATTTCAAATGTTTTAAAATAATTAAATTTATATTAATTTATAGTATTTCTATTTATTTTTTAAAAATCGCATACATATTTTTTATTTAAACAATTTATTTTATTTAAATAAATTGATATAATGACTATTAATTCAATCTAATTTTCTTAAACTTATTTTTACGTCTAAACTTAAAATAATGCTAAGTTAATTTTTTTACAGTTCTTATTTTATGTAATTTTCACATGTAATAAAACAATAGTCGCTTTAATTTGTAATATTAATATTTTTTATTTGAACTATATAAAAATTTAAAAAATCTAACAAACAGTGAAAAGAATACGATAAATAATTATTTTAATAAAAAATTAAGAAAATAATAATAAATAAAAGTAAAAAAATTAAAATGAGAGAAGATTTGATAAATTACAAATAAAAAACTATTTAAAGTAGTTTATAACTTATAAGTTAAAAGTTTTTAAAATGACTATTTTAAAATATTTTTCTAAACAATTCTAATTAATCAAACTAATTTATATATAAAGTATTTAAATAAATCAGTAGTTAGGTTGGTTTTACGCAGACTTTCGACTATCATTTCAATTTAGAGATTCAAGAAACATTCAATTTATCTACTAAGATTATTAGAAAGGTTTTATGAGAGGATTTTCAAATATTTCTAGGCAATTCTTTTTATAAGAAATGAAAAAATCCCTACTTTTTAGTATTTTTATCGTTGAATTCAATTATATATTTTTTTTAAAATTGTGAATTTCACTAAGTTATTTTTATAGCAAACTACAGCAGTGACGAGAAATAAAGTTTTATAGGATAATCTCTTTTTAGAAATGATGTAAAATTCAACATGTTCAGACATATTAAAATATCTTAACAAGCTGTAAAGTCAAATATTTATTAAGAAAAACAGTAATCTAAACACGTAATCAGTGGAATTTTTATTCAGCCACACCATTGTTTTTCAAACTTTTGTTAATTGGATGAGGTGAAGAAATAAAGGGAAATTAATTACAGTTAATTGGATTTGAGAAAATACAGAGCATGCTAACACAATCATTAATCGAATCTGAAAACTTCATTGTTTAAAAATTAAAGTCAATAAAGAATCATTTATTAAATATCTTAAAAAAACATTCTTAGAATGAGAAACATTATAAAAAATATTGAGTAATTTATTAAAATTATTAGAAAGGCATCATACGTGAGAGTTTAAAATTATTTGAATAAAAATGTTAAAAAGTATTTTTGAAATAAAAAAGAAATTAAATAAACCTTAAATTTAAGATGCACCAAAATAATAGTGTGGTCAAGCATAATGTACTTGAATGCCTATGCACGCATATATAGAAAGAGCGCAGCGCTGCAAAATGCAGCAGAATTTAAGGACTACCATTGCATGCAACGATACTCACTGCACCTCAACTCCAACGCATTAACTCAAATACCATCTTCCAACAACACTTTCTGCTACTATGGCTACACATCATCATCATCATCATCTTCTTCTTCTTCTTCTACCTGCCATGTTCTTCCACCTTCTCCTGTTCTCCCTTACCTTTCCCTTTCCCTCCCGAGCCTCCGATTCCCAGTGGGAGCTCCTACACAAGACCATAGGCATCGTCGCCATGCACATGCAGCTCCTCAACAATGACCGTGTCATCATCTTCGACCGCACCGACTTCGGCTTTTCCAACCTCACTCTCCCCAACGGTACGTGCCGCCACGATCTCTCCGAAAAGGTTCTCAAAACAGACTGCACCGCTCACTCCATCGAATACGACGTCGCATCCAACACCTTCCGCGCCCTCTTCGTCCAAACCGACGTCTGGTGTTCCTCTGGTGGCGCCGTCGCCGACGGCACCCTCATCCAAACCGGCGGCTACAACGACGGCGAACGCAAAATAAGGTCCTTCTCTCCATGCAAAGGAAGTGAGGACTGTGAGTGGCAAGAGAGTGACAATGCCCTCGCAGTAAGAAGATGGTACTCCACCAATCACTATTTGCCAGAAGGACGACAAATTATAATCGGAGGAAGAAGACAGTTCAACTTCGAGTTTTACCCTAAAAGAAAAACAGAAGATAAGAACAAACCCTACGTGTTCCCGTTTCTGTTTCAGACTAATGACAAGGGCGCGGAGAATAATCTTTATCCGTTTGTTGTTTTAAACGTAGACGGAAATCTTTTTATTTTCGCCAACAACCGTGCGATTCTGTTTGATTACGAGAACGACGCCGTTGTGAGAACGTACCCCGAGATACCCGGGGGAGACCCTAGGTGTTATCCTAGTACCGGTTCCGCGGTTTTGCTACCTTTGAAGAATTTGGAAGCGGCGAGGGTGGAAGCAGAGGTTTTGGTCTGCGGTGGGGCCCGCAGAGGGGCTTTTCAGCTTGTGCCCAAGGGGGTTTTCTCCGAAGCGTTGGATTCTTGCGCGCGGATTAAGATCACGGATCCAAATGCCACGTGGGCGGTGGAGACCATGCCGATGGGGCGGGTAATGAACGACATGGTCATGCTCCCCAACGGCGACGTTTTGATTATAAACGGAGCTCAATCTGGAACCGCGGGGTGGGAGAGGGCGGAGAATCCGGTTCTTCAACCGGTTATTTATAAAACCAACGGTTCGGGTTCGGGTTCGGGTTCGGGTTCGGGTTCGGGTTCGGGTTCGGGTTCGGGTGGGTCGCGTTTCGTGTTGCAACCCGCTTCGGATATTCCCAGGATGTATCATTCGACGGCCATTTTGGTTCGTGATGGAAGAGTGATCGTAGGTGGGAGCAACCCTCACGAGAAATACATGTTCTCTAATGTGGCATACCCTACGGAGTTGAGTTTGGAAGCGTTTTCTCCGTTCTATCTGGGCTCTCAGTTTTCTGATCTGCGTCCCATTATTCTAGAGCCTTCTTCTCATACCAACTTGATGTATGGCGAGAAATTCAAGATGGGTATTAAGGTGAATGGAGCCCTTGTGCCTGATTTATTGTCCGTCACGATGTTAGCGCCGCCTTTTAACACGCACTCTTTTTCCATGAATCAGAGGTTGTTGGTGTTGTCCGTGGGTGATGTTAAGGTAAGTGGAAATTCAAGTTGTGAATTTGAGGTGACGGCGCCAGGTTCAGCTGTTCTTGCACCACCCACGTTTTATATGTTGTTTGCGGTTCATCAGGACATTCCAAGCGAGGGAATTTGGATCAAGATACAATGATTTCTTCCTCTTTTTCTTCCTACTCGGAATAATTAACTGTGCCTCACCAATTGTGTAATTTATTATCAATTTCTTGTTATTGTTTGAAAATCCTTTGTGTTTTTAAATGGGATGAATTATGTCTGTAACAATGAAAGAATATATGAGTTGTTTGAAATTGTAAAAGAAGTTTCAAATCTTCTTTTTAACAGATTCTCCATTTTATAATTGTTTAAATTTAAAATTAAAAAATATATTAAATTTAAAACAAACTTTTTAAGAGATTTGCAGTATATTTATTTGAAAAGTTTGAATTCAAAAAAGACAAATGCTTCTATTTCTTCTAAAAAAAATCTCTTTTCATTTTCTGACGGCAAGAGAAATTAAAAAATAAATATTTTGTTAGAATTTATTTATTTTTCTTTTTATTATTATATTTATTTCTTTAGTTTTATATTAGTAACAAATAAAAAAGTATTTTTTTTATTGGAGTTTCTTATCTAATTCTTATCTAATTTTTCTTTTCTTTTTTTTTACTATTATATTTCTTTTTTTTTTATATATATTAATAACAAATCAAATCTACATTAGGGATGGGAAGAAAGGCATTAGAAAATAGATATTCTTTTAGAGTTTGTTACTGGAGTTTTTTATCTTTTTCTTTTTTTTTTCTTTTTATTATTATATTTCTTTTTTTGTTTTATATCATTAACAAATCAAGACTTTGTGTGAGGGAAGGAAAGAGATTAGTTAGAAAATAGATATTTTCTTAAAGTTTGTTATTGGAGTTTTCTATCTTATTTTTTTTTTTTATTATTATTATTATATTTCTCTGTATTGTTGGGGAGAGGAGAAAAGAGATTAAAAAATAGATATTTTTTTAGTGTTTATTATTGGAGTTACTCGTCTTATTTTTCTTCTCCTTCTTTTCATTATTATACTTCTCTTTTTAAATTTTATATTAATAATAAATCAAAAATTAGTGATTTAAAGTCTTAGGAATGAAATTGTTTTAATAATTATTTTCATTGTATCATAAATTTAAATTTATTTAATATATTTTTATTATAACAATAATAGTATACATATAATAATAATAAAATTTAAAATAAGAAATGCAGATATACCGGTACAAGAGTTGTGTTTCCGCTAATTTTTTATAATTATTTTAAATTGGTGAAGTAAAAATGTATGGTAATCTAATGTTGAGTTTTGATAAAACTAGGAAAATTTGAATGAATTTTTTTAGATATTTTTTCAAATGTTTTATTTGAATGAGATTATGAAAAGTAAAATGTAACCATGCTAAAAAAATTGAAAAGCATGTCAAAGCTATAATGTTTTAACCCAAAAAAAAATCGATGTATAAAAAGAAAAAAAAAACATATATTTGAGAGGTAGAAAAATATATTAAAAAAAAACATTTTTTACATTTTTAAAATAGAATTTAAGTTTTCTAATTTTTTTTAGCACTCAATTATTCTCATATTTTCTAAATTTTAATTTAATTTTATTTTTTTTATCCAAATTTCTCTAATGAAACATTTAAATTCTTTATAAAAATAAACTATTATCTATAAAAAAATCTCAAACACACTAGATATTTTTAGTAGAGAAGTCTTAAAATTAAGATAAAATTGAAAGTTGAAATTTTCAACAAATTACTAATCTAAATTTTATTATTTTTTCTTTAAGTTGTTGATAAACCTGACAAAACTCACATCTCAAAAAGTACAAAGATGGAAAAAAAATTCACATCAGATCGACTCTTTCTTAAGAGTTTCATTCTAGATTGTATTATTACTTGATTGTTGTTATTATTATGTCCCTAAGAAAGTTACTATATGAAGAATTGTTGTTATCAATTACTATTGTTAAAGCCAACAAGGAAGAACTTCGAGCATACCAAAATAGTTATGTCATTCAAAATCCTAAAGATTAAGAAAAAATATTTTTAATTGATTTTTTTACATTGAAAATTATTATTGTTGTTACAGTAGTGATGATGCTGAAGATGAAATTGTAGAAAAGAAAATGAACATTTTTTTACGGTAATTCACATTAACAATTTTAAAATATTTTGATTTTGATATTTATTTTTGAATATTTTTCTATTTTAATCTCATTTTGTTTTAACCTTTTGCTAACCTGGAGGAATTTTATAAATTTTTCACTAGAGAAAAATGAAACCCAAATATCATAAGCCCAATTATTTAGTACGAATAAGTATGCTGAGCCTACATTCTGTTTCTTCCTCAATCCTAACAAATATCTTATTGCACAACATAGTCTGTTTTACCCCTTTTAAAAAATGACTTCTAAATTATTTTTTCTAAAATATTTCTGAAACATATTTTTTCTAAAATATTTCTGAAACATATTTTTTCTAAAATATTTCTGAAACATATTTTTTCGTACGGATTTACCAATGGAAATAAAAAATATGTATTCTGGATTTCCGATTCCGAAAACATACATTACATTGCTCAGAAAACTTCTATTCCAAAAATACTTTTTCTTACGGAATCTATATTCTTGAATCACGTAAAACTATGAAAGAGTAATTTCGATATTTCAAATAATGTAGTGGTGCAGCAAGAAAAATATAGGAGTGCAAGAAGAAACTCCCACATTCTAATTATCTCCCTGTACCATATCAATTCAGATCTGCACTCAACACACTCACATGAAATGTTTATTTTGTCTTTAATGATTTTAAATTTTTGTATTCCAGATATTCATATCCGCAAGTCAAATTCAAAGTTTCGGATATACAAATTTGGAACTAATATGTCACTTCTGGATTTCACCATCCAGAAGCTTATTTGGACAGCATAAATGATCTTATGAATGTAAAGATCCGTAAGCAAACATAAATTAGTTTCGGATCTCAATCTTCAGTTTCGGATCTTAATCTTCAACACCATTTACAGCACACCGTTCCGGATATGAAAATTCAGAACTCATAACTCACTTCCAGATATAACCATCCGAAAGCTTAAATGAAATTAAAAATGACCTTCCGGATTTCAAAATCTGGTATGTATAAAAATGACTTCCAAATATTTAAATCCTTAAGAAAAATGTGTGAAAATGGTAGAATAAAATTTTAAAATTTTCGTTGAGTGTGAGTCAAAATTAATTGGGTACATAAAGTAATTGCCAAACATGAAAAGGGGATTTGGGCCACGCGGGTTGTAGATTGTTGGTTTCATTCTACACTTCCGTGTTTTTTATTTTAAACCAGCAGCACCCATGAAGGGATGAAATGATAAAATTATCCCAAAAGAATGTATTTTGAATTATATTTTGAGATATAAGAAAATATTTTTCAGAATGTAAAATGATATATTTTGGATTGTAGAATAAAAATATCTTTCAGAATATATTAATGTATTTGGATTGTAGAATAAAAATACTTTTCGGAGTATATAAATAAGAATATATTAATGTATTTTGGATTGTACAATTTAAAGATAACAAATATTTTTTATTAAAATAATATATTTTTGCATTGTTTGTATTCTTATTTTAGAATATAAAATAAAAAATGTCTTTTAAAATATACAATCTAAAATAAAGAACAATTAAAAACAATAAAACTAAAATTTGAATTTATACAGAACTGCAGGTTTTAGAACATGGGGGATAGAGAATGCAACATTGTTAGTAACAAAACAATGGTTGAAGCAGAGAAAGAGAATGTGGAAGAGGAGAGCAGGTGAAAAGCAGAAATGGCGAGTGGTGGAAGCAACTGAAAATGTTTGTGATGAGATTGTGGTGGCAAGCAACAAGACCTGTGCCACTAACTTAAAGACCCATTCATCTTTACTTTCAACCAAACCAACCCAACAAATCACAACCCTAACGCACGTGCCCCGTGTCACACACCATCACATTTTAAGATAAGTTTCCCAGTTTTGTAGATTCAAACACATCACAAATATAAATTACATCGAATGGATGGATCAAAAACAATAATTTACACAACTTTAACTATGAAAAGAATAATTTCTTTGTCCGTATTAATTATTTGGCAGCATGGCCGGTTTTAGCTTTCTAAAAGTCAAGAACAAAAAGGGTAAAAAAAACTGAAAATAATTAGAAAAGGTGAAAAAAAAAACCACAATAATAAGAACGCGGTAGTAAATAAATATGGATGTGCATCACTTGGATGGTTGAAAGTGGAAACACAAACAGGAACCGGTGACTTCATAACTCACGCATTTCGTTTTTTTTTATTATTATTATTTTTTTTCTTCGTATAAGAAATGATAAAACCAAGAAAAAAAAGGAAGTAAAGAGAAAAATGTAAGTGGAGGAAGAGAAAGTGGCATCGCATAGGTACAGATACAGACACAACCGGGTAAAACCCCCCCACCCTAGTGCCGCACGATTTCTCTTTCTCTCTCTCTCTCACTCTCTTTCTCTCTCTCTCTGAGGTTAGGGTTTCTTTCTTCGTTCATTTTTTCCAGTCTTTACTTTCGTTCTGCTATTTATCGTTAATTTATCTAATTTATCGCTGTTTTATCGTTCCGACCCAATCCACCTTCAATTTATCGCTTTGTTTAGTCTTTGACTTGCTTTGACTTGCTTTTTCCCACCTTCGACTATCCGAATCGTTGTGCATCCTCTGCTTTGGGTCTTCTCTTAAATAATTGATCACGTTCGCTGCAATTGCTTCTTCTAGATTTTATTTTTTGTTTATAGTTTTAGTCTTCCAGTTTTCAGTTCGGGTGCGACGTTTCACTGTATCGGAATCTGTTGTTGGTTGAAAATTTGGATCTTCAAACCGTTTTTGAGATTTTTGAGATCCAGGAACCGTGGCATTAAAAAAAATTGTACGGAAATTAGTTTCAGTTTTGTTATTCATTGACACCCCATGATATAAGGAGGGGCTGTGGTAATAGATTTAGCTCTGTTTTTTTGCACAAACTTCTGGGGAAGAAAGTTAGAAGCCCAAATTAGCTTTTAGAGAAATTAAATGAGAGGCCTTTTATGAAAGTTGAAGCGTATAATTTTATTTTAGATTTTTTTTATGCTGGATAATTTGATTTTTGTTAATTGGACAAACTTCATTTATTTTACTTTCTTACTTTTCTTACATAAATATTTATTCAGAATTCCGTCCAAACAAGTGCTGCTACTGGTCTATGGGAATGAGCTTGTGGTGAGTGTTTTGGGTAGTTTGTCTTTGGTTAGAAGAAAAGCAAGTGAGAACGAAGATATATATTTATTGATATTCGGATATCATCTGGTCATGATATTCAGCTATATACTTTTATTGAATGTAGTGAAGAGGATTATAGTTTTGGGTAGTGAAAAGAATATCATCCACTTGACTATTAATTGATATCAAGTTATCCATCAGGTTATAAATGCGATTGCTTTTAAAAAAAAATAGTTTTGATGTACTTCATCGTATCCAATATGAGTTCATGAATGATCTCTTCTTTATTTTATTTCCTTTTGCAGTACTCTTCCACTCTGGTTTTTCATTTTTATTCTGTTTTCACGTTGCACTGGAGTACTGGATTGTTAATGAAGAAGTTTTTGTGTGGCTCTTTGCTTGACTCGTATTAGATCAGAAGGTTGTTATGTCTCCCTTCCCCTTGTTTATCTTAGATCTTTAAATGAACAATCAACACAGGATACTTTCGGATTTTGGATGAAAATTATTGTACAGTTTCAGAACAGTGCTTTTAAAACTTGCTTTTCATCAAATGTTATTGGGTTTTGGAGTTTGGTCCTCCTGTCATGGAAGTGCTGCTTGAAGAGGACCTTGATCATATGGTTGTCATCATTATTTCTGTGATATTTACCCATGCATTATGTGGTCAGGACATTATAATCACATTAGGATTCTTTCTATCCACTCATTTTTACCTCTTCCCCCGCTCCCAACATACCTTATCTTTCTTCATTTGTTCTACCTTCATGTTTCTTTATTGCTTCCATGGAAGCTCTGAAATAATAACAATAATGACTAATAGCTTTTATATGATATTGTGGTAATTTCTGGAACTTAATATCTTTCTATTATAATTGCTGTAGTAACTGCCTACTACGCGGCTACCATTGATGTAGTTGTGGTAACCCTGCTTACTACATTACTACCATGTCTGCCATTCATATCCACCTGTTCCATTGTTTCCTTTTAAGGTTTTTGGAAAGTTCCAACTGTCTTTTATGCTTCAATGCAAGTATTTAAATCATACATGATGACCAATAGACTTCCCCTGCGTTGCCAAAGTTTCCCAGCACTATTTTTATCCCAGATTTTCTTGAAGCTGAATATTCTAGTCTTTTTATAAAGTGGCAGTTTGTTTGTAAGTTTCATTCGTTATTGCATGTGAACTTACTGAGATTCATTTTTGTATAGGTTTAATTTTGATCAAGTACCTGCTATCCCTATGTATAAGCATGGTAAGTATTTTAAACTTTGTGACATTCATTCTTCATGGCAGTTGTTGATCGAGTGATTCCTTCCTACCCAATACTCTGCACCCTAAGAAAGAAGAGGACCACATAGATACACTAACTATCCCAAGTATCTAATATAAACTGAAAAGTTTCTATGAATGCAGGACTTCTGGCATACTGTTGTTTGATCAATCAAGTTCCATATTGGTTGAGGAAGCCTAGAGTCCATATTTAGTTATTTGTTTGTGTTTCTGATGGATGATGCTGGGCATCGTGAAAATGGCAGGCACAAAGCCGATCAATTTAAATCTGCTCAGGGACAGGTATATTAAAATACATTTATTTTTGTTCATGTATAAATTCATCAACAAATTTACTATTCAATTTTGCACAAACAAAGAATTTGTAACTGCAGTGCGTTCTCACTATTAAGTAAGTTGCTGACTTTAAAAATATTTATCTCGATGTTGCGTTGCAGTGGCTGATGCAACATCAGCCTTCCATGAAGCAGATCATGGCAATTATGGCCGAAAGAGATGCAGCCATCCAAGAAAGAAATCTGGCCATATCTGAGAAGAAGGCAGCATATGCTGAGCGTGACATGGCATTTCTGCAGCGAGATGCTGCAATTGCAGAACGAAATAATGCAATTTTGGAACGAGATAATGCGTTTGCAACTCTTCAGTATCGAGAAACCTCGTTAAGTAGTGGCAGTATGCCATCATGCCCTCCGGGATGCCAAATTTCACGTGGTGTCAAGCATATACATCATCCCCAGCAACAGGTACACCATATACCTAACATGGGTGATCCTTCTTACAACACAAGGGAGATGCACACAACTGATGTCCTCCCCGCAGCTCCCATCACTTCTGAGGCTGGGAAATCAAGGCGGGCCAAGCGGCCCAAGGAACCTAAGTCAACTTCACCTAATAAGAAGACTACAAAAGCAGCAAAAAAAGTCAAAAAGGAGAGCGAAGACTTGAATAAGGTTATGTTTGGCAAGGCACATGAGTGGAAGAATGGTCAGGAAATGGTCAACGGAGGCGATGATCTTAACAAGCAGTTAGCAGTGTCTAAGGCTGATTGGAAAGGTCAAGACTTGGGATTGAACCAAGTGGCTTATGATGAGTCAACCATGCCAGCGCCAGTATGTTCTTGTACCGGGGTCCTTAAGCAGTGTTACAAATGGGGTAATGGAGGTTGGCAGTCCGCCTGTTGCACAACCACTCTGTCAATGTATCCACTTCCTGCAGTGCCGAACAAGAGGCATGCTCGGGTTGGAGGTCGAAAGATGAGTGGTAGCGCTTTCAACAAGCTGCTTAGTCGCCTTGCCGCAGAAGGTCACGATCTGTCAAACCCTGTTGACCTCAAAGACCATTGGGCCAAACACGGGACGAACCGATACATTACAATAAAGTAGATGGTGAGAAATTGATTCTGGAGCAGCATTGCATGAATAGAAACAGCTTTTAGTGATCAATCATCAAGTCGAGCGAGGGAAATAATGTCAAGTGTAAAGGTTATCTGGGAAAGTTTAATGATTATAGTATGCCCGTACCTATATTTAGAATGCTTAATGGTGCTAGATGTTGGCTAAACGAAGGGGTTGAAGAAATGTCTAAGTAATCAGTCATCCTTGCCATTTTTACCCATTTAATCGTCTGAGATGTTCTGGTGGCCCCGATGGCAAGTGTAAAATGTGTGCATGGTGGATAAATAGTTGTTAGATAGTCTTGATTAATCCATGTAGTTCTTAAACCCCAATAATTGTAGACTCGTGTCCTCAGTCATCCTGGAACCCTTTTCTGCTCTACTATGTAAAATCGACTACGTATGTTAATTATTTCCCTGTTTCATGTTTGTTATTTACCCTCCACGTTCAAACCTATCTATGATTGCCACTTTAGTTTTTATCGGTGATTGTTACAGGAGGAAGCGAACATGAAGCAGATACCTCACTCTCGTTGCTTCATTAATGACTGTATTCCATGCTGATTCAAAACAACGTCAGAGCCGGGTTTCTCTTCCCAATTTTTTTTTAGGATTTTTTGTATTTCAAAATATTAATTTTCATGAACTTTAATATAGCAATTGTCGAATACGTACACACACACACACTATATATATATATATATATATATATATGATTACATAGTTTCTACACCTAAGAAATAATTTTAATTATACTCTCTTTTTTCAAGGCAACTCCTAACTATCTTTGTAAAATTTAGTTTGTAACTTTTTATAATTTTATACAATTTTCCCTTAAATGCTTATCTCATGTCTTAAATTTTTTGTTCAAAATTAGAGATAGATGTTCATTCATGGGTGAAAATTGAAATGCTTGCTAGTTTGGCTACAGTAGTTTATAAGGGTGAGCAAGGACCTTTCCAATGGCTTGGTTTTCCTTTTTTTCGGTCCTTTTAAGTTGCTGGAAATTCATATCTGCGTTACTTTTCCTAACTTCAACTTTCTTGCGTGCATGTAATCACACGCTACTCGTTGCGTGCACTTGTATGTGGAAACTGGTGGGCTCCGAAAATAGTAACAAGCACAGAAACATTTCGAGAAAACTTTAATACGATTTGACCTTATAAACAAATTCATTTGTGAATTTTCTGAGAACTGCGTGAAGGAGTGCTATGAGAAACTAAACATGCCCTTTTACAAGCTGTCTTCTTGTATTCAGCTTAACAGTGCGTGTCAGATTACAAATTCTCAGCAGCTACTGTGTCAGCCAGGGATAACCGTGAAACGATTGTTCTCATCGCCCACAGCACTGTTTAATCACACTAACAAATTCATTATGCATTGGGATCTGTAGATGAAGGTGGAAGAATGAAAATATTCCCTTATGTTCTGATCAAGATATCTGAGAAACGCAAACAACTTGCATTTCGGCCAAATGAAACATTGATATCATTGGCTACAACAGGTAAACGAGTATTTCGTTCTTAACCAACATCATCTTTAGTTTTGGAAAATCATAATCATGGAGTTCACATCCAAGCATTGGAAAAATCATTTATTCCATGAGGGTATAATAATAAACATAACTAAAAGAGAGGAATCGCTTTCCAAACCAAGATTTGAGCTTGGCATTAGATCTCCTAGTAAATGAAGATTTATTACACCCAAATCAAAGTTTGGGCTCTCAAGAAATTGAAAGATTCTTCATTTGATAATTGAATGCATGTAGAGGAGACAGATTATGAAGGAGAACGTGAGTGAACAAGAATCAGAAAGTGTTTGACGAGATGTTTCTAAGATAATTTCTTTTAAAGGTGTGCTTGCTAGCGGTGATATGTAAAAGAGATAAAATCCTTGAGAGTGGAAGTAAAGGTATACTTCAAGAAAATTATGTTGTCTCCAATCCTTCCTTATTTGTGTCTTAGATTGAGGGCTCTCAGATTCCTTACTTTTATAACAAGTGTTAGCTTGTAAACTATTTTATGTAATTTATGTTAAATTTTCCTCTATTTCCTTTATTAGATCATTATACCTCATTAATTATTATTTTGGTTCAAAGTAAAATACTTTAAATCAATGAGTTCAAGTTCCCTTTCAATCTAAAATTAATTGTATTGATAGAGATCCTACCTTTCACATACATACTAGATAATCTTGATTATTTGAAAAAATAATTATGAAACTTCTTAAAATTTTGATAACGATGATGCTAAATTCATTAATGAGACTGAAGTTTCCATAACAAAACATCATTCTTATCAATAATACTAAATTTATGAAACGAAACTGAAGTTTCAATAACAAAATATCATTCCCTTTAATCGGTCATTAACTCATCTGGACATTTCACAACTCCAACCTTAAGTAAAATAAGACAAAAGGTTTAAAAAAATTTAAAAATCAACTTAAATTATACTACGAGACATCATTTACGTATAGACTCAATCCGTTAAAATGATATGAACAATTCAATTATAAAAAAAATATTAGTAGTTGTACATTTTATTTGTCTAAATAGCATACAAAATTTCAAAAATTAAGATAATGCCACACACAATATTAACTTGTATATTTTGAAATTAAGGTTAAACACAACACACTTAAAATATATATATAAATATATATATATATATATATGAATTATAAGGTGGTGAAGTTATGCATAATCATTTTGAATTAACTTAATATTTTGAGATGTGATAAAGTGTGTAAACTTGATTTCTACAAGGGCAACAAACTGTCATTGTTTTTGTCAACTCTGAAGGACACTTTGAAAGTTAAAGTCAAGTGTACAAGGCATGCTTGTGGCACAATTTGATGGGAAATCTCTTACAAATTTCACCACTCAAAAGCTTATCATTAACCGATAATTCCTTTAATTTTAAAATATAAAAAACTCCACATCATAAGCATCTCCCACTAAAAAATCACCATTCCAATAAAGACAACACAATGAAGTGTATGATGGGAAAAATGAACGCGGAAGCAATACACACAATCATGAATCAACTGCAAAAATAAACAACACAATATTTAACGTAGTTCGGTCGCCAACTGCAACCTACATTCACACGGGCAACTATTAGGTTTACATTATATCCTGTTGCACACCAATTACAAGTACAATGATCTCTTTAAATAGAGATAAATAGATATAATAAAGGGACACAATGATCAAGCCCACTCACTAAAACATGGTGTCTACTCAGCCCAACCCAATTGGTCCTGGCTTCATACCCAACAATCTCTCACTTGAAGTCACGAAACAATGTTCACCTGCGCTTCAACTGTGTACACGGTGTCTTGTCAGCCCAACCCAATTGGTTTTGACTTCATACCCAACAATCTCCCACTTGAAGTCACGAAACAATGTTCACCTGCGCTTCAACTGTGTACATGTACTTCCTGTAATATGTCGACGGAACTCAATGTTCCACCTCTAGTTGCCACCAGCCTTTTTAATCATTTTGAAGACTTCGTTAAAACTCCCCTGAGTTTCAACACGTCAATCACTGACCCGTTCTCTATTCCTACCGACTCCCACTTACAGGAACTGCTGGATTCTGGAACAACCTGAGAACAAACACTCTCCATATTCAACAAGAAATATTTTGGAGAAGTTTCAACAGCTGGAATACTGGTTCTCCTAACCCACTGTCGTCTAGGAACCTTAGCTGAAGCACAACTCGTGCTCCCACTGCCATAAGTACCTCTGACTGGTCTACCTGAACCTTTCCATGCTCATTCATCCTGAATCTGACCTGTGGCTCTGGGTTTCTCTCTTATAAAGACAACCCTCTTCTGCCCACAAGATTTTGTGAACCGAACTTTGTTTATCTTCTGAACTGGGATGGTCACTCCCTCATTAATCCGACTATATACAACGAACCTCTCTTTCTTCCGCAGGCTATGACAAGATTTTCCTTTACGACCTTCCACTACTGATTTTCGAACTTCACTTCATGTCTCTGTTTGTCCAACTGTCTAACAAAAATCTAACTTTTTGTCAAGCTTGGAACAACTTTGACATCCTTCAAAGTCCAAAAACCAACTGGTGTCTTCAACACTATGTCACCCATGCCCGTAAAATCAAGAGTTATGTTGTCTGCTAGTCTTAGCTTTCCAAAGTCTCTAATAACTAGATTCTGCAATGCTTCAGAATCCATGCCCCAGGAATCCACACTGCTATCCGCGCAACAGACTAAAATGTCCTCGTCCGCGAAGTCTTCTGCAATGTTGACTTATTTATAATTTGGGCATTGATTCCTGAAATGCCCCACGTCCTTATAGTTCCAACATGTTACACTTGAGCAATCCCAAGTCTTTGACTGACTCCTTCTTTTGTTCTTACTCCCACTATCTCTGATATTATTCTTACCTCCGATGACATATAGCTATTCACTAGATAATTCCCCATAACTCCTTCTTTGGACATCCTCGCCAAGAATGAGATCACGAATCTTCTCAAAAGTGAATTCATCGGATCCCGCTGAACTGGTGGTAACTGCTGTAACCATTCTGGACCAACTGTCAGGCAAAGACAACAGCAGTAACTGAACATAAGTCTGGCTAAGATCGAATTCGTTTTATTGATGTGCTCAGTAACTGAACTCGCAAATCCTCAATTTGCATTTTCCACCAACTGAAATTTGTACCATCGAATTTTCAATTCGGAACTTCCCGTCTTCTGCCATCTCAAACGACTAGTC
>Ga0123342_1005504_pt1 | contig 18291 bp, 4 predicted proteins | sample Turbeawhitnodule_FD_89960 | JGI IMG/M metagenome (GOLD analysis project Ga0123342, IMG submission 89960) | Root nodule microbial communities of legume samples collected from Mexico - Turtle bean Mexico white nodule | ecosystem: Host-associated > Plants > Roots > Nodule | place: Mexico: Nepantla...
AAATGACAAAAAAGTAGTAATAACATTGAAATACTTTTCAGTCATTAATACTATCAAAGTTTTGACTCCTAAGATTCCTCTTTCTGCTCCATTCTGTTGTGTTGTTTATGACATTCACGTCTATTTGATTTCATGCAATTTGGCCTTTAGCTCATTGTATTGAGTCTGCTGACCTCATTAGTTCATTGAAATGAGTCTGACGATCTATTAATCTTTTCATGATATTCTGTTGTATTAAGGGTAATCGTTCTACAATGCCTCTATCAAGAATTGCCCTTCAATCTCCAGCTGGAGCTGCTCGTGGACAGGTATGACTTGTCTTTATTGATATCACCTCTGAGATGATGAATGGGACTGTTTTTACTTTGGATGCTAACATCATGAAAACTTTCAGGCTGATGACATTCTTAATGAATCAAATGAGCTACTTAGAATCAGAGATTACCTTTTCAATGAGCTGTCTAAGAAAACAGGTCAGCCTGTTGAGAAGGTAAGTATATCCATCAATGAAATTCATTGAGTTAAATGAGATTGTGACTTCTGTGCTGGTTTGAATGACATGACTGTATGTCTGCTTGACTATCCAACTTACTGCAAGACGAGAAAAAGTCTTGAAAATCAGTAGCTTTTCTTTGTTGATGAAGTCGAATTCAACTTTGAGATGTGTGGACAAATCTGTCAAGAAGCAATTTTTTGAGAAAAAAAATGAAACTCAATTTTCCGGAAGCTAAAATTAACTTATGCAAAAGTTAAAAATAAGAACTTAGAGAAGTTATACCAGAGAGTTTCTAAAATTTAATTTATAAATTTGAACTTATAGAAAATCTTATTTCTTTTTTTTCTCTTTTAGAAGTGCTCAAACAAAAAATTGTCCAAAGAGACTCTTCGACATAGCTTCTTTAAGAATTGTTCTTTGCCTCTTTCAGTTTTCTATTTCAAATCCATTTTTTTGTGGGCTTATTTTAATTCCTGCCTTTATGGGTATTTATATCACCATTTCAGATTGCAAGTTTTGAAACTAATGTGTATTGAATGCATCTCTTCAGATTACCCAGGACCTGAGCAGGATGAAACGTTTCAACTCACAGGAAGCTCTTGAATATGGGCTTGTTGATAGAATTGTCAGGCCGCCACGTATTAAGGCTGATGCTCCTCGCAAGGATGCAGGCACAGGTCTTGGTTAAGAACACATTTATAATCCACATTACCGAGTAATATCGCTGTATCAAAATGTTTCTCGTGTAATATTTTTTTCCTCAATTTTGGAGCATGTATACAATTCTCGTGAATGAATTCGAATCACATAGTTGAAAGCAGTAAGGTAAGGTGGCTCAGACGTAGTTGCTCAGACCCTCTCTGTACGTTAACCATTAGCATTCAGAAATTCCATATTAAACAAATCATTTTATGAAGAAATTCTTACGTGTTCCAAGAGTAAAGAACGAAGTATTTTTGTATCATTGAATAATGAACGTGTATAATTTATTATGGCATTAACAATGAGAAATTTAACTATACTTTTTTTTATCGGCAAAAAGAAATTTAACTATACTTATTCTTATTAACATTTATTATGGACTGAAATTTATTGGAATTAATGAATGTATCTGTGATTTAAGTATATAGCACGATATTAAGTTTTAATAAATTTTTGTTAATGAAAAAATTGTTAGAAAATATGTTCTTAAGATTTGGCTAATGGCCAAGATAAATGGTAGGGATGGTTGCTGTAATCGGTGTGAATAATCGAAAATTGGGTTTAATTTGATAAATTCGACCCAGTCCAAGCAAATAATAAAAAACCAGGTTAGATTATACTTATGGGTTTAATTGGTTTGATATGTTTTTAACTAATTGTTTTGATTTAAATCTAACTATTCAACCCAACTCAATTATATGTACACATAATATAACTATTTTCAAGATTTTTTTTAATGTAACATTTTAATGATAAATATAATGTTATATTAGCTTGAATGTGACTAATTCAATTTGGTTTGAGTTAGTACTAACTGTTTGAAAAAAAAACTGAACTAATTCAAATTGTCTAAAATGATAAAAATCTGATTCTACTTGTTGTATACACAAGATGGTAGGATATCAAATATCTATTGTTGAACTAATTAAATGGTAAGTTTTAAAAACTAATGTAATGAAATGCGAAAAAATTATCTTAGATTACAATTTTGTGTTAAGGAATTGTAGAGATTTTCTGAGATTTTACAAAACTTTAAAATTTAAATCACTGTTATTACGGGTGTGTCGTTGTTATTTTAAATAAAACATATTTAATTTTTAAATTATAACGACAACAATTATTTCAAATTTGTATCAAATTATTTGATTCTGATTACGATGATATTATTTTCAATTAAAATTCAATCGTACTTTTTTTTAAGTTCTAAAAATTATTATCTTAAAAGCATTATTGTCGTAATGATACCATTATCTTTAAATTAAATTAAAATCAAATCAAATATTATTTTTGTATTAATTTAATTCAATAAAAATAATAAATTTTACTTGATGAAATTAGACAATTGTATATAAAAAAAATTTATTTTGTACAGTTGAAGAAGTAAAAATACCAATTTCTATTAAATAAAGTCTCTTTGGAATTTTGTGTATGAAAAAGTCCCCACAATAAACAACACGCTAATGTTCTTTGCTGTAACTTGTACGGAAGTAGTATCCAACAGCGTAAAAAGGAGAAATTAAATGCTTAATAATTTCTTATCACGAATGCTTGGAAGCTTCCATTACTTAGAAAACAAGTACACATACTCTATCAATCTTTCCAAGAAAAAATCCCTACCCAGTTTGTTAAGAAAACCTCATAAAATATTGAACAAAAATTCCCTATATATGTATTAGGACATTCGTAGTTGGTACACAATTACATCAAAGCATGATCACTAAATAGTTTCAATAGACATGGATGTGAATCTAGATAGGATACTAATACCTGTAATTTTGTGCATAGTAGGAATATCCGTTCACAATTCAAGGTCATTAACCTCTTTTCAAGTGTTTTTTGTGATTAACACAATAATTTTGGCCATTCTCCTAGGAACTCGCAAGCCATCTTTAGCAGAAGTTGACAAGGTTTCAACTTTATTACCTTCATCTTTTTTTGAAGTAGGGGAAGAAACACAGGGTGGTTTTTTAGAGAACGCAGTGTATGACGAAGTTGATGAATGTGATGATGCATATTTTGAATGTGTAGGTAATATTAAAGATGAAAGTGTGCAGAATGTAGAAGAAATGGTAACGCTAGTGCAAGAAGAATCCGATGATAATCTGAAGACAAGAATTGAAAGCTTCATCACGATGGTCTACAAGGGTTGGATTGAGGAGAGACATTGGGATATATATGGCAAAGACAGATGAATTGGGAAATGGAGCTGTTAAAGCTTAACATAGTTTATAAGACTATCATTATACTTAACTATGTACTAAGCGACTAGATTGCATTTGTTTAATGGTATTCTTTTAATGGTACGAATCCCTCTTACATACCGAAAATCACTATTTGTTAGGATAAAATAAAAATTATTATATTTGTTGACATTTAATCAGAGAAAAATGTATATAATAAATAATATTATACAATACAAAAAAATATAGATATTAATATATAGTGATTGTAATGTTAAGGGATTACAAAGTGATTTCAAGAACAAAGTTCATGTTAACTATGATTGGAGAAAAGAAATAATCAAAAGGGGTATATATATGAAAACAAAAATTCACAACAACAAAAAGGGGTTTAAAACTTTAATCATAGATTTATTGGATTGTAATAATGAATAAACCAATTGTTTTGAATAGGATTCATCTAAATGAGTTTATTTGGATTTTAACTATTTTTAATGATAATTTTATATTCTTAATCACAATAGATAGTTTGACTACATGATCTAGTGGTTACATGAAGTAGACGGTCCAACGACTCAATTAAAGAAATCATCTCAGCAACATCAAGTTTAATGGAGAAGAAGGTGTAAAAAGAGTTTGATGTAAATATATTAGACTACACGACCTGATAGATACTTTGGAAACATATACTACATTAATGCATGACCGATGTGAGTGAGCCTAATAAGTAAAAGTTCAAGTTGTTTATTTGAATCAAAATGAAAAACAAAATTTTAGTAGAATAATTAGATAATAAAATCTACAATATCTCAACAATAGAATTGGAAACAAATCAATTCGAAAATTAAAAAGAAAAAAAATTGTGACAAAACAAAGAACAAAATCTAAAATTTCTGGAAAGCAACTAAGAAATTAATGAATAATATCTAAACCAGAGTCTAATTCTAAGATCCATAAAGAGAATTCTCCTCTTAATTACTTTTTTAGTTACTTTTTTAGTGTACACATTTACTTCTCAATTTTACCTTTATATTAATATTTATTTTATTATAGACTCATTTTTGTCATTTGTTCTAATCACTTACTAAATAACCAACCATTTTAATAATTGGTCCATTTAGTTTGGGAAACTATTTTACTTTTTTTGTTTTTAAAACTATTTTTTTTAAAAATATCTATTGTGAGTTTTGTATTCCAGATCACCTTCTTTGTGTTTAAAACTAATACTTTTTATTTATTTATTTTTTATTAAAATTAGGTTAAATTAAAAAAATTATAAATATAAATAATTCACGTTAGAAAACATAACTTTAAAATAAAAAAATTTAATTTTATATAAGACTTTTATATTGAAATCCTTTTAACAACTTAATTACACTATTTTTTAAGTTTTCATGTCAGTGTATCCATTACTTTTAATTATTTTTATTCATAGTAAACTTATATAATATATCTCCATACATAACTTTAAAATAAAAAATTGTGCTTTCATATAAAAATTTTATATTGAAATTTGTCTGAACAACTTAAATACATTACTTGCACTGGTAGAGTCCGCACGATAAGACTCTTACTCAGCATCTGGTTCAGATCCATAATCAAACCGACCGATATGATCAACAACAAAGTTGATTAATGATCAAACGTTTGTTAATATCTTTTTATTAGACCCATTAACCATAATGAGCCAACAATAATTGTATAAATTAGCACAGATCTCAAAGGACCAGGTATGCAATAATCTAATCCTAAATACTGAGTGTCGAGTCCTCAAGTCTAACTTAAGCGTCGGAATACATTTTGCAGGTACTATCCGAGTCTAGAGCGAACGAGGAGGAGGAGTGGAAGAGATAGAAGATGAGAGTTCAGCTAAGAGGAAGAAGCGAGGTGCAGGAAGAAGTGTCCGAATCGTTCTCTTAGTTTCAATCCAGTTCGAGAAAATTACTTATAAAATTTTACTTTTGGTTGTATGCATTACTTTTAGTTCTTCTAATTCATCACAAATATATATAGTATAACCGCATTTTTTAAATAAATAAGTAGAAGTATATAACTTGGGTAAATATTTAAAAAGTATAATAAAAATAAAATATGCAGATAATATATATAATATAATTTATATTTTTAAATTTTATCATAAACTTAAAACTAAAATGGTATTATATAATACACATAATATCTTATACATACATAAATTGATGATGAAACTAAAAAATAAGATAAGAAAATTATATATATATATATATATATATATATATATTTTAAATATGTATATTAGGTGAAAAATATACATAAATTATGATAAAATTAAAAAATATAAATACACATAAATTTAAAATATGTTAAAATATAAATTTATAATTTATTAAAATATAAATTTATAATTTATTGTAATAAATATGAATACATATGTAATAATAATAAAAATAAAAAATTAGACACAATAATTAAAAAAATAGTTACATTTATGATAGATTTATAATTAATTAAACCTAATTTTAGTAATTAAAACTAATATTCATTTTAATTAATTGAAGACTAGAAGTTTGACAAGAAGAAACAAAAATATAATTATGACTAACTCAAATGAAATCTAAAATTATATAAATTGGTTTCATATTTATACTAATTTTGAAGTATCAAATGATGTAAAAAAAGGGTAAGATAGTCAAGGGTTCTTCCTTCTTTGTACTACCGTCACCATGTTCTTCCTCCATTTTGGCTCAATTTAGCTTTGAATCGACCAACACCAATCCCAATAATGCGAAGTGGTGCAAGTAAACAATGAGAAGTGTCGTGCACGGTGGCAGCAAGGGAGTCCACAACCATAACAAACCAATGGAGGTGGTCGGCTAATATTAATGCAAGCAAAGAGAAGGGAGAAAGGAGCGACGGTTCAATTTGTGAATCCCTATACAATTTTCTCCTTTTACTATTTTGCGAGTTTATTTATTGAATCTGACCCTTTTTCTACTTGAGATTCCTTTTTATCTGTAATGAAATTGTAGTTTCATAATGTTTTATTGTTTCTTCTTCATTTACTGTTTTCCAACATCTTCGTACATTGGGGTGGTTGAGAATTAAGAAATAATTTTCTATTATTAAGAAACGATTATTTTTTAAAAAACTCATTGAAACCTACAATGCTATGAGGCTGCTCTAAGTGACTCTTATACACGTATTAAAAAAATAACTATAAATTTAAATCAGTTTTATAAAATTAAGTATATCAAAAAAATGTAAATTGTATATAAAAAATGTGACTTTTAAATTTAAATCAATCTTATTTTTATCGGCAAATACTAAATAAAATAATATAGAATATTTGAGAGATGTTTCAATTATATTACATAGAGAAAGTCCAACAAAGATGACTTCTTACTAAACCTACAAAAACTACATACTCTTGTGTCCTAAAACCAACATCATTAGAAAAGTTTCTCTAAAACTTTGTTCCATTAATAACTTCATGAAGAATCGACTCTTAAAAAGTCTTATTTCAAATATACATAACTGCTCCACAACCTTATACAAAACATATATATTCCATAATAGAAACAACATAAACTAAAAAGATATGTATACAAAGTACAATCATTAAGACCATAAATATGTTTAAACTTCTCAAAAATTCTTTGAGTCACAACTTCCACTTAGCTCATCCATAAGAATAAAGTCTAAGTCCAATTTTGCGTACGAGATTGAATTGCACAATTTTACAAAAATGACTGCAGCACCGACATCTTGCACTCTAGTCTAGACCACCAGATCACACCTTTCTAGCCATGGAGTGTACTCTACATTACTTACAAAAAACTTTTCCCCACCAACTAAATGATTTATAACTAAGAAATATAAAGGAATAATTCATTCAAGAGATTTTAATCATAAAATTTGATACATAGACCAATCAGAGAACGAGAAAAAATGAACTCTTAATTTGCATTTCAACTACTGTCAAGATTTAAGTTTGACCATTTGCAAAATTTTATCAGCGTCAATAATCTTTTTTGCAAAACTTATAAAACCTCAAACTCATAAGATAAAATTGATTTCATAAGATAAAATTGATTTGTAACTATTTATATATTATAAAATGTCTTTATTCTAACACTATTAATTCACTATTATCTCTTGTGAACATTTTTAACTTCTCCTCCCTCACCCTCTCGTCAATTTTAAATAGCTTTGATAATATATATAATTATGAATGAATACAACGCATCCCATGCATATCCAATATAACTAAACGAACTAGCTAGTGGGAGAGGCCAAGTGGGTCACATAGATTCAGATAGGGACATGGACCGAACAAGTTACTTCTTTGCACAATTAAACTAATCAAAGTAGTGCGAATGGCTCAAAATATCACTCTCATACAACTTCCCCTCCTTTCAAATTTTATATTACCCAAACAATAAAACAAAAACTAGTGCAAACCAGCCTGAGAGTAGAGTTGAGATGTCAAACCAAGGTTCAACAAACATTTATATATACAATACAAGACAATATATTTACTTGACGATGCCCGAAGATTATGGCCGTTGACAAAATTAAAGTAATCCAAATCAAATGCCAAACCCAGCTTCATGGCACATTTATCTACATAAGACAAACCTGCATCACGAATATGGCCGTTGACGACAAAACACCCTAGATTCTCGGAAGGGAGCTAAATCATAGAAAGAAAAAACTAAGCTGTCTAAGAATTTATTTAGACACACGCACACATCATATTTATAGTAATAAGGATTGAATGCGTTCTAAATGATTGAAATATAGAGGAAAACAACGTCTCTTACGTTACTATTATTGGTTAACCTGGAGACTAACATTTAAATTATTAACTGATCAGGAATCTTACGTAGTGTATGTAAATTAATTAGAAACGATCATTTCTCAAATTAGGAATTTTAATTGTCTTAATAACAAGCAATATCGTGGATTGCACAATCTATCACTCCAAAGGAAGACGGATTCTGAGGAATAACTATGACATCAAAGTGTTCTTCATGACACAATGTCTGCATTAAAAACATACCTAATTGGCCAACTCAACTCAAATTCTACAAGAACATGAACCTGGTAAACCTCTGAAAACAATGATGGTCCCGATACACAGTCAAGAAGCTTACAGACACAACAAACAAGGATAGAAGACCAACAACTAGGAATCCTCCCATTACAATGTTGTCAGCAGCAAATGCATGTGTAAATGCAGATAGAATGAACCCTACGAATTAATTACCCTGCTGGAAGCGACACATTAATGTCAGCTGGTTTATTCTTGGCCTCTGCTGGCATAGCAGACCAACTTTCTCCGCGGATGGAAGTTGCAGATGAGAGAATTGGTATTGGATCAAGAGTGGAGATGGGAACAACTGCTGCTGGTGTCACACTTGTTATAACTTCATGTTTATGTTTTCTTGGCTTCTGCTCATGTTGGTTTCCTGCCAGAAAACTTCCTACCACTACCTGATACATATCAGTCAATTGGACAATAGAATGGTCAGAATCATATAAAGTTGTTATTGAATACTAAATTATCATCTAATACATGAAAGTTGAAACTAAAGTGTTGTTACATTTCAACCAAACATAAATTCCATTGAATAATCTTTATTACGTGAAGCATATTAGTCCGTTACATATCTGATTTTAGGCCTATGCATACTTCATTGATTAAAAATAAAAGGGAATAAAGCTATGAGTTGAAAACATACCTGCACAGGACTTGCAGCCACCAATAAACCAGCTACTCCCCCACCTACAACACGTCCATCGGGGCTTGCCAAAGATACACTCATGCCACCGGATCTGCTTCGGGTTCCTCCACTTTCACTGGGCATGAACGAACCAGATAAAGATAGAATTTCAAACCGTCCCTGTAGAAACAGCAGCAAGAAAGATTGGATTTCTCCTTGCGATAGAACGCTAAAGAAATAGTAATACTTCAAATATGAATGCAGAATGAAAAGAAGTTAGCAGGTTGAGCTAGAGTTTTGACTGTGTTTGATGAAACTATTACTGTAAGTAGTAGCAGTAACCAAGAGCAATAAACTGCAACAACATACCCAAAGGCAAACAGATGGAGAATAAAGGATATACTAGAAACCAAATGCAAAAACAAAGCTCAGATAAGCAGGAGTGCTAGAATTATTTAGCAGTGCAGATCAATAAATGCACTCTGCACTGCTGAATTATATAAAAAATTCACTTCCCACCCTCTGATTGATTACAGCCTGAGGAGAATAATTATTTTATTCCACATCATTAGCCCAAAGATTTTTACACAAGTAAGCACCAGTGAGTGACATGACTCGTTTGATCAAGAAACAATCCAAGTCAATCAGTTTAAGAATCCAGGCAGATCGGATACTGCTAAGCATTTTCTAATATTAACTTTCATTGAAACCATGGCCTCCATAAAAACAGTTCTCTAATATTTAGTCAAAGAAAATCCAGAGTCAATACAACTGTTAAGAAACCTTCAAAGATATTGTTTTTTACCAGTTAGCTATCAAGTTGATATAGTATGTTAAAGTAGCAACCGATCCTAAAATTTCAAACAATGACAAAAAAAAGCACAGCAAAGAAGAAGCACTATGCAACTTACATATCAATCTGACAACAAAAGGCATATTTTAACATATACCACAAAACATAACTTGGGAGTGATAAACGTCTAGTTTCAATTCCAACACAGTTTTAAAAAAAACAAGAAAAAAGAGAGAGAATAAGAAGACAGAAAAACAACATCAAAGAATACGAAAGAGGGAGACATCAGCATTGTAGTAACATCCAGATCCATCCTTTTAATAGTTACACTTCTTATCATAAAAAATGAAACATCACTTTTAAGTATAAACTAATCAGCTAAAATTATGAGCATTATAATAATAAGAGGAAGGAACAACATACAGGTATCAACAATAGTGTATTTGGATTACGTATTTCTTTGAAAAAAGGTTAAATGCAAATCCAATAATCGAGAGGATAACAGTGTAGCTGGCATATAATCTTCCTCTACGAATGTTACTATAATTAAATAACTATAAATAAATTCAATATTTTGTTCATGGAATAAAATGATAGTATCAAATTGCACAAATGCTTCACCTCATATGTCAATGTACCCCCCGAAGAATCGGGTTGACGAAGTGTGACACTTGATATGACACCATTAGCTGAAAGAATGCATATTGCTCGAGGCCCTTGCTGAGAAAATGATATTACCTTCATAGTAACATCCTAAGATAACCAAAAGAAACTAGTTGTTACTCGTCAACCATCATAACAAATATTTTCAGTTATCACAGTAAAGAAGAAAATGAACATAATCATTCCTGGAAACTAACAAGTTGTTCAGTATGCTCTTTCTCATTCTCATTTTTTTGATAACTAATCGTTCATCTTTCGTATAATTATCACTTTGTATGGTAATAGGCACGTATGTAACGTATGTTAAACTCAGAGAGAATGTGGGCAAAGAAAAACTGCCCACAGAGGAAACTCCCTGACCATGAATATGAGAAATGTTATTTGCATTGCATAAGAGCACAACAGGTAACAGATATTTCTGACACTTACCTCTCCAGAATTAACAGTGATGATATGGGGAGTGAAATTAGCACCAACTGAGCATGCAACCCATTCACCTAAAAAAGGGTAAAAAATAATTAACAATAAAATTGGAAATGAGAAAGTCTCAGTTTCTATTATAAGGCTTTTTAAATATAGGCCAAATAAAGAATGAGAATATTTATATCATATTTATCATCTAAAAAGTTGAAACATTATACTGTCCTAGATTGAAGGAATAATGTCGATAACTAATGGTTAATTTCATTTATAAACTCATCATAAGGTTGGTTATATAAATTATATATATATATATATATATATAATTTTTTTCCTCCAGTACCTTCATGCCAATCAAACAATATTATTAAATTTAATTAAATTTCCAAGTAAAAAACACATACAATCCTTTTCAGGAATAATTAAAAAAATCTTTTGTGATAATTTGTTTCAAAAGCTACTCATTCAAATTTCAAGCATTTACCAAGTGTTTCCATAGAAACGTAAAACTGACATTCGTATATATATATATATATATATATATATATATATATATATATGTGTGTGTAAAAGCAATTTAAAAATCTCTAACATCCCTCGGCAAAATGGAAGATTATTGAAAGGCAAATATTGATCGGGGAAGTTAGCAAACAAACAAAAAAAAAGGCAAATCTGAAACAATAGATTAAAAACAATAATGGCCGAGGCAAACTAGTTTGTAAAAAGTCTTCAGACATTTATCATGTATCCAATACATATCAAATATCATATTATTACCATCTTATATACGCACAAACTAACTTGATGACGTTTAGACTACTGAAATTCATAGCTCTATTTATTTTTAGAAATGGAATAGAAAAGTAGAGTTCCTGATTAATACGTTTACGCTCTGATAAAACAGTTGTTTCCCATTTAAATGTGAGAGTAATATTAGCTTGGCGCGCATGAGTATATATATATCCCAACAAGCAAACAAAGAGTCCATATTTGCCTCGTCATCCAGAAAGCAGTATGAGAAAGAAGGACCACGTAATTGCATTGCATCATGTATCAACTAAGTAGTACTAAATAGCGTTGGTTGATGTGAGAAGACCAAAAAGAGGACCTGATGTCAACTTGGACTTTGGACCTCACCTTGCCAAACAACACACAGTGAGTGAGTGAATGCACAACAATATTAAAGTCCTTTCATCACTCTACCCCTAGAAAGCAACACCCACAACACTACTATCCTAACACACACAAAATCCAAATAACTAAAAAAAATAAAATCAGCATTTTTACTTTCCTCCTATAAGTCCAAGTGTGTTCCCCATGAGTACCAGATGGTGGTACCTAACATAGTACCTAGAAAGATTTGGTTTGGTTTGGGTTCCTACGATCATGTTTGAACTGCAAAAACGACAGACACAACGAGATTCCACCGTCCCATACCGACCCACAAAGCTAACTCACTTTTCAGGACAGCAATTACCCTAACTTAGTCATCCAATCAATCAAAGGTCCCACACTGTCAATGTGCCTATGCCTCAATCTCATTCCACTTCCCTATAAGCCAATTACTCATCTCAGTTTTCATTTTCCATTTTCCATTTTCCAACACCAAAATCCAAACCACAACACAGTATACAACTTCAACTCAATTTACTTCTTTCTTTAAAAATAAACTCGAAAGAAAAAGATTTATTTATTACCTATATTCTCCAACTCAAATTTGGTTTTGCTCACGGAACTGGTTGGTTTTATTTTTCCGCGATTCTCCGACGAGAAATCGATCACCGGCGGCAACGGAGCGGAGGAAGATATCGGCTTCGGAGACAGCGCCATGGTCACCGAGCCGTCCGGTGCGTACTTTCTCGGCCGGCCCCTCTTCTTTTTAGCCGGCATCGTCGCCGGCGACGCCTCCATCGCTGCCGTATGCGGTGGATGTGGCGGTGGAGCACTCCCCGCCGTCGCCGGAATTTGCGTCGTGGATCCGCTTGCGGGAGCTGGGTTGTCGGTCCTCGGAGCTACATGGTAGTCTGACGGAGCATCCGATCCCACCACCGTAACGCCCCCGCTAACACCGCCACTTGACTCCATGTTCAAACACTTGTGAAGTAGTACTCACACGTAACATAAACTAAAATCACACATCAGTATCTCATTTTTTTTCCTCAACAATTCAATCACCCAAAGTCCTCTCAACTATGCTGGGAAAAATATTTTAGAAAAGATGGAAATTTTTGCCAGCAAATGAGAAAATCAATTAAAAGTTTGAGGACCTGAGCATAAAACAAGATGTGAAAAATCTTCAGCTTTGCACCATTTGCATAAATTTTATCATTAAAATAAATTAGTAGGATGGGATGAAACTGGAAAAATAAAACTGATGAGCTGAAATTTTGTCGGAGAAAATAATGAGTTTTGATAAAAAAAAAATAGATGGGGAAAATATTGTGCAGAAAGAAAGAGTGAAATTTGAAATATTTTGAGTTTCCAAGGGAAATGAAAATGGGGAGATAAAATGAATCCTTGTTTTTGTTGATCAGGTAATTGGTTCCTAACTCTCCTAAGACTGTCCAAATTGAGATTAAAAAATAAAGGGAAGGAAAAGGAGATATACTGAACTGGGGTATTAAAAATTAATTTAGTGAATTAATATTTAATGTGGGAAATAATATTTTAAGGGAAATAATTATTTGGTTTTGGTTGGAATCTGGTGGAGAAATGTATAAAATAGTATTAAAGTTGTTGGAAGGGGCTTTCTTTTTCTTTCCCCATTTTAAAATATATAATAATGTGTGAATATGGACAAAGGAGAAAAAAAGAAAGAAAAAATAAAGAAAAGAATCACCACACGTTACCATATGATTTTATTAGGTGAATGAAAAAGTAAAATAGGTTGCCAAGAACCAAAGAAACTATCCTCCAAAGGAAAAGGAAGCCATGGTAGAGACTCTCTCAACACAATATCATAATACCTATTACCCAAATACCAACTTAAGCTTCTCCCATCAATTCTAACTAATAAATAACTTTCACTCCACCTGTAACAATTTCAATTATGCCTTCCCAACACATTTTCTTACACAGATAAAACTCCAAATCATTAAATAAATTTATCATTCATATATTTAGTGTTAGATTTAAAAGAATTTGATTGGAAGGAAAAATATGTAAGTTTTGAATTAAACGAAAATTTTCATTTGAAGATATGTTAGTTTTGTTTCTGAAATTAAAATTAAAATGTGAGTTGTGAATATTTAGCTAAATAGAGAGATAAGTGCAGAGTGTATGAGTGTAATATTGAGAAATTAGTAGTAAAAAAAGAAAAGGAAGCGTGACCCGCACTTTCGCTTTTTTCACGCTTAAACAAAACTTTATTTATGAGTGGAATAAATTGTAAAGCAAGACATTCATAAATTCCCCCTCCACTTAGAAAGGAAAGTTAATTTGTGAGAGAGATATACATGACATGATGAAACCAATAAATTAAAGAAATAAAAAAAACTAAACAGTGAACAAACACTGCTTCTTTGCTTCTTCCAAGTTCCAGTATTTGCGTTGCCTATCACAAACTGCTGCTTTTCAACTTTCAAATCTCTCCCTCCCTAACTATTCACCAACTCCACCACTTTTTTTATTCTTTTCTAAATATTTCTATAATAATTTTTAGGATAAACATATCATTTAATTATTGTAGCAGTTCTGGTTTTTCAATATGTCCAATTTTTTAAAACCATTTATATTACGAACGCTATTGGTTTGGTATCAATAGTCACGCGTTGACAATTACTTTTCTTATATATTTTTAGTTTACACACATATATAACATTTTTTCTATACATCAAATGTAAAAAAAAAAAATACCAGTCATAAAAATAAAACTGATTATATCCACGCTTATAAAAGTTCGTTTAATAAAATTTTAAGTATTGGATCCAAATTGAATATCGGATATACATATAAGACTAAAGTATTATATATTTAATCTAATTTGTAAAAACTTGAATAAGAGGCGTTAGATAAAATAGTTAATTAAATACTATAGACAAATAGACCGACGAACTATTTGTATATAAGTTGTAAATTATTTTCATAATTTAAAAAAAAAAAAATATATATATATATATATATATATACAAATATTTATATCATTAGATAATTTTAAGTAAACTGTAAAGTTTGTTCAGAGGTTATATAAATACAACTTTTATTTTCTCAAACTGGATTCAATTTGGAATTTTCCTCAAAATTATACATTTAAAAAATAGTGATGAGGTATGATAATTAAATACAGTTTTTGAGTGCAGTTTACTCCTAAACTTTTTTTAATAAATATATTATAGTAGTAGTGATTAATCTTAAAGTTAAAAAAATACGATGATAGGTGTTGTGTTGTGTTTAAACTAAGTAGATCATGTGCTTAAACAACCACTGGTTGTTAGTGGTTGCACATGGTGGAGTATAAAATTGAGTGCCCCTCCTCTTTAATGCTGTTAATTATCTTTTCCCAACAAAATGCTTATTTTAAGACTATAGTGGAATCGTGCCTGTTTGAAACTAGGAGATTAGAAGAAAAAAACTGATTATGTTAAAGGGAAATAACTTATCAAATCACAGTTTTTTTTCTTCATAATTAAGATTGATTGTTCATACCCTATTTATTATGCAAATTATTTCTAGACTTTAGGAGTGATTAACGAATAATATAAAAATTAAGAAACTGTAATAAAATTTTATATATTCCAAATTTCGTATATAAGAATCTAACAAAAGTTAAATCATGGCAGTACCGCATTTCTTCATAGGGTCTATTTTTAAATATTGTTAAACAAAATAAATCGTAATATATAATAGATTTATTTTATCAATAGTAAATATTTTCTTTTATTATATATAAACCAAAGGTGTAGATATTTTTAAATTAAATAAAAATATAGAAATTATAACACATCACTGTCATTTGTGTAATATTTAATAGTTAAGCGCGTATATATACATATATATATATATATAAAAAGAAATAAATTAAAATATATATGACTTTTTCTATCTCTCACCCTATTTATATTAAGATTGTTCTCCTATAACATAATATGTTCATATAAACGACATACCAACACACATGTTAAACTAGTGTTTTAAAAATAAACTTATATACATATTTTAAAAGAATAAATTCATATATTTTAGTCATATTTATTCATATATATATATATATATAATATCTCAATTCATTCATTAAACATATACTAAAAATTAAGTGTGTATTTCTTAATCAAAAGGTTACACTCATGTCATGAGCTACTAACATCATACATCACAAATGTTTTACTATATTTTCAAAAGACTTATGAATTGAATTAGACTTGAAGAAATGCATTTATAATATTATCTTCGTTAAGTTGTCACCACAATAAAGATATTTTGTAGAAACCCAGTCTACTTTGATGACAAGGTAAATCCCTTTAATCCACCAGACATAGTTCTTTTTCGCACGTAGGTTATAAGAATCTCCTTCGACTCTCACCATATTCTATTTTTCTTTATGTGACTCCATAGGTTGCAATTCGTCTACCCATTATTATGTTTGTCCTGCCAAAGGTGTCATCATGTTCAACGAATTTTAGTTGTCAGATGAAAACTATGCTCATTCAGTACCAAAGTATTTGTCTAACGACTACATCATTGGAAGTTTCATAAAAATAACTTGCTGAAGAGAATTCGCTTGCCCAATGATTGAAACTCTCATTTAATTGAATTTTTCCTAGCGAAAGTAGGATTTCCAAGCAACCAAATCACTGAGAATTTTTATTTAACAACTTGCCAAATGAAGTTGACTTGTCGAGAAACCAAAACTATTAGATTTTCAATTAATTGAATTTCACCTAAACGAGAGTTTTCAATTAATTAATCTTTTCCCTAAAAAGACCACATGCAAGACCTCTAGTCCACATGCATGCAAAATTTTATAAAACCAACTTAAAATAAGAGGTAAAGAAGAATTACTCTTAATTCTGATCGAGCAACACCAAAATTCCTATGGTTAACTGTGATAAATGAAAATATGAACGTATCTTTTAAAAATCTAGAAAGAATATAGAGAAAAAGTGCTGGCAGAGACATAGTGATTTTTCTTAAATAAAATTTAAATAGTTAACTTTTTTATTTTTCAAGTTTTATATTTAAATAATAAAATATTTATACTACATCTAAACTATACTACTTTCACTACTAAATAATTAATTAGATTCTTACAACAATTTATCATTTCATATGGAGCATCAAAATTTGAAATTTATTGTACTAGATCATAAATTTAGAATATATTTTATAGCATGAAATATATTTAATTTAATACGTTGTGTTAATTTAAGTTTAAATGGTGATGGATTAAGTTCAAACAATAATTTGAGAGGAATAAAAAAACATTTAATACGAAAAAATTACATAACTTGACAAAAAAAATATTTCACAAGAAAAAAAAATGTTTGGAACCTTTGTTTTCAATAATGAGATTTAGATAATTGGTGGCGGTTAAATATAGGAAATGGAATAAAATTATCGACAAATAATACCTTCGTTCTCTATGTAATAAAAAAAAATCTAGCTTCACATATACTAAAGAAATCGATTAAATTATTCTTTCTAGTGACGTAGAATATATTAATAAATTTTAGAATATATCAAAAATAAATTTATAAATAAAACTTAGATGTTAAAATTTTAGTTGTGTAAAATATTTTCTACCTATATATTTTTTTAAACTTTAAAATAAGTTCAATAGAAATTTTATTAAATTAATATCTTAAAGAACCAGTGAAGAACAATTTTTCTTTTAAATCTATATAACTTAGTTTTGGAGATATAATGAATCTTACATGAGATTTAAGTTGTTTTTCTTATTTTCTTGATGGTTAAGTGAGAATATTATTAGTAGAGGTATCTCTAAGCTTGTGAATGATAAGAAAATTTTACATATAGCTAGTTCACAAGGTTATCTCACTCGCTCTCATATTTTATATGCTGATGACATATTTGTTTTTTGTAGGGGGATATTAAGTCGCTTAGAAATTTGAATTTTTTCTTAAAATATATGTTGATTTTTCTGGTCAATATGTTAATACTTTAAAAGTAGTTTTTTTTCACCATGGATAATTCTGAGAGATTTGTCACCAAAATTCAACGTACTTTTTCTTGCAATCATGATTGTGTTGGGTTTATTAGTGTCTAAGTTCAAGAGGGGAGGGGTGAATTGAGCTTATAAAATTTTCGCAAGAACACACAATTTTTCAGTATTCCAAAGGCAAAAAGAACAGATTATTTTTACATGAAACAAATTGA
>Ga0123342_1005505_pt1 | contig 18290 bp, 10 predicted proteins | sample Turbeawhitnodule_FD_89960 | JGI IMG/M metagenome (GOLD analysis project Ga0123342, IMG submission 89960) | Root nodule microbial communities of legume samples collected from Mexico - Turtle bean Mexico white nodule | ecosystem: Host-associated > Plants > Roots > Nodule | place: Mexico: Nepantla...
AATAGTTAAGGCCCGAATAAACCCAATTATATGAATATTAATTAAAATAATGGATTTATTTATTATTATAGTCCAATAATCTATGATTAAGGCTATTGTGTGTGAATAAATATATGCTCATCAAATATGCTTTTTAACCTAAAAATCTATGTAAATTTTGTTGGAACCATTACTATCAACTCGATGTGAATGTCCTTTTATATCTTTCTTTTACTAATCTACTTACATCATAAAACACAAAAGTTCTCTTTATATGAAACCCTTACAACAAGTTTTATTGATAAATAAAATAGATACATAAACTCATTTCTCTATCTAAACTACATCTAAGTATACAAGTTATCTCATCTCATTTCCAAATCCGTATGCATACATTATTTTCATAACCCAATCCTTATGTAAACACAGTAAAAACTGGATTGAAACTAATGCAGAATTGAGTCAGAATTTAAAACAGTAAATGATTTTATGAACCAGACTGAATGCAACATGTGTTGGAGATCCCACATCGACTAGAGATTATAGCCTTTCATTGTATATAAGTGGGTGCAAACCTCATCCCTATGAGCCGGTTTTATGGGGTTGAGTTAGACTTAAAGTCTACTTCGTAATATGGCAGTCTCGGCGTGAGGGGGGTGTGTTGGAGATCCCACATCGACTAGAGATTAGAGCCTTTCATTGTATATAAGTGGGTGCAAACCTCATCTCATTGAGCCGACAAGAATGCCATTGAAAATATAATTGAAAACATGCAGAAATTGATTCTAATAGCAAGAATTAAGAAAACAAAAATTGAAATGGATTATATTGAAAATCCTATATTAACTGAAGCAAATGTGAAAAAAACTAGATCAGAAACAGTGAATGAATTAAATGCAGAAAAACAAAAATGAATATTATTCTTTGTTTTATGAAGAAAGTTGCAGTACCAATAGGTTTGCAAACTCACAGCAACAATTCCCAATTAATAATTGAATACTAAGAAGAATTGCAAGAATAAAAGCAAACTTGAATCCAGCTGTTCTTGACATTCTTCACTTCTAGAGAGAATTGCATCTGACAATGAGAAAAGAGAAAAACCTGAGAATTCTAAAAGGCTAAGGAAATGAGAAAAGAGTGAATTAAAAATCTGAATTCTACAATGTCTCAAACAAAATGAATAAGGACCTAGGTAGCTTGTGAAAATACATTTTTACCCCTACAAAAACATTCTAAAAATGTACAAAATTGTTGCATTTGTTGCATATTTTGTATTTTGTACCGGTGGATACCAAATAAGTGACACATTGGTGACCCGTGATAAAAAACATTTCAAGACATTTAATAAATGGCAGCAAGGACAGTTACAAAAGCCCTTTATAAGTCATATTCATATATCGAATTATGTGATAAATATCTCCGACAAATCAACTAAATACTGATTAACTGAAAAATGATTTCGATGATATTCTTCCGATACACCAACATACCTACCTACCAATATATCTCCCTGTAAATCAAGGATCACGATACACATCAGTGAACAACTGATATTCAACCCATTACAACAATGGTCCATAACCAACCCTATAAATAAACCTTTTGCAGAGGTGTAAGGTATGTTTTAGTTAGTTTACAAATATACACTATTTACACAAATACTTACTTGATCGTCTGAGTACTTTTTCAAGTCAATTCCAACCGAACACCAACAATTGAGAAAAAAAAGTTAAAGAAAAGAACAAGGAAATCACCGACACGTCAAGAATTTTACTATATAGGTAATTTTTCTTATATAGATAGATATTTCATTCTTCATGTCTTTCTTATCTTCTTTTGCCGTTCTTATCTGTTGGAGATCCCACATCGACTAGAGATTATAGTCTTTCATTGTATATAAGTGGGTGCAAACCTCAACCTTATGAATTGGTTTTATGGGGTTGAGTTAGGTTTAAAGTTCACTTTATCCCACTCATGAACTACTGTTAAGCTTAAAGTCCACTTCGGAACATTATTTTTTTGCCGTTTAAAATCCAGTTATGTATTCCTCCAATTACCAATTGAAAATACTGTCTACAAAGGTCAATGAATGAGTATCAGTCAATAGTAATTTTTTTTTTAAAGTAAACTCAAGAATAAATAATTATAACAATTTTATACTAAAATACAAAGTGTACTATAGAAGCAAAGCATAAGAAAAAAAAAATAGTTAGAAAATGCAATTAATCTGTAAAAGAATAAAAAAAAACAAGAGTTGTCATATATCAACGAAGAAAACAAATATGAGTTTTAATATAAAATATATAACTATAGAATTAACATTTCCTTTAAAGGAATAAAATATAAAAAATTAAATTAAACTAAAAATATATAATTAATACATTATAATATATAAATAAATTATTTAAAAAAACATGAGTTGTTTTTGGGTTTATCTAAATCTAATAAAACTCAATAAAAATGAATTTAAAAATGTTTTTTTTTGGATTCAAACCTTTTATAGTTTTTGGACAAACTAAAATAAAATAACTATGTCTCTCATTCTTACTATTTGAACAATACTTGTATATGAATATTTATGTTTGTTTTTGTAAATAATTGGGTAATAGATTGAATCAAAATTTTGATATTTTTTTTATATTTATACTTTTTGAATTTTTGAAATATAAAATTATTTTTATCTATCATTTTATCTCAAGCATAATATATTAGGACCAATTCTAAATTATTCAAACACTACAATGCTATATTTCACATCTTGGAATTGTTTTCACTTTTTTTATAAATATTTTGTAGCGGATATATTAATAAATGTTATGTGTTTAATTTAATACTGAAACTTCATTAAAAGTTACACGTATAACTAATTAAAATCTGAAAATATAATTAGATAATAAAAAGAAGAGCAAATTATATTCTTGTTCTAATTATAAATAAAGTCATAAACATACCTACAAGAAAATCATGAAATAGAAACCAAAATAATTAATTACAATAATAACTAAATTAGATACCATTTTAGAAACTAAAAAGAAATTTGGTTTCTAAATTAGTTTATATTATTTTCTATTATTATTAAATTGTTTATAAATTTGTATCTAATTAGCAACTAAGGTTTTTGCTACCAAATTTAGAAACTAAATAATTGATAGTTAAAACCTTAATTGTTAATTAGATACCAATTTAAAAATGATTTAACAATAATAAAAAACAATAGAAACTAATTTAGAAACATTTTTTTTAATTTCTAAAATGCTCTCTATTTTAGTTTCTATTGTAACTAATTATTTTGGTCTCTAAAAATTAATTTCTATTTCAATATAGTGATAATAAATATTTAGAACTTATTAAACAAAATCTCTATAGTTAACAAGTTATTGATAGAAGTAATACCATAATAAATATGACTCACTTTCCATAACAAGTAAAATGATAAAGTTAAAATAACTTGTTTAGTTATTTTTACTAGAATTTTTACTACATTTTTAGAGAGTTATTTATAATAAATTATGACTAAGATCAGAAAAGGGTTCATGCAATTTGAGATATTTTGGAATATTCGAGAGTGCACCTTACGCACCAGAAAATTGAATCCAATAATTTGCCCTAAAAAATATCTCCCTAATCTAATCTTCCGAAAGACCCAAAAAACATCACAAGACGCAGCGTCGTCGTATCGAATAGTTCCTCCCTTAAGAAAAAGTGGCTAGAAATTTTGAAGAAAAGAAAAAACAAACCCTCGAAGAGAAAACACAATTACTTGCACTCTCTCTTCTCTTCTTCTTCTTCTTCTTCTGCAGTAAAACCCTAGCAATCGATCCTCACCGTTCCCTCTCCCTTTCTAGAACCTTCGATTCAAATCCTCAGATCCGTTTGCAAGGCTGGCGGGTATTTGGGTCAAGTAATGGCGGATCCGCCAGGTATCCGCCGCGACTTTCGATTCTCCATCATAGGGTTACCCCGTTTTCACGATTGTTTTCGCTGCCGTCAAGAGAACGAAGAAGAAGAAAAGTAAAGCATGCTGAGCGTGGTGCGCGTGCACCTGCCCTCGGAAATTCCCATTGTAGGCTGCGAACTCACACCCTACGTCCTCCTTCGCCGCCCCGACAAGAGCGTTTCCACCGACGATGTTCCTGAAACCGCCCCTTTAGACGGCCATTTCCTCCGCTACAAATGGTTGGTCTTCTGCGCAATCCTTTTTTCCTTTCGGTCTACTTCTCTGCTTGTTAGAAGCCCCGATTGACTTTCCGTCAAACAAAGAAGAACTGTTATTGGAATTTGAAATTCACTATAATTTTCAGTCGTCATTAGTTTGTCAGGCTGTTGTAACAAAAACTGTTTTTCTTATTGTTTTTGGAGTTGAAAAGAAGTGTGCCAGTATTTGTTTTATCTCTCTTATTTTTTGTTTGTTTTGAGCTTTTTGTGATATTACGAGTTAAAGTAAGTGTATGTGGTTTCACCAAGGTTTTTAAAACCGATTTTTGGGTGTAGAGGTTTTTAATTTTTAAATTGAAGTTTGGACCTAGTTCAATTGTTTTGACAGTGTGGGAAACTGGAGATATTGTCAAGATTTTAAATTTTGAAATTGTGTGAAATTACAGATAAATGTGGCCATTACTGTGGTCAGGGAGCTCAACAACCTTTATATGTGGTCACAACCAAAAACCTTGATATATTGTTGTGAATTAATTTGATGATATGCTAGGTGCTGGGATTTTCCTGTGTTGGGTCCATATGTGTTGTGTGTAATAGAATGTGTCACAATTCTGGGTTGTTTAGATCCCAAATCTTGAGGCCATAAACAGCTGAACTGGTTGCCTTGGACGTTATGGCTATTTGATATTTCTTCATAATAATGATTAGAATTTTTTAAGTATGTCTTATGTAAGGCTAGGAAAGATTTCAAGGATTGGATGAAAGCGTTGGCTGCATTGATGCAAATTAATTGAATGATATACTAGGTGCTAGGATTGTTGCAGAATCCATTTTCTGGCATAGGGATGTAACAGTACCTGAACCTGCTCCTGTGCATTTCCTCATACCCCATAGAAGATAAATAGCTTCTCTTGTAGACCTTCCTAGCATAAATCGAAACTTGTTCTTTGCAATTTCAGTCTCATCTTTTGATTTATGCAGTCACCTTTACCTTAATTTCATGCCGCAGGTCATGTGTTTAATCCCTATGTAATTTAACACAGTTCTGGATATTTCCCATTTTCTCATATATTGGAACCAGAGTGCTCATTTTCTATTCATCTATCATTTTAGATCTTGAAATCTCATTAAATAACTGAGTGATCTCTGTTGTGATTTTGACAAGTTTTTTTCTGGTTCCTGAGAGCTTACACAACCCTTCTCCTTTAGCCCAGCTTAGGACTGCTTTTGGGATCATGGGTAGAGTTTTCTCTTTGTTAAAATTATCCTCCATAAAGTTATGTTTTGTTATCTATAGATCAAATTTTCTCCATAAGCTTTGAATTTTTGGATTATGGGAACCCTTTTATAGTTTTTCCTAGATGCCGAGTTGAGTTCAAATGTAGTTAACAGTAAAAGATATCACACTAAAAATTATACTATTTCTGTAGAGTTTTACTGAATTATTTTGTTATACTTCCTATTATTGTTGTGAGTAAGAAATTTGGTAGATCATCATCTTAGATGTATGTGAGACTCTCTGCTTTCTAATTTTCATGTTTGGTGCAACAACTCACAGTAACTAACAAATATTTGTAAAGTAATAAAGGATGTGGAGGCATCTTGGATTCCTATCTTATTGATCTCCAAAATGTCAATGATTGCAGTCAACATCACATCATGAATCCAAGTTATTGGGGGTATCCTGTGTGCCTGTATATAGAGGCAGACAGGGTGTCACACCAACTTCCTCTAAACAAGCAAAGCTGGAAGCATTCTTGTGCCAACTTGCATATGTAATATCCAGTTTTGTTACCATGATCATGGAAAATTATATGGGGAATATGCTTTTGTATTTAATTCATGGATATTATGTAGGGTAGTTTAAGATATATGCTGTATCTGCTCTTGCCTTCATAAGTTCATGTGATCAATTACATATAAACTATGATATAATGTCTGTACTATTTGAGGAAACTGTGTTACAACCTAACTACATAACATAAAGTGATACTGTGTTCCTTGCTCAATTTTACTTTGTCTGCATTCAGATAGTTCATGTGTTTCTTAGGCTATCATAGTTAATTTGTCTGCATTCAGATGGTCAAGCGGAGTAAGATATAACTTCAGGTTTTTGAGTACTGATGGCTGTATTATTTGTAACTGTCTCACGCAGTCTGGGTTTTGCCTGTAACTTTAATTTAAAAGTTGTTTGTGGTGATTGGTTGTGCTTGTAGTGTGAGTGTGTAAGTTCTAAGGTTCAAATTCTCTATGTTGATACTCCCTCCTCTTTTCATATTTTGTTTTTGGGTTAGTTGGTATGTTCTGGATTCTTAGTTTGTCACTCATGAACCATTCACATATTTGTTTGCTAACTGCTATTCACTTTATTAAATATATATTTGATCCCAAGTATGCTTCCTCTATACACTTTCTATTATTCTGATTTAAACATTTGATATTTTACTGTCTCACTCTGTCCTTTGGCCCTCACTTTTGGCAGGTATCGTGTACAGAGTGATAAAAAAGTTGCTGTCTGTAGCATACATCCGTCAGAGCAAGCCACACTGCAATGCCTAGGTTGTGTTAAGGCAAAAATTCCCCTTTCCAAGAGTTACCATTGCACCACAAAGTGTTTTTCAGATGCATGGCAGCATCATCGTGTCTTACATGATCGTGCTGCAAGTGCTCTTAATGAAAATGGAAATGAGGAGGAAGAGGTGTTTGGGCGCTTTAATAGTACTGGATCTGGGGCAATAAATTCCAGCTTATCTGCTTCTGCTTCAAGTGCTAGCTTGGCAAATGGGTCTGCAACACCTTTGTATCCCGCTGCTGTAACACAAAGAAGTGGTGAAACTTGGTTTGAAGTTGGACGATCTAAGACTTATACCCCTACTGCTGATGATGTTGGTCATGTCCTTAAGTTTGAGTGTGTTGTAGTTGATGCAGAGACAAAACTGCCTGTGGGACCTGTTAACACTATACTAACTTCACGTGTCATTCCTGCTCCTTCACCTATTCCACGCCGGCAGATTCGTGTTGATGGAATGGGGCATATAGATGTGGATGGAAGAATGACAACTTCAGGAACTTTTACTGTTCTATCCTACAATATATTGTCTGAAGCATATGTCTCTAATGATCTATACAATTACTGCCCTTCGTGGGCACTTTCTTGGCCATATCGCCGGCAAAATTTGTTACGAGAAATTGTTGGTTACCGTGCAGACATTATTTGTCTTCAGGAGGTACATGAACATGTTCTTGCTTCTGATTTTGGTTGAAGAAACTTGTTTTATTTACTTGGCACTTTAACTATATATTTTAATGAGATTGGTTTGGTATTTCACTAAATGGAGGGGAAGTAGGAGTTGCAGTTACTATAGAAACACTTGTTGAAGACCCAGTAAGGAGAGTAGATGAAATGGATGTATCATGAAAAACTATAGAAGAAAATCATTAAAAAGGATTTAGAGGTCTATTGTTTGTTGTCTATAACCACAGAACATCATGACATCATCTAATCCATGTAGATGTCCCACGTAATGGGAAAAGGCTTGGTTATTATTTTTGGTATTTAAATTAATTATTTATTTCACTTAATTGGTGTCATCTTTTAAGTTGAATTTGCTGTTTATTTTTTTAAGATGTGATAATTGAATCAAGGAAACTAACCATGTCTACATGTTGTAAATGATTAGAACGTTCTTGTGAATTATTAAGTAACAGTAAACATTACCATAATTTCCATGCATGTGGATGTGTAGGGTTTTCCCCCCTTAGTTTTTGGGGTGAGGAGGGGTTGTTTCTATTGTAATTATGAAAAATTTAAGTTATAGTTCTTTATTCTCTTCTGATCTCGATATCCTCATAGTTGACAACTTTTTTTCCCTCCAGGTTCAAAGTGATCATTATGACGATTTTTTCTCTCCTGAACTGGACAAACATGGATATTATGGTCTTTACAAGAGAAAAACAAACGAGGTTGGTGCAATATTCTGGTCCTTGTGATCATAAACTTCAAAATATTTTATATGCTAAGCACTTTTTGTGGGTTTACAGGTGTACAGTAGCAACACAAATACAATTGATGGTTGTGCAACATTTTTCCGTAGAGACAGATTTTCACATGTGAAGAAATATGAGGTTGGGATTTCATTTTGCATATGGTTGTTAAGTTATATTTCTATACAAACTAGAATGATGTGTTCTTGCATTCAGGTTGAATTTAACAAGGCTGCACAGTCTTTGACAGAGGCTACAATTCCAACCACTCAGAAAAAAAGTGCCTTGAATCGACTGGTTAAGGTGACTTATTTTGTGAAAGATTACATTTCACTTTTTGTGTTCAGAAAGAAAAAATGATCGTCTCGTGTAATTGTTACTTACCTAGTGTTCTTGGTATCAGGATAATGTTGCACTAATTGTGGTTCTAGAAGCAAAAGTTAACAATCAACCTTTTGATAATCCTGGGAAAAGACAGCTTCTTTGCGTGGTAAGCTCTTTCATGTACAATGATGAGTGTTTTTTATTTGACATTTTCTTTTATTACTTATTTCATTTGTTTATTGTTAACCAGTTTCCTGATTGTTACCACATTTAAGAATTTTTTATCTGGTGACAATTGTGTCCTGAATGCTCTCCCTTCCTATCTATTATTACTATATAAATACTATCCGACTGCAATTTTTTTACACATGTCATTTGGTTATGCATTGTGACGACCCACTCTTTTACTTTTCTCTCCTCTTCTGTTTTTTCCTCCCGTCCAGCAAAGCAAAGTATCTTACTCTGGTAAATATAAAAAATTCAAATAGTATAGAACAGATGAAGTTAATGGGTAATTTTCTTGAAACCATAATTGTGATCTTCCTCTATGATAGATATGCTATCTCTCCCGTGTACCTGTCCCCTTTTAGATTTAGGTTTAACTACTTTTTGAAGCAATTCTACTTATAACTCCTGACTCATATATCTTGTGAACTTAGGCAAATACACATGTAAATGTCCCGCAAGATTTAAAGGATGTGAAACTGTGGCAGGTAAATTATTTTCTATAGTCTGTTCATATCAATAAGATTGTTTTGAACATTACTCTTGCTAATATTTTTTTCCTCTTTTAGGTTCACACTCTCTTAAAAGGGTTGGAGAAAATAGCTGCAAGTGCAGACATTCCAATGTTGGTTTGTGGAGATTTTAATTCAGTTCCGGGAAGGTTTGATGACTACTTTTCTTTGTAATTTTATTTTTGTTTTTACTTTTTATTTTGGAAGGATATTGTATTTAAAATGGTTAATCTGAATTTTGTTGCAGTGCTCCTCATGCACTTCTTGCAATGGGGAAGGTAGATCCTTCACATCCTGATTTAGCAGTTGACCCACTTAACATTTTACGTCCTCACAGCAAGTTGGTTCATCAGTTGCCATTGGTAATGTATTTATTGAGCTGCATCCCATTAAGGAGTAACATTCATAATATGCACGTTTGCCTATTTTAGTTCTGTTTTTGTATCATTTTGCCTATTTAATATGTTGTTGGTAACAAAATTTAGGTCAGTGCATACTCATCTTTTGCGAGAACTGTTAGCCTTGGATATGATCAGCATAAAAGGAGACTGGATGGTGGAACAAATGAACCTTTATTCACAAATGTCACTAGAGATTTTATTGGCACTCTAGATTACATATTTTACACAGGTGAGTATGGTGTTATATCATTTTGCTAAATTTAAAGGCTAAATCTTAGTCACATTTTTATGAAGTGACATGACTTGCGGTTTCAGCGGATTCTTTGGTTGTGGAGTCATTATTGGAGTTACTGGATGAGGAGAGTTTGAGGAAGGACACTGCACTTCCTTCACCTGAATGGTCCTCAGATCACATAGCTCTCTTAGCTGAGTTCCGCTGCTGCAAAAATAAATCTAGGCGTTGACGCTTATGGTAGGTACCATTCTCTGGCACCCACTCCACAAACGAGTAGCATGTTTGATAAATTATTATTGAAGAAGATTGATGTCATGAACTTTCTTTTGGTGCTTGGTTCCTTTAAAATTGTAAAGGCTGTAGAGTCTCCTGTTTATTAGCAGAAAAAAAGGGTGATAGGGTTGTGTTGTGTCATTTAGAGAGTGAGGGTGGAGACGAAGGATGTAAATTAGAAAAATAATGAGAGGTAGTGGAATTAGGTAGTAATTTAGAATTTGAATTATGAAATAGAAATGACATTTGCTGTCAGTGTCCTAAAATTCCTAACAAACCGTGTAGCACCCATGTAATGCTGCCCTGTATCTGATTCCTTAGAATGCTGTTTTAACATTGGCATTGAGGACTTTCTGATATAGTCAGCCTTTGAATTTGTATGTTCCCTTGTTGAAATTGTTAAAGATGATCTCACGAACAACATGCACATTATTCTGCACCAATCCTACAAGGAAATGTTAATTGACATGAACACGGAAATTGTTATGATATCAGGAGCTACTCTTGTGTTCTCTGAGATTATTCTCAGTAGTATGCTGGGGGGACATAAGATAGCGTTAAACATGGTATAAAAGAATATTAAGTACTGATTGAACAAATATGTTGTCCTTTCCTGTCTATTTCATACCCTGCTTTGTGGTGTATTGTTTGCATGCTTTTCAAGGATTGTTTACCTTTTTATTTATTGATGATCACTTTCAATCCTTGTAGGTCAGTTTCAGAGATACATAAAGAAAAAAAGGCTCAAAGAAGCATTTGGTTGGTAAGTTTTTTGTAAAAATGGTAGATCATGCCTGTCTTTTCCAGGCATCTCCATGTGGGGATCATTGCAATGATCTGCTATGTATCATCATGTCACCTTTATCATAGAAAAAATTATGATTTTCTGCCTTATTGACTTCTCTCTTTCTTCACCCCCTCCCCAAATCACCTAATTTTTCTTTCCCTTTAAAAGGGAATTTTCTCATAGATGCCTATTGGGGCTCCATACATCTTATTACTAGTAATAGTAAAGAGCTAGTGTTCCTTTAAGACCTAGTTGCCACCTTGGAGCCCTATGCATAGAGCTCGAAATTCTCACATATCTGTCGTGTTAATCTTCAAAACTTAGATAATTGTTTTTGTTTTAGATCTGTCCGTCAGAAACTTGTCAAATTTGGTATGGCGTAATTGATAATGATGTAGAATAGAATTCAACCGAGGTGTTTAACATGGGAGGAGATCTGAACTGTTGCAATGATTATATTGGCAAAATAGGAAGAGATAAATTTTGTGATTGTAAGAAAAGGCATGATCAGTAGTATTCTTGTATTGTTCGAAAAATCATTAGCATTCTCATTTCTCATTACAGTACGACAAAAAATGAAAATTGTGTTTTTGCAGAATGTTTTGTTGGAGAAATATCTATTCGAGTACAACTTTTGACACAGATGATCGATATAATTATCCAGTTCACCCTCTCAAAATTCAAACAATTTTATGGATGTGCCTATATATTCCTATAGGAACCCATTCAATGCTCGAATCAGAACTTCCATTAACTGAAGCCATATTTTCTCTTTATTTGCTTGTAAAGTATCTTAATCAATGAAAAGTTTCACAGTATTTTGAAGAGTTCTTTTTCAATTAAAGAAACAACGGGGTTGAGGTGTTTTTAAAAATGCTTAATTAAAGATATCTTAAAGACTGTTTAGTTTAGACTATGTTTAGAAGAATTTTTTTCTTTTAACAGAAAAAAAAAATAAAGCTATAAGTCCTCCATTTAACTTTTATAAAATTTGCAATTAAAAGGGCATAATGAAATTTCCAAGATTACTTGTGTATAAAAACTTATAGAAAATTTCTAATTTTAATAAGCTATTTAAGTGGAATATGCGCTAACCCAAATGAAGGCTTCTTGATTTTGGTTTGAAGCCATTTTATGGTTTATTCTTCCTAGAAGGTTCAATAGTCTGTCATAATTGTATTCTTTTGATGTTAATTTACTAAACGGATGCATTTTTTTGAAAGAAAATGAAAAAATTGTAACTGAAAGCATGATTTTTAAATAAAAAAGTAATTTATTTTGAGGTGTTTTAAAATATACTTTTAACTATCTTAAAATTTTTTTAAAATCAGTTTTATGAATGCCATGCTTAAAAGTATGATTTTAATTTTTTTTTAGAAATTATGTCGAAAAGGGTACTATCTTTGTTTTTAAATTATATTTTTTAAATAAAGTATGTGGCGACATTGTTTTAGCTTGAGTTTTTTTTTTTTAATTTGTTGTATAATTTTGTGAGCATCCTAATAAGTGATTTAGTTTCATTCTAAATATCTCAACTAAATACGAAGTGGCTATCAAATTCTTTTTAAAAATCTTGCCAAGTTTCCATCTTGCTTGTTACTTCTTGTGTTATCAATTTGGAGTCAGAAACATAAAAAAAAAAACTTAGAAAGATAGAGTTATCTATTGTTTATCCATTTATCATTGTTTGTGCACCTCTTTCAAATTCTTTGAACTTTGAATTCATAATATAGTTCTTTAATAATTTTAAAGGATTAATGAGATCAAACAATGATCTCATAACGGTTAATTTAATTAAATATTGGACGACTCGTCAAATCACTTGATTTTGAAAAGGTTTGTTTTGATAAACACTTCACATATAAATAGTTCAATAGATTTGATTGTAGAAGTGGTCCAAGGTCTAAAATAATATTCTAAGTGTTTGTATTAAAAAATAACTGTATTTATAATTTTTATATTTATGAATGGTTTGATAATTAATAATGTTTTAGCTTCAATTTCATATATTTTTTCAATTTTCTATTATTTTAATAATAAATTAAATCACTCACAATTCAGATAAAACATGTTTCAATTATTTCACCCTAATTTTTTTTTATATCATGTTAATCAATTATCCTCTTGAAACTCTTCACTCACTACATTAATGGTATAATAAGCCAATTTTTTTGATACCTTCTCACTTTTCTTAAAGATGACATTACTAAAAACCCTCTTTCAAATTCTTTGAACTTTGAATTCATAAACAATTTGTTGCAGGTGATAAACAACACCATTTGAAATTCATGTTATTAATACTTTCCACAATATTTATATATCTTATCTCTTGATTCTCCTTCAACTCAACTGAAACCCAAATGACTCAATATCACTTCTCTTTAGTATGAAAGCATACAAAATCATAATATCATTGGGTGGGAAAGTTACGAGGCCCTTACGTGCGAGAATTCAAAACTTTATAGTTAGGTAAAGAACATCACAGATTAGTTTTATTATATAAAAAATTCAAAACAACAAATTGAAAATCTTGTATTTATTGGAACTAAGAACTTCGAACTAGTTTTTTGGAAAAGTTACATTAGAGACTTCTAAAAAACGTTAAAACTTATCATTTTCTTATGGAGAAATTTATCCAATCCAGAACTGTATATTCAAACAGTTTTGTTTATTAGGTCAGTCAAGATAAGAAACAGTTTTGTTGTTTGCTTCCTGTGTTAAAATTGTAGCTGTAGAATACTTGTACATAAGGGTTTTTAATACCCCACAAGACACAAATTTGTTACCACAAATTGGTAAACTAAAAAAATATCACATGCAGAAAAAAATGGCAAAAAATTGTGATTAAATTTTCAAATTTTTTTATTACTAAATTTACTTCTATCTACCACTCATTAGCTGTGCACTTTATAGCATTGCACATAGGGAAACAATTGTAGCAAGTCTTCACGGCTTCGTTTCTGCAAGGTAATAAAGGAACTATTAGAAAAACCAGTCCAGCTAATAATTGAGATTTTTCATGAAAGGAATGAATGCTACCAATATACTCTTTCGAACAAGCTATTATTGGTTAAAATTTATTGAAAATCATAATTTTTTATAGGTCCCCACTCTTCATTTTGTAATCTTCAATAATTCTAACCAACAGTGAAGTATATATTATAAATATAGTAGTCTATTCAAGTAGGAATTTGCCTTGATGCCAATACATCCATTCACGTCAAGGGTTGTAATTTTGTTGGAACAGGACTTTGAGAGTGCCTCCAGACATTTGTCAGTCACACCAACTATTCCAAACAAGCTACACATGACCTTTCAACAAATCAGTACCAGAAGTGATTTTTGGATAACACATAGCATATCAGGTCACATCATATTATGAAAGGAGTACATTTCAACTATACAATAGAAATAATAGTTAAGATTAATTATTTAAACTTGAAGATGATTGTATGACTAAAATGTACTCTTCTGCAATTACCTTACTCTCAAATACCTTACACAAGCTTGGCCACTCGATAAATATGGTATGCCGAATGACTGTCTTGTGTTCAAATGCTATGAAAGAAGTATACCATCATTGCATGCCACAGGATTTAAACTTAACTACTCAGGCTATTATACTAAAATGTCATCATTACTTGCAAAAGTGAATGTCATGTAAAGTGTTGCAAGCTACATGAAAACTTGTAAATGGTGTAGTGAAACATTAAAGTGCTCCTCAATGGAACAAAAAAGTGAACATTCAAACTCGTTATCCTACCATATATCACGAGAAGAATTTATGTTTATAGTATGACAAGAACAAAATAATTTCAGAAGTCAAGAATGCACCACCCAGTACTGTATATTCAAGTGCTACAATACAAATTACTCAAATTAATATACCTTAGAAACTGAAGAGAAGTGCAACCCTTTGCAATGGATATGACCCCTTCATCAGTCACACGTACACACCTATCATGTAAAATTATAAATACGAGCACTTTACTTTAATATGATAGATAGATGTTCAGATTGAAGATTCATTTACCATGTCAGATTGAGAGATTCAAGGTTCTTGCACTTAGAAATACAAGAGAGTCCTTCATCTGAAAGATTCTGCAAGCCAAAATTGTATCTATTAGTAGTCTGCATTAGATAGGTTTGCAAAGAGATAACTGCAGAAACCCAATAATTTTTACCTGGGCACCACAAAGATCCAAAAACTTGAGACGTGATAGAAGGCATATGTTCCTGTAAGCTTCATCTGTGAAACTGAACAATAGTAATGATATGAATAATGAATTAATAAATTCCAGGGCAATACAAATTGAATTTAGTGTCAAGTTTTAGTGCCAACCTTGACAGTGCATAGAGATTCAAATGCTGAAGAAAAAGACATTTTTGCAATAAACTCTTCAAACCGTCATCTGTTAATTTGACGCACCTAAATATCAAAATTATGAGACAAGACATCATCAGAAGATTGGTATAATTGACCCCAGTATTCATTTGCATCATCATAATCCTCCCACCCCAAAGTATCGCCTGCCTTACTGATCCATTATCTAGGATTATAATCTCATTGCGTGCAAGATCTTACAGAATCTGTTATAATTTACTGGTGATACCTAGTCAAATTTAGTGACTCTAGTTCTGGATAATTGTCAGCAACGAGTTGTACACCTTGGTCTGAAATATTCTGCAATTATCATAGAAAGTGCTTTGTTCAGACATTATACAAATACCAACTCTCAATACACAATTTTCAATTTATTATAAATTATAAATATGAAGTTGCATTAAGGCACTAAATACCATCTCTTATCTAGATAAAACAAAGAGAGTAAGGGTTTGTTCGGAAGAACCTTTTCATAAACACTAACAAAAGAAAAGTAAGTAGAAAAATGAAATATATTCTTCAAAAGCTATAACTAGTGTATGCATCTTGTATTAAATTCTCTAAAAGCTTCTTTTTAACACATGCATAAGCTAATTTATCTTTTCAGGAAGACTATGTAATTTTCTTTTTATTTTCTGATCGCATTTTTTGGAAAAAATTTATCCAAACAGACTCTAAAAGCATATTTAGTAATACTGTTAGAATATTCTTGGAAAGTTTTTATTTAGTAATACTGTCAGTGGACATTGGTAGTTGTACTTTACGTTGTTAATATATATGCTTTCTCCATGTATGAGCTTCAATATAGAAAAAAAAAAGGATTATATGTAACTTGCATATAGGCCTCTAACAAAGTGCCTGTAGGTTATAACTTGGTAGCTAATGTCCACTGACAGTATTACTAAATATTCTGCTTGTGAGAAATATTCTTATTCTACTTTTGACATCTCAGTTAGACTGACACCCCAAATAACAAAAATCAACTGCCATCACATGAAAAAAATATTATTAAAAAAAAAGGCATTTTGACTTGGTTGGAAAGCGGTAAATCAATCTTAAGTTCCAAAGCTAGTCTTTCAGAACTTTATTACTTTTATACCAACCAATAGACTTAAAAGGAAGGAATGCATCAATTAAATATGCATACATGCAATACTAAATTAATAACACTGAATAAATTAATTACAAAATCAATGCATAATGTACCTTACATCCACTTATGTTCAAGTCAACTATATGTTTGCAGTTCTTCACTATATATTGTAATCCTCTATCTGTTACCCTGCAATTCGTACTCCAGTACTAAGGATAAGGATTAACTTTTTTTTGAAAGCAAATAAAGATTATCAACTGCAAACATAAACATCAAACAGTAAGAAAAGTGTAAAGCACCTAAGATTCCAGTAGATCAAAAAGCTTTTGAGCCGGGGGCAACAACTGCTTATTGCTTCAATTCCTGTATCCGATATTTTTTGGCAGCAATTCAGATTTAAAGACTCCAAGCTTTGAAGAGAATTAAAACACTAGAAATGCTTCAAAAATATTTGGTTAGAATCGCAGACAGCATATATTTATTCTATATCATAAAGTATTTGTGCAAACATTACCAACTAATGTTTTCTTTATCAATAAATATCTAATTAACAAAGATAATATGTTCCAGTTTCTGCCAAAGTACAAGTTATTATGAGAGGATAATCAGATAGGACTTTTACATTTTAACTGCAACCAGGTAAATTAAGCCCAAACAATATGCAATCAATTATTGGTAGCCAATTCACAATCCAGGGCGCTGGTTCCAGTTCGATCATATCCATGTCTTAATGTTTTCTTTCTTAGATACAATAAATCCTTATTTTTTCAAGCCATGATCGACATTCCCATTACTAGAATATAGCTGTAAGTTTATGATATGTTCTTTCTGTTTATTATTCAACAAATTCACAACGACACAAGTTACATTTGGGACATGTAGTGATATGTCAACAGGATATAATAACCAAAATTTTAAAAGAAAAAGAAATACTAAAACTAGACTATACTATATCAGTTTCATCATTCATGCTCATACATAAATTTTTTTATTTTATCAAAGCTGGATGCACCAGGTTAGAAAAAATTTGAATTTTCCACATTTTAAGATATTAGCAACTGTTTGAAGCAAAATTCTGTATTGCGAAGTTAGAAAATATAAGAATACAGGCATATTTTGCAAATTCCAGTCTGCACTCATCATATCAAATCACCAAGATTCCCACACTTTTCTCTCTTAGTTGAGAGGTATCAACTAATCAGGTTTGTTGCACACAACAGAGTAACAAATTTATATGACAATATTTCGGTTAAACCAGAAAGAAACTTCCATCCTTAACATACAAAAAAATATAAATAGTAAAAAAAAATACATGTTTACCTTATCTTTAAGATGATTGAGATGCGTGTCATCAACATCTCTCGCAAACTCAAGGTTAATCTGCTTCACATTGCGATATCTTGGCTACAAGAATGCATCAAATTCCCCCAAAATTACCACAAAATGTTAAACTTAAGCCGTAAAATAACAAATTTTAAAAATCTGTAAAGCCCTTCATTTTTATTTTCTTTTGGTGAATCAGTATCCCTCCAGATACTAAAATGCATTTTAAGAACTTACATCACCTGACATACGTTTTTTTCATACATATGGATCAAGAATCAACATGTTTAATAGAAAAAGTTAATATCTGACAATCAAGACACACTACACCATAATGGTAGTAAAACTTTTTATCATTGATCTTGACACCCATTATTTTGTCCTTCCTCCTCTCTTTTACTTGACAGTTACAAAAGTTCAATTTTTCCAATAACCAGATTACCCCTAAAGCATGTTATCAAGCCGGTATTTCGGTGTCAAAAAAGATCTTTCTATTATTATTACCCAGTTAACATACTACAGCAGTTAGGTAATTGAACAAGAAAACAATAAAATTCGTCAACCCAAATCAAACATAAGTTAAATAAATCAAAAAGAAAAAAAAAAAAAAAAAAA
>Ga0123342_1005506_pt1 | contig 18289 bp, 10 predicted proteins | sample Turbeawhitnodule_FD_89960 | JGI IMG/M metagenome (GOLD analysis project Ga0123342, IMG submission 89960) | Root nodule microbial communities of legume samples collected from Mexico - Turtle bean Mexico white nodule | ecosystem: Host-associated > Plants > Roots > Nodule | place: Mexico: Nepantla...
ACGCTCCTTTGTGGTCCTAGACGCTCCTTTTGGGTTGCCTTCATGCAATGGTTGTCCTAGACGCTCCTTTGTGGTCCTAGACGCTCCTTTTTGGGTTGCCTTCATGCAATGGTTGTCCTAGACCCTCTTGTGGGTGCCCTTTATGAAAGGTGGTACTGGGGCCTCTTCCATCAGGGTGGATTTTGGAAGAGGGTAGAAGGAGAAGTTCATAGGCAACTTCGCCGATGCGGCGACTGATGGGGTAAGAATCGTAGAATTTCTGGGAAAACTTGTTTTGACCTCTTGCTAAAAGAGATGTTTGACGATAAGCTTGGCGACGGAAGAGAACCCAATCGGCGACGTTGAAGGTATGATGGCGTCGACTCTTATTTGTTGTTAGTGCCATGCACTGTTGCGTTTTCGCGAGGGTAGCATATGTGTACGTTCTTGGAGCGTGGTGTCAAGGGTGGGCTTTGTGGCTGTTCCTAGAACATAGTCGGGGATTGTTGGTGGAGGCCGTCCGTATAGCACCTGGAAAGGAGTCGTGTTGATGGCAGAGTGATGTGATGAGTTGTCCAGAACTCCACTAGATGTAAAAATTTGTACCAAGTTTTCGGATTGTCATTGGTAAAACATCTCAGGTATATTTCTAAACTCCTACAGATAACTTCTGTTTGACCATCCGTTTGTGGATGGTAAGCTGTGCTAAATTTTAATTTGGTGCCTTGTAGGTGAAACAGTTCTTTCCAAAAATGGCTGAGGAACAGAGGATCCTGATCAGAAATGATAGACTTTGGAACTCCATGCAACCTGCAAATTTCAATAGAAAAACGGTGAGCTAACTGGGTGGCGTTGAAGGAGGTGGGTAGGGCAATGAAGTGGGAAGACTTGGATAGTCTATCACAGACTACCCATATGACAGTGTGGCCAAAAGATGAAGATAAGTGGGTGATAAAATCTGTGGTTAATTATTTCCAAAGCTTGGCTGGTATAGGTATTGGTTTGAGTAATCCTAAATGTTTTTTATTGTTGGGTTTGTTTTGTTGGCAGGGAAGACACTATTTGATGTATGTCTTTGTATCACGGTACATTCTGGGCCAATAGAAGGAGGTGGCTAGTCGTGTCATGCTCGCTTTGAGACCCGAGTGACCTTCGAATGGAGTGGCATGAAATTCGTGCAACATTGTAGAACGAAGAGCACCCCTAGCAGGCAAATAAAGGCGTTGACGATGGTAAAGGAGACCTCGTTGAAGATTGTATAATGAGGTAGGTGATGACATTAAATTTTGCACTTCTTTTGTCCCTTTTTTTGATGCATAGTAATGGTATAATTTTGTGAGGATGTTAGGAATCGGTGAAGACTCTGCTAAAAAGAGGGATGATGGTGGTCTGGATAAAAAATCAGCGACTTAGTTGTGGCATTCTGGACGGTATATGATTTCGAAGTTGTATCCTAAGAGCTTGGTGACCCATTTTTGTTGCTCAGGCATGTGGCAAGCATTGGTAAGTAATGCCTTCAGACTTTCTTGATCTGTTATGATTTTGAAATGTGTTCCAATAAGATAGTGACGCCATTTTTTCACTGCCTCTGTAATGGCTAGCATTTCTCGAACATACACAGAGTTGTTTTGCATTTTTTGACAGAGTTTTTTGCTGAAAAACGCAAGAGGATGACCTTCTTGAGATAGGATTGCACCAATGGAAACATTCGACGCATCTGTTTCAACGACAAAGGGCTGAGAAAAATTTGGAAGATGCAGTACTGGTGTCGTAGTTAAATTTCTTTTCAATTGTACAAAGGCCTCTTGAGCCGCTGTAGTCCATGTAAACTTTGTCAATCTTAGTAAATCCGTGAGTGGAGGTCAAGAGTGGCATAATCGCGAATAAATTTTCTATAAAATCCCGTAATTCCCAAAAAAGCGCTGAGAGTGGTGAGGATGTGGACTTGGGCCAAAGGAGGTGGCCTGTATTTTGTCTGTGTCTGGGTGACGGTGCCTTCTTGAATGAGATGGCCCAGATAAGAAAGTTGGGTAGTGGAAAAAACACATTTAGACTCTTTAACAAAGAATTTGTTGTTTTCCAACAACTGTAGAACTAGAGTCAGGTGTTAGATGTGTTCTACCATAGACTGGCTATAAATGAGGATGTCATAAAAAAACACTAGGACAAAATGACGTAGATGTGGTCTTAGAGGCCACTCATGACTGCTTGGAAGGTAGAGGGTGCATTAGAAAGGCCAAAAGGCATAACGAGAAACTCGTAGTGCCCATCAAAAGTTCTAAATGGTGTTTTGTGACAATCCTTGAGGTCTACTCTTATTTGATGATACCCTGAGCGGATATCTAGTTTGGTGAACACCTTAGCCACAGTTAATTCATCCAATAACTCATCAATTGTGGGAATAGGAAAACGATCATTCACTGTGATAGCATTTAGGGCTCTGTAGTCTACGCAAAAACGCCAAGAGCCATTTTTTTTAATCAATATGACTGGGGATGAGAAGGGACTGGTGTTGGGACGTATGATGCCTTCGGTTAGCATTTCTTGAATGAGGGATGTCATAGTGTGTTTATGGGCGTGTGGATAATGGTAGGGTTTGATATTAACTGGGGAAGATTGGGGAATGAGGGAAATGTGATGGTTGTGGGGTCGGTGAGGGGGTATGCCATGAGGACGTGAAAAAATTATAATGTATTTTTGTAACAGCTGGGTAATATCTGGATGGGGAGAAAGGTTGGGGCAATGGATAGTGAGGTGATGTGGTTGGAAGGTAAGAAGATGTATAGAGGCTACCGCATTGTTATGTAAGAGTTGGCAAATATGGTTGGGTGAAGCATGGGTGTGGAGAAGTTTGGTGGTGCCATGGAGGATAATTGGAAATCCTTATGATTAAAGGAAATATGAGGTATTGAAAAATCAGCTTGTAAAGGACCCAATGAACGTAGCTAGTCCATTCCAAGGACCATATCAGCGCCTTCAATTGGGATAAGGTAGAAGGGAATGGAAAAATTATGGTGTTGGATGAAAACTGAAACATTAGGACAAAGAGACGAACAATGTATTTGTTCTCTGTTTCCCACCATGACTGAAAAGGGTGTTACAGGAATGGTACACAATTGGAGGTGGTTTGCTAGACGGAGTTGTAGTATGTTATGGGAGCTGCCAGTGTCGAAGGATAGTGATAGAAAGGTGACCAAGGAGACCTTCAAGTTTAAAAGTATTGGATGAAGGGGTTCCAGAGAGGGCTTGGAATGATAAGTTAATATGAGTGGTATCGTAGGTTTCTGGGTTGGAAAAGTCTAGTTCGGGGTCGGAAAAAGTGGGGGATTGTGGGTTGGAAAAAATGTGTGTGGAGGTATTAGTAGGGTGTTCTGGGGTGAGGTCTTCACTCAACAATAATAGCAAACGACTAAAATTGCATTTGTGACCTGGAATTTTTTTTGCATCACAATTGTAGCAGAGGCCAGCAGCTCTGTGCTCTTGGAGTTGGGCGAAGGTGAGTTTTTTTATGGGTAGTTGAGGGGGTGTACTGGAGGGTGGCTGGGGTGGAAAAGAGGGACGTGATGGGGGTAATAAATGTGGTGAATGTTGGGGTAAAAAAGGTACCTGACGTATAACACGTTTGGAGTCTTGGAACTTAGATTCCAACAACTTTGCGAGGCCCATGACTTGTGTGATTGAGTTGGGTTGGAGAACAGTCATTTCCCTCCGTATGTCAGGGATGAGGTCGGAGATGAAACAATCTAGAATCATTTCAGGTGTAAGGCCCAAAACTCGATTGCAAAGTTTTTCAAAAACCTTTTGATATTCAGCTACAGTGCCATTTTGTCGGAGTTTAAATAACTCGGCTTGGTGGTTGGCATAAGTGGAGGTGCCAAAACGCAACTCCAAAACCCTAATAAAAGAGATCCAATCAGTGAATTGGTGATTTTGATACATCCATTTGAACCAACTGAGGGCATCACCTCGCATATAGAAAGCATCAATGTTTAAACGGGATTCCCAGGGAAAGGTATAAAACTGGAAAAATTGATCGGCTTGAAATAACCAATCTAACGGGTTCGTACCATAAAAAAAACTGAGTTTTAGGGGGGCGTATAGGTGAAGGAGCGATGGTGGAAGGAATGGTGTTGGTAGTGGTGGGATGAACGTTAGGTTGAGAATTATTTGATAGAGGCGGTGGAGGAGCAGTTGTATTTGGATCTATAACAGGGGCAATGTTGTGGTGTGGAATGGATAGGGTAGTGAAAATGCTGGTGAGGGTATTGGTTAGGGTATCGTGTTTAGATTCTAATGCCATTTGACAGGCTTCCATGGTTTCTTGGGTGGTATGGAATTGGGTATGCAAATTAGCTAACTTTTCTATAATGGTTTGGAGTGTTTCTTCAATATCTTTGGTGGTTTTGGGAGGCATGGAGGTAGGTCAATGAAAGCACCAAGTTGTTACGGTGTTCTAGGATAAATGCACAAAGACTGAGAAAAAGAAGGAAAAAGTCTATAAAGATGAAATTAAAATTCACTCTCCCCCTCTATTACATAGAATTTGAGTCAATCCCTATAGGACAGTTGTTCCATTTGCTAACAGAAAGATATAACTATAAGATATTCCCTTAGATATGAGAGTTAATGCTTCTAGATGTAATATTTGAACTTTGTGGGCTTTGTTATTTTCCTGATGGGCCTAGTATCACATGCCCTCCTATGTGCTAGATCTCTTTTTATCCCCCATCACCGCTTAGTACTTTGTCCCTTCTTACGCCAAACTATTTTTCCAATCTCGTTTATACCCTTGTTTCATATCAGTCCACGTACTAGAAAAACACCTTCTCATGTTCTTCGACTAACATATAACTTACTGTTTGATGGTTCAAGTACTCATAGCCATTCACTCGTTACATTAGTGAGCCCAAAGTAAAAAATTCCACTTCTAAGGTTACAAATGCACACTCTTCGTTCAAACATTATGTTATCAACTGAGATGAAAACACCAAATTTTATATATTTTATACACAGTTGCAAAAATGGGATACTTCTTTAGGTTATATTATTGTCAAAAGTGTGATCTATGTTCATATGGAGAATGAAAACTGGTGTATATGCACCTGACTAATATTCCAAAAGAATAGATTGCAATATAGGTCATCATTTGTATAAGCTCACAAAACATAGGAATCCCCATTTCCTCCAACAACAAAATCAGCATTTTTCCATCCCTGCCTATCTATATACACTCTTGTCCTTGAAGATAAACCCTTTTATGCAGCGGAACAAATTCATCATATTTATACCTAACCTATTAAACTGTGATATATACATAATTATCAATAAAACATCAAATGCTAGCTCATACATAGCTATGAACATGTAGCTAAACCATCTTGTAGGAGCAAACTCCCTTCTTGATCATCTAATGTCTCCCTAACTGCCTTGTAAAAGGCTATCCATGAAGAGTAGGCGTCAACAGGACCCCACAAAAATGTAGGATTTGGACTTGCAGGGCTTGCACTTACCAAATCCAAAACTGAAACTGGTTTAATATTCTGTGGGAAATTGAATGCCAAGTTATCAACTTTATGTTCATAAATTTTGCCATTTCTGTCCAATTTGTACCTTGAAGTGCCCTGAAACTCTCCTTTGGCCTCCCATGGAACCCTTGGCACTCCCCTAAGGTTCCACCTGATCAATATCACATTCTCTGAAGGCTGCCACACCCTGTACACATCAAGTGCAATCTCACGAAACAAAATTTTGCCATGAAACCTCAATGCCCAGAAGATCAATTTGTACTTTTCAATCCCTGAAAATGTGTTGATGGGGTCCATGAATGTTATGTCATCCCTGAAATTACCAAATTTTAGTGAAAACCTCCTTAAAATAGTAACAGCATTTTGTGTGGCTGACCAAAACCAGATTTAGTTAGCAATATAAAGACAACAGATATCAAGAAAAAATGAAAAATTTGAAAATTACATTTACAAAGAGATTAGATACTCTACTTGAATCTTGTCCAAAAGTGAATGAAAAAAAAACAAGAAATTGAAGAGATGGGCTGATGGGGGTGAGAAAGATACCTATAAATGTCATAATTGAGGTCTTTGATGAAGATCAAAGGAAGGTCCTCACGGATGGTCCTGACAGCAAGGCCAAGGTTGAGGTAGAACTCATCCTTTGGCTGCTTATTGTCTTGTGGTGAGCTGACATGTACAACTTGTGCAGTGGAAGCATGGAGAGAGGAAGAAGATATGGGGAAGTGAGAAGTGGGTTTTGGAGGTGTGAGAGTTTGGTTTTGGTGAAGGTTTGATTTGTCTTTGGATTTGGATTGGGCTAATAGGGAAGGTTGAAGGTTGGGAAGGAGAAAGGCCATGGCTTTCAACACTTCTCAATGGTTTTGTTGCTAAGATACTATTAGCTTTTCATTTCTCTTTGTGTGTGTGGAACAAGAGAGAAGAGAGTGTGTGAGTTTAATGATGCAAATTGAGGCTGTTGTTAATTTCTTAGTTTTGCGTTGGAGTTTGTGGCTTCCAACGTAGCCATCAAATTTAGATGATTACAAATGTTGCCGATCTTGCGCTTTCACCCTCCTATTTTATAATAATGTAATTTTATGTCAAAAGTAAGGATTTATTTGGAAGCTACACATTTTTATTAAACTCATTTTTTATTCAACCAACTCATTTTATATAATTAGTAAACGAAATTGTACACGAAATAGTATGTTTATGCGTATATTCTGATATTCGAGCAAAGATTTGGGAGTTTTTCTAATGAATATAAATAAATATTAACTATTTTTGAAAAAAGAAAATATAATTATTTAGCTTTATTTTTATCGATCTTATGGTTTTAATCATAATATATACTTACACAACAGATTGTCATTTATCTTTCGAGCTTAATAATTTCTTATTAATCAACGATGAAAATGTATGAAAATTATTCTATGATGTAGTCGAGTTAAAACGTAAATTATATCATTGTATTACCAACGTTTAGTGTTTTTTACTCATTAAAAAAATACTTGTTTTTTCTTTTAAAATGCAAACGCTCCATACGTAGTTAACAGATAATATCAACAAATATAATAATATAAGATCATGATAAATTATGTGCACAGACACTTAAGCTAAACCTAACAAACCTCAAAATCTCTAAAAGTTGATTCACAAAGTTTGTGATTAAACCAATGTACGTTTAAAATGTACTTTTATAACACACGTAAGATATGGTGAATTAAACCCTAAATCCAAAAATTAATATAGCATGTGTTAAACGCATTTTATTTAAAATATTGTAATTATTTTAATTTTAAGTGTGTTGGTTACACTTATAAAATAAGCAATATGTTTTAAATTTAAAATTATTTTACTCTTGCTTTATTATGAGTTTGGAAGTGTCGATCTTGTGATGTGTTACTTTATGAAGATTTTTTATATATCACTTTTAGTTGTTGATTCCTTCTCAATATTGGTCTCTAGTATCAATAAGAGTGGGGATACATGAAAAAGATTATCTGACGCTCAAATTAATTTTCGATATACGGTGATCGATGGTGGTAAAGATTATTAAATATGCACAAAATGTTCAAATTGTCAAATCCTTTTTATTCTTAGAAACCAAAAATATGTTTTTGAAATCATGTCAAATTAAAAAAATTTGTAGTTTTTAAGTATTTTTCTTTAATTCAAAATACTATACTGAATGAATACTCACCCAAAACACACCCGTGTTTAAATGAAATAAGAAAAAAAGATAAGTAAATTAATTTAAAAGTATAAAAAAAATAAAAAATAAAACAAGCTATTTTTAAAATCTTAAAAAGATTAAAACACAAATATTACTTTAGAGAAAACATACGCTCGTGCATGGGATAACATATTATGGGTGGTCCGATAACGGCCCGATAGCGGGTGGACTAAGAAGCCCAACAAACATTCGGTAGGATAGGTTCAAAATGGCTCTGATACCTTATTACAAAGTGGAGTTTAAACCTAACTTAACCCCCATAAAACCGGCTCATGAGATGAGGTTTGCACTCACTTATATACAAATAATTGTTTTTCATCTCTAGTTGATGTGAGATCTTCAACACAAGAGACTATAAGAGTTCATTACTTTTGTTAGTAAAGTTTTATTTTTTTATAAAATACAATTATTTTATTCCTTTTGTTATATTTTTTACTAAAAAAAATAAAATGATATTTTATTATAATTGTCAAAACCACCGACTAAAAATACTTCTGAGTTACTTTTATAATCTCTTATTGCAAAGAGAATATTTACTCTTTTAAGGCAAAGCTTGATTTTGATAGTCTTTTTGTATTTTATTCACTCCTATTCAAAGGTGGAAAATTTCTTCCAATTAGTTTCCTTGACTTTGATACCTTTGTGCTTGGAAATTAAAATAATTCAAATGTTTAGAAGTTTTTGGTTTCGTGTTGTGTGGATCAACACATCATGAAGGAGATGTGGAAATAAAATTTGAAACACAAAATTGTGGTGTAGAGTTCATAGGAGAAATGAAACAAAATTGCCACTTTTTTAGGTCTAAATTAGACATAGTCAAGACATGAATGAATTTCATGTTTTACCCATTCCCACATTGGATTTCTTGTAACTTTTTTTTTTTTAAAGTAAAAGACCGCGTTCTCTGATTTAAGGTAGGAAAAAAATGAATGTGAAATGGTCAAATTCAAATCCTTTTCTTAAACATGTAAGAGATTTATGAATATAAAAATAATCCTCAAATATGAGATAATGACAATTCTACTAATTTCAATAACAAGTACTCTCATGAATTAAAATCACATAAATTTTATCTAATATTTTTCTAGGATAATTATAATTAGTTAAAAATAGTTTAATTTATTAAAATATGTTTATTTAAAGTCTTAATTAAAAGATTGTAGTCGATATTTTAATTGATTATATTATCAATTTCATTAATTACATTATTAATTTAATCTATCTATTTAATCTATTGATATTACTTAAAATCAAAAATAATTATAGGAGAATATTTTAATATGTTAAAATGAGTTTTTAATATATTAAAATTTTTAGTGTTTTTAGAAGAGTCTTTATCCATCTATTTTAACATATTAAAATAGTTATTTCATTCATTATTTTAAATAGTAAGTGATATCAACCTATTAAAACATGTTTTTAATCCATTAAAATCAATAGGATAAATTATATATAACTCTATTCTATACAACAACAAAAAATAGTAATTTTTGAAGTTTGAGTTTTTGAAAATATATTATATTTTGAGAGAGATATTCTTAGAGTTTTTTTTGAAACTTTTTTTTTGTGTTTTTGTAAACAATTGTTATAGTGTTTAGCTTGGCTTGTTTAGTTGATTGATTGGATGTAACTTTTATTTAATAGTGAACAAATATAAAAATTAGTGTGTAATCTTTTTTCTCTCTCTTTATTTCTAAATCTGAATATAAATATTGTTATTGTTGCAACTGATTGTCTAATTTGTTAATTTTTGTTGTCAATATCACTTTAATCAATTAATTCATTAAGTGATTTATTCTAATTCTTCTTAAGTTTTTAAAAAAGTTTTCAAAGTTCAATTCATACCTCTTAAATTTGGTTTATTTGTCTAACATATTTCTCATCGACAAAAAGCTATAGTATAGAATAAACATTAGTTTTATTTTATAATAACATATATCAAATCAAAATATGAGTTTTTCAAAATATTTAAAGTGATTCATTACGTATTCTCGTGAATCAACAATACTGACACAAGTTATTACTCACATTAGATGCATGATGTAGTACTCACATTCAAAGTTTCCTTGTTGCCTATTACACTAATATGATTGGTGACCTTTAGGGTATTAGACTAAAATGTCAAAGTTCACAATAATACTTAACATGAATTTTAAAAAAATAAAAGTCGACCAATACACATTAGACAACCTATAAAATTATAATGAAAGCTCAACATAGTTAAAGAGTATACTCACCAACTCGTAAGTACCTTTCTCCCTAAAAGAAACTCAACCTTACTATGTTGAATATACTCACAATCCCCCAAGATACAAACAATATCTAAAGCTACTTTACAAGATCGACCACTACAAGGTACGATTAACACACACACAAATTATAAGTTGATATTTATGAGTTCTACGATCAAAAACTACGTTACAAGCTCTACCACTATAAACTACAAACAACACAAAGAAAAAATTAAAAATTATTATTTACAAGTTCTATAACTACAAATAGAACCAACTAAATGGGAAAAATCTTTAAACCCTACTTCCATACTCGCTAACCCCAATTAGATTGTGGTGGAATTTGATATTGAGATGGGATTTGGGATTAGGAATTCAACTCTACCGAGAAAGAGATTGAAATTGTCATATCGTTCCCCTTTATTTTATAAAAAACCTCAATACTATATAATGTTGACTAACTCGATGCTTTAAACATTTTCTTTACAATAAAATAAAATAATTAGAATTATTTCAACTCGTATTGTTGGTTACACTATTGTAAAACAAACACAAAACTATAACTTAATAAAATATATTTAATATAGTTGTAAAATAGTCTTATAGAGTGAACTAAACCAACACAAAGTTTTTAATTTAAAAAGTTTTATGAAGCTAATATGGATTAGACTTACTTAAAGTTAAAAAATACCTATAAAATACTCTTAAAGTTAGCTAAGTCGATACATAACTTTTAATTTAATTTTTTTTACAGAGTTACTATTAATGTACTGACGTAAAATTTTTATATAATAAAAAATAAAATAAATAGATAATATTAATTTAATCAACACAAGTTGTTGTATTGTTTGGATAAGGTTGGTGGTGATGAAAATGAAATGGTAGAGCAGAGGAAACAAGAGAAAGAGGGTCCTCCCTAAAGGAATTCTCATGGGGATATTCTTCAAGGTTCTCACTTCTTTTCAAGAGCCAATACAAAGAGGAAGCACATTCTTTTTCTAGATACCAAGTACTATAGCATCTTTTCTTTATTGAAAAATTCAATTTTCCAGATACTACGTACTATAGCATCTTTTCTTTCATGTTCTTTATATAGACTAAATATAATAGTCTACTTTATTGTTATTTAATGGGTGAACAAAAAATAATGAGAGAATAATATAACTTGGAATAGTACAATTATATGAGCCAACTTAATAAACATATCATCAAACACTTTTAATGAAAATAAAGCGAATTAACTAATCAAAATCCTTATATAAAGTAAAATAAACTTATGCCTATTACTTTTTCTTAAAGTTTGTTGTGAACTTTCACAAGTTATAAAAGAAAACTCTTAGTAAGGAAGGAGATTTTACAATACGATAGTTGTATTAGTTACAAACTAATTAAATAATTATCTATGAATATGAATGAATAAGTTTATCTAAATGTACTTTTAGAAGAAAAAATAAATAAAATATATTTTTTATCAGTTAAAATTAGTGATGTGATCTTTATGAGGATGATAGAATCGTGATCAATTCAAGAGACATCGAAAAAAAATAAGTTCATGAAAGAACAATTTTTGGTTGCAGAAACATGTTCCATGGTGTTTATTCATTTTGGCACATAAACCGCATTTGTGAAGAATTCAAAAGGATAAGTGTAATGAAGATTCGTCACTTGAAAAAAAAAAATCTAGATAAGAATTAAAACAAGAGTAAACACTCTTAAGAATCTCAAAGTTGTCTATAATCTAAGAGACTTACAAATTTAATTTCTTTTTAATCTCTTCATGTCTTTGAGTTTGCTCTTTTACAATCTTCTTTGGAATCGTTTTTTGATTGCATTATCTTTTTCTTCTCTTGTCATGCTTCTTGTAATTTATTCATCATTCTTCTTTTACTCCATCTTTAACAAGTTCTTCCTTATACTTATTTATATAAATTAATTTATTTATATAAAGTTTTTTTTTATATATAAAGTTAAAAACAACATTTTAAAAAAATATGCAAATGAACATTGATGAGCATAATTTTATTCACACTTAATATCTTTAATCATAGATTGTTGGACTGTAATAATAAATAAATTTATTGTTTTAATTAAGATTTATATAATTGGACCTATTTGGGTCTTAACTACTATTTTTGTTAATTTTGTATTTTTAGAGTAAACGGTCTGAAGGAAGTGTCTACCTTTGCAAATGGGTTTAGAGCTTAGGTTTTAGGGTTTATGCAAAAGTCCAAGTTGTTTCTTTGAATCAAAATAGAAGAAAATATTTTAGAGGATTTTTTGCAAAGTAAGAGAGATTTTCTCCACCTATGTAGGAGTTGTATTTTCTCCACGATCTTCTCCACTAAAAATGGTGTCTCTACCATGGAATGAGGATATGGTTGTTGATTTGTGTCCTGTTTAAGGAGAGTCAGGGAAACACACAGAAGACACCAATCTCTCTGAGTTAAAAGTTGTTTCCTTTGTTTATTTTTCTGCATATTTTAACTTTGTATTTTTGCCTCCGCTTGGAAGGCTAAACCTTTTTAGTTGATTCCTTTGTAATTTCCCATTGAGTTCTGAGGTTTTGATCAATAAAAGTTTCATTTTTCAATTCTCTATAGCAATTGTATTAATATTCTAATATCCTCGAAAACTATTTTTTGTGAGAGGTTGTACTTGAACGCATGATTGAAAATCCTCCTTATCTTAAACTTTGGTTTCTTAGTTAGTTCACGTTGTTCAAATCAATTTCTTGGACGCATGATTCAAGAAAGATAATCATTCCTATGGAGTATACGCATGGAACAAGGTGGGTACTGATTAAACCAGTAGGTGCATGCTTTATTGGTGGGATTCAAGTTGAATTAGATTGATGCATGTTTAATCTGGTTTAGCTCTGTGTGAGAATTGAAGGGTGATAATATTTAGATAACCTGTGAGGAATTCATGGTGGAGGAACTTAGGGGTCAACCTACATTCTTTATTATTTTTAATCTCTTGTGTATTCTCTTGCTAAACAAACATAAATCCCCTTTTTACTTTTACCGTTATTACTAATCCAAATGTGTTGCAGATAGTTTGAGAGCTAATTTTCACTGGATGCACGCTTGAGTTTGTTGGGAGACGACTTAGGATCAATAGACATTTTATACTACATTTCCTCGTTGTTAGACGAATCTCTTATGATAGTATGGTCGTTTAAAACTTTGATTTCAATGTGAAACGATACAAATATCAAACATTTATAAATGAATTTATTATAAGTTAATTTTATCTTATAAAGAACATATATCTTTGACATGATGTTTTGGCCGATAAATTCATGTTACTGCAAAAGGATACAATTTTTTACTTTTTATTGTCATATTTTAAAAAGTGTCCATTTTCATTTATATTGATCCAAAAAAAATTTGTCACATGATTTGTTTGGAAATGAATTCAACTTCTTTCTACTTCTAGCATTTAATGGGAATTTTCATATACCCAAAAGTCAACATTAAGTGACATAAAACCAAATTTCATCTTAAAATCAATTGACATTAGGTACATAGACCATATTTTGAGATACGTGATATGAGACTTCCCAACATTCCTATAGATGTTTGTCAAATTAGACAAGCCTAACATATATTAGTATATTTAGTTTATAACAACAAGATACCATTTCTTGTTTCATATTTGAAAATTTTCAATACCCTCTTAAAGAAATGCAATTGAGTTTCCAAGTATAACCTTAGTACTCAATTTCCTAGCATAATTAAGGGCAAATGAGTTTATGTAAGTTTTCTCTCTCTTATTGTTGGATGACCTTTTGAACTATCAATTGAATGAAGTTTAATATATTTGTAAGAGCATTGCTAATTGAGATGATTAAGATTAGGTTGTTCGTGCCTTATTTATACAAGGGAGAGCCTAGTGCTTGAAGATTACACATTATATTAACAAAAATGACAATTTCTACTTGAATTTTTACTTTTGCTTTAGCTTTGGCTTAAGCTAGAGCATTAGCCTCTGCCTTAGTTTGTGCATCTACCTTTTCTTTCTCAACAACCTTCCTCATCTCTTTTTTAAACTCTTTATTTCCTTCAATTGCTAGATGATTAACTTTTAAAGAAGCTTTTATCTATTTTTCCAATTCAGGGAAAATAACATCTAGGAAATTGATAAGGTTCAACCTTGTGAATTAAGAATTACAATCTATCATGATTAGGAAGGATAAAATTCATGTTGTGCTTATTTTAAAACATTTTTCAATTGGTTCAAACACACATATGATGTTTATATGAATTTAATGCACTTAAAAATAAAAAATTGTGAAGGAAAATCTAAAGGACTCAAGAACAACTCAAAGCATGGAAAGAAAAAGAAGGAAATTCATAAATATGTGTAAAAAAATAGGAAAAATCAAAATAAATGAGGGTTGAATTGTGATTTAATTAAATTTAAAAACTTTTCGTGAATATCATCTTATTCATAATATTCAAACTATGATTTAGTTTGAGAAGAAATCATACTATAACTCTTTCATTTGATGTATCATGTCAGATACAACTACCTAATTTCACTTATGCATTTGTCTTGTGATATTTTATTAGTGATTCTGATCAATGATTAGATTGTAATTCTTGTGTATGTCGGATCATATTTGATGCATGTTTGATCTAAGTTGATTGGTTGGAAAAGATAAATTTAAAGAGGTATATTTTCATAAATAATTTTCAGCAAGTTTAGTAAAGTAAAATACATAAAATGCATCCACAATTTCTCATAACAAATATGACCAGATGAATATATTTGAAAGCTTAATGTATCCTCATTAAATGTATATTTTGCAACTAAACTAAATCAATTTATTAACATATTTTCTTTTTAAATTTAACAAGTAAACATATCATAGTTCTTGCATTTGACCAACCAATATAGAAACAAATCCATAAACATAGTTTTAAACATGCCTTGGTAGTGAACTTAGATTTGTATTCTCATAAAGTCTCTCCTTCTTGGGTTAGTGTGGATGATAATAATATTCAAAGTAGAGAAGATAAGGACGAGAGAGAATACTCATATAAATTTATATCGGTTCTTTTGTCATAACAAACTATGAAGTACTCTAAAGAATTATTTGGGCTCATAGTCACTCCTAGCTAATCCCTTAAGTATTATTAACCAAGTGAATTATGGCTTAATGAGTATTCTTGACTCAAACCATTATTGGCTTAATGAGTATTATTTCATATCCCAATCACTCTTGGCTTAACTGAGTATTTTTTACCCCTAGTTATTGTTGGCTAACTGAGTATTTTTTGGAATCGTAGCCACTCCTGGTTAACCTTGTTGAGGAGTATTATTTTCCAAGTCGCTTTGTCTCAATGCGTATTCTTGACTCCAGCCACCCCTAGCTTAATGAGTATTATTTTTCCTTTAGCCATTCTTGGCTAGCATACAAGGATTGCAGGCTTGGATGATCGTCTAATAATCTTATCTTACTACTAGAGAGTGATAGCATCCCATAAACAAATACACGGTTTAGGCTTTCTTTTGTAGTATAGATCATCTTGCTCTATAGGGGGTAGCATATTTCTCTCCTAGGTAGCTGGATAAAGAGTCTTAGTTTTCCATCAAGTTCTTTTGAATCCTATTATGGTAATAATATTCATACCTTAAGCTTGAGGATCCTTCTATGAAGCTGTGAGGTTTGCTTTATCATCTTATCATCATTTTGGTATAATACAACCTTTGCTTTTAATAGTTATTTGACATGGTATTTCCTCTCTTGTCTTCATCATCATGGAAAGCTTTTAAATAAGCTCTAGAAGAAGGTAGCAGTTGAGAGGTTGTTTATAGTACAGTAACTAGGTCAAAGATGAAATGACCTTTGTTTCAAAAGGTTAATGAAGAAGATAATTTTAGCTTGCATCCTAAGAGATCTTTGATATTTGTGTCATATTTAATCTTGAATGCATCTCTAGGCATGCATAAAGCACTGAGCGAATTGAGGTCCAAAGAAAAGGAGGTTAGATGAAGTGAAGAAAGAATTAGTAAAAGTTGAAATCAAACTATTGTAAATCAGAGATTGATTGTGAAAGTTTATTTTCTAAATAAACATAATTAAGAAATTATTTTTCATAATTTGTCTATGTTGAAATTCGGTAATCTTAATCTTGATTTTATATTGTATGTAGGTCATAGATGCATTAGATATTAGATAGTATCTAAAAGAAAAAAATTGGGTCTCACCCCAGAAAACAATAGTTTAGCATTTTTAAAACCAACCGTCCATATTAAAAATAATAGTAATAATAAGAATAAAATTAATCGAATGTAAAATTGGTTTAGATACAATTCAACAATAAATAAATTTTGAACATAATACCTTTCTATTCGTAAATAAATTTATAACAAAAAAAGTGACAAAAAAATTGATTACATAAAGAAATTTAATGAAAACGTGACAAAGTTGTAGTGAGACATTTTAACAAACAATGTAGGAACATCAGAATGCACAAGCCTATAAAAAATTAATGGCCAATGCCAGAATATTAGCTCCAAATTGTTGTCGGCAACGTACAGCACTGATAGCGTCATGGATCTGGCGAATCAGAGACTCTAATTTGTTGCCTTTTCCCGTTTTCCTCAAAAAATCGAAACATAATGAAATAAACAAAGCAGCAAAATGAACGATTGAAAACAAAAATTTAAAGAAGAAAAGGCTCAGAGAATATAGATGGCATCAACAAGCTCGAATAAGCTTTCACAGTTTGATGGTATATAAACTAGTCATCGCTGCCTCAAATCAAAACTGCCGAACAAGAAGAAGAATTAAAACATTGAAAGAGAAAATAATAAGGAGATTGGAGACAAAAATGGGTTTGCAGAATACGAATATGGAAAAGCCTGAAAGCGGTGATTTACAGTGTTGTATAGGGGCAGAGAGTGGAGGCTTTAAATAGGTAGCGAAGGAGTGGAACGAAGGGAATAGCGGCGAAACCCTAATTCTTTGTGTGATGGAAACTACATTATGGCCCATGAAATACAATAGACCCTCTTCTTTACGACTCGTACAGAGAATTTTCTTTCTGTACCTCCCCAGTTTCTTCCTACACCAACGTACTTTTAATTCCAAAACTATCTTATAAGAAAAAGTGTTGGCTTTGTTTTTTTCATTTCTCAATTATATAATTTGTATACTTGCAGTTAAGAAAATCAAACTTGTATTTCAAATAAATATCCTTTGAACTACAATTTAAAATATAATTTTGTATTTGTGGAGTTTGGAAGGTATTTTGAAATTCAGAAAATATCTTTCAAATTCTACAATTTTTAATACAAATATATTTTAAATTGTAGAGTTCCAAATATATTTTAAATTGTAGAGTTCCAAAATTATTTTAAATTTAAAAATATTTTCCAAATTCTACAATTTGAAAAGGATAAATTAAACTTTTTATAAAAATGTGGAGGTGTAGAAAAAAGGTATGAGGTATATAAGAAGAAAACGTGTCCTTATGCAATTACTTGCTGCACTCCACCCACTTATTCTTACCATTTTCACCTTTATAATTGGTTAAATCTTTAAGTTACATACCAGATTCGCAATTCTACAGGTAAAATCAAATTGTTTTCTAAATCTCCAAAATTGGTTTGCATTAAAAATTCTACATGTAAAAAATTTCAGTGTTTTTTCAAACATTTAATAAATATGTTAATTTAGTTCTAACATTTAGTGTTGTTCTTGGACGAAGAGAAGGTTGACATGATTATGATTGCATGTTATCAAAATTAGTTAAAAATATCAGAGTTATCATCAACACCAAATTTGCGTATTTAAACCGTTAGAATAAATATTGATCTTTCTAAAGATATAAAGTTTGATTTTAAAAATATCAGTTTCGATAGAGTATTTTGGAGTGCAGAACAAAAATTCACGATGAGTGAAACAAGAATTTATTAGTTTTTATTGAAGTATAGGAAATATTTGCGATAATTAAATAAGAAAGGATATTATAATTATAACGGAAAGGTTTAGGGTAAGACCAGCCCATATCGAGTTAGTTGATTCAATGAGTCATTTGCGGTGTTTATCGCAGCTAGTCTGTTTTGGTGTTCAGGCATACATTTTTTTTGCATTCGAACCTTTTTAATCTTCTTTATGTTAAAACACTTCAATTCAAATGCATCTCAATGATAATGGAAAGGTTTGAGAGCAAAATCATTCAATCTTGAATTGGTGAATTAGTTGTTCCACTGATTTATTTTTTGTGGTTCTCACAACTACAACTAGTCGCTTTGTGTGGTAGGAGTCATAAAATTTTGTATGTGTGCTATTCGGTTAGTGATAGCCGACAAGTCAGGATATC
>Ga0123342_1005507_pt1 | contig 18287 bp, 12 predicted proteins | sample Turbeawhitnodule_FD_89960 | JGI IMG/M metagenome (GOLD analysis project Ga0123342, IMG submission 89960) | Root nodule microbial communities of legume samples collected from Mexico - Turtle bean Mexico white nodule | ecosystem: Host-associated > Plants > Roots > Nodule | place: Mexico: Nepantla...
CTTTTTCACAACTGAAAAACTCAAATCTGTTTCTCTTGCTTGTTTGAAAACATAAACAAACCATTTATATTTTCCAAAGATTGGTCAAAGCAATTAATGAAGGAGCGTATTCAGTTGAAAAAAACATTTAAAGCACATTCAACAACCAAAACTGAATTTTGTTAGGATTTTCAAAGAAACAATCGGTTGAAACCACGAAACAACCGATTGTTTGGCTTGACAGTTAAGTTAAGCAAACTAAAACAGTCTTTAACCTTTTCAAAAACTCCTAGGAGTAAAACAAGCGGTTGATTCGACAAAACAACACGTTGTTTTTCACTTAGTTGGAAAAACACTTGATTTCAAAAAGGTTTTAAATCACATCAGTTTTAGATTCAACAAAGGAGTGGATCACATTCTATTCTACCCAGATCCCTCCCAAACACAGCAGCAACACCAGCCTTTCATCAAACACTTTGGATTTGGATTCTTCAAAGCACTTGATCACTCTTGATCAACAACTTTAAGACTGCTTACATAAACAAGTTGGCTTTCAAGTAGCCTTCTCACCGAAGAACTCTCCTTTACTAGGGGCAATAATCTAAAACTTCTTCTTCACTAGGTGAAGAATGAAAGTCATCCTAACTTCCAATGTCTTGGTCTTTTAAAACCATTGTTCTTTTAAGAGGACACTCGTAAGAAATGTGCCTTCTTTCAAGACACTTGAAACACTGAAGACCTAGTTTCTTTAGAGGTTTCGCTATATTTATATATTTTTCATTTTCTCATTGTTTCTCTCTCTCTCTCTTTCTTTTTTTTCTCTTTCTCTTTTTTTTTTCCTATCCTTTTAACGTGATTCTTGAAACCTAGTTGTGGAATTGGAGGGGTATCCCTCCCTCTTAACTTCATGATTAGGTTGTGCAAGAGTAGAGTATTCTCTCCCACAAGCATATTTTATTTTTCATTGTTGTTCTACCCTTACACAAAGTTGAACTAGTTCATTTAGATCATTATACGGTAATAGCTCAACTTCATCGCTAATCTCTTGGTTGAGACCTCTTTAGAACTTAGCTATTATGATTCTAGGTTCTTCTATAATCCCCGCCCTCCTCATGAGTAACTCCATTTTTTGTCTATACTCTTCGATACTCATGTTTCTTTGTTAGAGTCTATAAAGTGTATCCATTAGTAAGATGGAATGTGTTGTTTTCATAGGAAAACCTTAAGTTCATTCCAATAATATATATAGGGATTATGATGAATCCTAAGGTCTCTCACTAATGAGGTCCACCAATACGCAATGTGTCATTGGAAACTCAAAGTTGCTAAGAACACCTTTTTTTCTTGATCCACTTGGTAACACTAAAAGATTTGTTCTACCTTCATCTCACAGTATAGATACTTTTCTAATTTTCTCTGCCATATAATGGCGAAAGATCTACCTAAGGTTCTTAGGGAAAAAAAATTTAAGTCTATGATGCCTAGCGGGTGGTTGATAGTAATCATCATTGTGGTGACTACTAAACACCCCTTCGAGTCATCATGATAATTCCTTCTTCTACTTGACCCCTCTCTAAGTTTTCTCTTAGGTTTTCTTGGTTTTGCATTAATTGATAAAACATGTTCTTAAGCTCTTATATGTCTCTTTTTGTGCTTTTAAGTTCATTTCCTAAAATTTCTTCCTCATGGTGGTCCTTAAAACTACCATGCACACTAGAATGATACATCTGGGAATGATAACTATTTTTTTATCAAGAAAATTATTTTCGCAAAGTTTTCAAAAGATTTTCACAAAAATGAGTGATAAGGGCAAGAGTTTAAAGACGTTTTTAACATAAAAGATACTGGAAGTGCACCAAATGAGCTCCAAGGAAAGAGAGGTGGGTCACCAATGCACTCACTTAAATATCAAGTCTTTTGTAGCTAGAACTTTCCTAGACATACACTTTCACAATTTTTTGTGAAAAACTTGAAAGTAAAAAAGAAAATCTCAATATTGTGTGCACGTGATTTTTCCAAAATCCTAATTTTCCTCAATACTTTAAAGTAAAAAAAAAATCTCAATACTTTAGGTTAATAGTCAGAATCCTGATTTTCCTTTGAGAATATGTACTAAAGAGAAACACTTAAAACTAGAAATGAGTTCCTAAGGTAGAAGTTCAAATGACATTTATTAGCCCTTTGAAACACTTCCACAAGTCTAAGCGCTTTTATTACAATGTTTTAACTTGGTAGATGAGATTGTACCAAATAAATATTCCCAAGACATCCAATAAATGAAAGAAAACTTAAAAACTAGAAAATTAAAACAAAGTTCCATGACAAAACAAGTTACAACATGAAGGCACAATTTACTATTAGTGACAAGTTGAAGTTTTTGTGATGGAATTTCCCATCACTAATCTGTTTTAATGCTTTGTTTTATTCTCTTTATGTGTTTTCGATCCAACTCTTAATTGTGCTTTCCTATCAAATTTTTTCACTCTTCGATAGTTCATTTTTTGCCTCTTAAAGTCATAACAAAAGTAGCTTCAACTATTCTTCTCCAACACTTAAAACATTACTTTAAGAGGAGGTGAGTTCTCAAGAAAAACAGTTAAACACTTAGACTTCAATTTAAGAGTAAGAAATTAACACCAAGAAAAGCTCAATTAGTAATGGACAACTTTCAAATGAAAGAATATAGATGACAAAACTCAAAGAATTCAAGAAAAAGACAAACAAAAATTAAGGCAAGTTTAGAAAGAAGACACTAAAAGAGGAACCTAGTGAATAATCACAGAATATGTGTACTTAAAACAAAAATTATGAAACAAGTTGAAGCAAGAGCATTTAAACAATACAGATGCATTTTCAATTAGAACTGAAAAGAAAAATCCAGTCAAATATGTTTCACATACAATTCAAGTCATGTAATCAACTAGAAAAGAAAGCTAATTCATCTAAGAGTGTAGAATGTACTTTGAGTTGTTCAATTCTTTTAGTTTTTCTATGAGTATGGTTCAACCTATGTTCTTTTTCTTTGTTCTCATATTTTTCTTTCTATTTTCATATTATGAAGCAATGCATTCATTTTTCTCCACTCAACTTTGCAAACAAGTAACAACTTAGGCTCAATTTCAACTCTAAATGGACTAGCAAGTGTATAGCATGTTCAACACAAGTGATTCAACTTAAAAACTCAAGGAATGAGACTAATAACCTTGCAGTCTGCACTTGCATTTATGAGACAAAATTTTAGAACTTTTCTTTTAAACTACAAGAAAAAAAATCAAATCAAGAATAAAACAAAGCACACGATTTGCTTTTCATGTTGTAGACATAGGAAAATTGTGCAAAATTTTAGTACAACTTCTAAGATAATTTTGAATAAGTAAATGAACTAAACAATCTAAGCAACTTGAAATGATTTAGAAAATTAAATTTATGTAAAGCATTGAAAAAGAAATCAAATTATGACCAAAGTAACTAGCAAAACAGGTCATAGAGTAACCAAGACACATGCAATTGATTCAAGAAAATTGGAAACATATAAGGAAAGTAAACTAACTTAAGCACAAAGGAATTATGAACAAGACAATAAAGAAAGAAAGGAAGGAAGACTTATCTCTTGAAGACCTCCAACCTAGCTTTGGTGCCAACTAATGAAAAATCACCCTGATCCCTAAACAGCGAAAATAAAATTATTAAAAGTTTCTATGTTCTTTGAGGAATTTAGATTTTCCTATCTTAAGGAAGGTTCCTTAAAGCAAATAAATAGAAAATTACTCTCATTTAAGACCTTAAGAGAACAAAAGGACAAACATTTAGCAAATCAAGTCTTATTCAATCAAAATGTGAGTTTTACAATTGGCAAGGCACTTTATATATAGATGCCTAGCTCCCTTGCACTCTTTGCTACAAAACATGTGGGACAAAATGCAAAACCAAGCTACAAAAATAAGAATACTCGGAGCACCCATGCTTTCCATGCAACTAGCATGGCTCTATTTTCCATGAAGTAGGACTCTTAAGTGCTCTCCTTTGTGTGCAGCTAGTTCTTGACCTATTTTGACTAAGTTTGGACTTCTATAAGTGATGAGACCTAGGAGAGAGGCTGCCTACTGATCAAGCTCAACCCATGACCTCAGCACTCATCATACCTCAGAGGATTACTAGGAGTAGAGCATACACTTTGGATGCTGAGCATCAGTTGGTTTCCCTATTTGTAATTTCAGTAGAGCAGGTATCGTTTAGTACAAATGGGGGGATGTCCCTAGTTTTTAGCTCATGAAGCCTTGTAAGGGAGGAATCTTAACCTAACTTCTAGAACTCTAGGATGATGGTGCGACATTGACCTTAGTCAATGACCTAGGCCACACCACATTTCCCTTTCCCTTCCTACCATCACTACTTGTTCTCCAAGGCTCCTCCTTTTATAAATAGGAGGCTTCCTTCATTGTATTTCCAAGTTGAATTGAATAGAAGAAAAGTTACTCTACACAATTTGTGTGATGATTAGTGAGGCTTGTTCCTCTTAGTCTTTAGTCTTATCTTGTGAGTTTTTTAGATCTCTCAAGCGGCGGCTTTCCAACACTTATCTTGGAGTAAATTCATCCTCCAAGTGGCGTGCTCACTTTCTCAACTCCATTTTCATAAGCTTCCTTATTTCTTCATCTTTGCATTTCATTTGTCATTCCATTCTATTCATAAATATGTTCTTGTTTGGTTTCTTTATGTCTATTCGAATATTATCATTTACTCTTGCTTTCCATGCTTAAATTTCGCACCTATTATTGTCATCATTGTCACCTTATAATTGTCTTTTCCTTTTGCCTTTGAGAAATAAACCTTCACATCTACTTAACTACTTGGTTAAGTTAATGTCCAGTAGGAATTTTCCTTAAGTTTTCACTCATAATTGCCTAAAAAATCTCAATCCTAAAACTAAAGTGTCACCTAAATGAAAACTCTTAAAATCAACTCACATCAATAAGTCCCTAATGAGGACCCAATTAGAATCCAATTAAGGCCCAAGTGTGCCTCTACAAAATATAGGAAAATAAATACCTATATAGAGAAAATATATTACTATACAATTTTTACAAGGCTAAGAAGAATGAAGAAAATCCTATTATTAATAATCTTCAATTTTTTTTTGTTTTTGGTCGGCAATAATCTTCAATTGTAGAGTCATCCTTCATGAGACATCATCTTCTCCTTTCCTCCTAGCCAAAGGTGTAGAGGGTGAATGGTTTCCATCAAGTTCCTACATCTAGAGTCTTTTGAATCATGTCAATGACTTAAGAGAAAACCTATAAAAACTACTTGAAATATTTGAGTTCATTAATACGGTAGATTACAATGCAACTTTTAAGTAGTACGGTAACAAATCGTAAAATGTATGAAAGCATTAACTTGATTAACATCCAAATGGTTGGTATATAAACCCTAATAATGATGATAAGAAACGAAGGGCATTAAGTATTGGAAAGGATGTGAGAGTCATCCTAATGTCATGATTTTGAAATTTATCGAATTCAACTGAGAGGAAATTCATGTTGCACTTGCTAGAATGATAATTTTTTAACTTCCTTTTGAATTTGTTAAAAATGAATGATTTAAAAAAAATTATATATTTAAACATTGGTTTAAATTTATTTTATGTTGATGATTATTTTATGGTTATAACTTGTAAGTTTGAATAAATTGTATTATAGATTGTGTTATATATTTCCTGTCTTTAATTACTTTGGACAAATTTGTTATAATTTTGCTGATTAACTTTGTTGAAACTTCGAATTAAATTTTATAATATTTTTTATTAAATTAATACTTGAAAATTATAATTTTTAATAAAAAAATTAAAAATCTTAATACAATTAACTCAACTCAATTCATCTAGCTCCAAAGTGACTTGGGTTGGAGTCGGTTTAAAATATAAGAAAAATGCAGAATCTTAACTTAAGTTAACCCTATAATTTAATGAGTAATGATGCATTTTTGAAGATCCTGCCTAACTCAACCGGTTAATGTCTCTAACGGAAATCACCCATTCTCATTTTCAACATTAATAATTCAGAGCTTTTGTAAGAAAAAATTCTGCATCAGACCTTAAAACCTAATATAAATGTTAATTAATTTTAATATATTACCTGAATTAAACAATTAATATATATTTATTTGGGTATTCCCTTACAAATGTAAAATTTAATTGTTGTAGAAACATAATTTATTACTATTAATCATCCATTAATGTTTCTGTAATTTTCAGAGGAGTTTTTACTTGATACCCTAATCTCTGAAGTGTGTAGATTCAACCTCGATTGTAGTAATAGTGAAACAGAAAGAAGGCAGAGATGTGGTACAGCAGTTGTAGAACTGAATTGTAAATGGCGGCGAATTCTAGGTTGTCCACCATGTTCTTTTATCTCTGTCTGTAAAATCTTAATATAAAATTTTGTTTTTCAAAGCAAACCAAAAATAAAAAAGATTAAAATCCTGTTACTGCTAAAAAATTATTGACCAACACTTATGGGGGAGCTTGTAAACCCACGGTTGCTTTTGTTATTGGTCAGCTCAAAATGAAACGTTCCAATTCAGCCTCTTTCATCATTAACTTTACCAAATTACGCTGATGCAATAAAACTTTATTTCACTCTTTATGGATTAATGTTGTAGTGTAACATCATGAAAAATAGGAAAAAGATACTACGGATTAGTCAAAACAATTTGACTGACTAATTCCTAATAGCCCTGAGTATCTTGCACTCACATGACAGCATCACAGTGTTCGAGATTTATTTATAATAATATAATAATATAAACATTTGTCACAATTATTGATATGTTTTTTCCACTTTAGATTCTTTTAAGAGCCAAATTAAATCACAATAAATTGGCATAAAAAAGAATTTTTGAAACAAAAGGGAAGAAAATATCCAGTGGGATTTTATATCGAATTTATTTATCGAGAAAGGAAAATAATAAAATGGTGCTATATTTTTCCGATTTCGGCTGATTGATCCTATAAAAGTGGGATTTGGGTTTTTGGGTCTTCTAAGGAACAGAAAATATTGTTTGTTTCTTAGTAGTTAGCTATAACCCATTCAACGCTACTAACACTTGGTGACTCTCTTCTGAAAACGCCACGCCACACATTTGAAAAGAGCCACCCAGAAGCAGAATCTGCATCTTTTTCCCATTTCTTCTTCTCCTCCCTTTTGAATCAATAGATTTTTCCTTTTCGAAGGATACCAAAAAGAAGTTTCAACGAAAGTCTCCTCCAGCCACTGTAGTAATTACTCAAAGAAACCTCTGAGAATCAGCTTGCTTTTAAAGCCCCATAGGAATTCAGAGCACATACTCACACGAGAGATGTTGCTATGTTTTGCTTTTTCACCCTCACCCTCACTCCATACCTTTAAACTTTTTCCTCTTTATTCCCATCTTTCTCTTCCGATTTCATTCTGCACTCACTCTAACACTCACCACTTCACATTTTAATTAATACCCTCTTTCCATTTTCACCTCCTTTTAATGCCTTTTTTGCCAGATTTCTCTCACACACAACACTACCTTTCCTCAATCTTCGCGTTCACACATCCCCCTATTTCTTCACACGAAACCAACACACTTTCTTCTCACACCAAACACTCATGGAACAACAACAGCAACAAAACAGCATCCTATGCAAATACACTGTACACAAATGTTTCATGAAAAAACACACAAAACCAAAAACTACTTCGCGTTTGCCCAAAGTTATTTCCATATCCGTAACCGATCCATTCGCCACGGATTCATCCAGCGACGATGAAAAACCCCCACGCCGAAGAGTGAAGCGCTACGTCAACAGAATCGAACTTCCACTCGCGTGCAAAGCAGTCGCTTCTAAGAAGAGACACGCCGGAGAAAGCACTGCTATTCGGGCGCCGGAGCCGGGGAGAGTGGATAATTCCGGGAACGAGAAGAAGTTCCGCGGCGTGCGGCAGCGGCCATGGGGGAAATGGGCGGCGGAGATAAGAGATCCCGCGAAGCGCATGAGGATCTGGCTCGGAACTTTCGACACCGCTGAGGAAGCTGCATTGGTTTACGACAATGCCGCGATTACACTTCGCGGCCCTGACGCATTAACGAACTTCGCGACGAACCAGGAGAAGGAAGCAACAGAAAAAGAAGACCCCACCGGAAAACGGGAAATGAACGTGGTGGTGAAGCCGGAGACCGAAGTCTCCGATTACGACTCAAGCGAGGAGTGCTGTCACAACCTCCCCTCGCCCACGTCGGTTCTCCGCTTCAACGACCCGGAGAAACCGGCACAGCCGTTTGCTGGTCGAAGTGGAGCGGTGGAAGAGTTCGAAGGCGAGATGCTATCGTTTCACGAAAATAGGGAATTTTTGTTACAGGACATGCTGTGGGATGACGTGTTTAACTTTCCCGTTATCTTTGACGAGCCTGTTTCGCACTTGTTTGACGAAACGACGCGGTTTTCTGTTAATGACGGTTTCGTTGCTATTACAGATTCTGAAGAAAAATACTCGCCGTCAAAGTCTTTGTGCCAAGTAGACGATTATTTTCAAGACATTTTGTTAGGGTCAGATCCTCTGGTGGCTCTGTGAGTCTCAAAGACAAAAGGAAAATATATTTTTTTCCGGTGGCAAAAGCAAAATAAAAGTTATTTTTAACTATTTTGTTTAAATATTAGTTTGTTTGTCTTTTAGGTAACTGCATGTTATTATATATTGGTCGAGAAATTCCGGTAGCGAAAAAGGACGGGGTTGAACGAAATTTTGTTTAGATTCTATTTGTGTTTCCTTTGGCTAATAATGAAGGTTGTTGAGTGTAATGTATATTGTCTAGTATCAATCAATCCAAGTGTATGAAGTTCTTGCTAGCTCTCTGGTTTAGTTTGATTCTGGTTGCTTTGCTTTTCGCACTTTTTTATTCAAAATTTTGACACGTAATAGGAAAACGATAAAGGTACCCTCTTGTGTAGGGACAACGCAATGTGAACAACGGTGAAATGACCCTTGCAGACGGTGATTGCGGTCGTAACTAGTGACCGATTGATCCGTCGTGCAATTGTGGTTAGGTGATTTCGACACACATTGCAAGTTTTTGTGTGACAGATTTCTAAAATCTGTTTCTATTGTTTCGTACTAATGTTCCTCAGCTAAAGCCAATAAGTTCGTTACTTGCTTATCAATAAAGAAATATGTTTTATTAACACTCTTTACCACTAATGAGGATGTGACACTGAACATAGCACACGCAAAACTGGTTACTCATGTGTTTGTAATTGGTTACTTATGTGACATTTATGGTCACCCACTCTTCATGAAAAAAAATCAACTTTTTTTATAAGAATCATATATTATTGTACTTACCAGTACTCGGTTCTTGGTAGTACTTTTGTGAATGCTTGGTTCTTGGACAGAGTGGAAGGACAGCTCGGTTGTTGGGCCTGGACGAGACTCACGCAAATGACCCTCTTCTAGGGATGGGCCCAAATCGCAGTAGGGTCGTTACGCGAAGCAATTTTATATGTTCATACTTGTAGATATATTTGGGGTGGTGAATATAATATTTGTCATTACTATGTATATTTATTGTTATTACGCGACAATATTTTTTGTTGCATGTTTGTTGCACGTGGCTAGTTACTATTAACCCTAAAGAAGATAGGGAGATGCATTAGTAACAGAAAGTGGGCCTGCGGATAGCACATGAAGATCATTGGTGCCCGTGACAGGTGGTTTTTTTGTTAGATGTAAAAGTTTAATATGATTATTTTCAGTCAAGATTTGTTTATCTCCAGGGAGAGTTGTTGCATATTGCATGTGCGGTGATAAAAGGAGAGTAAGTCTCTAGGTAAAGGTACAATGTTTTTTTACACACTTTTCTAAACTGTTGCTTTTGGTGAGCCCTAACTGACTTGATCGTTGGAGTGTAATCAACAAGTAGGGTGCCTTTTGCCTAAACGGAGCCTTATTCTAGCGCGATAGGGAGACGTAGGTTTGGTTCCACGAGAGGTAGATCCAAGGGAAGACAGTCAACACTGAGGTCAACCGACAAAACCGTCAACCGACAAGAACATTTGGCGCCCACCGTGGGGCCCGCTAAAACTTGATCCCATCCACATTCTGGTTCAAGTTTGCAGACAGAGATGAGGAATACGAGGTAAGTGCCATTGGGACAAGAAGGAGGTGAGGCTCCCACACTGCAGCAGTTTATGGAGACCATCAGAAGTCAACAAGAGGCCAACGAGCAATCCAAACAAGAGCAAGAGAGATTACGAGAAGAGTTACGCAAAACCAAAGAGGATTTGCATAGAGATCGAGAGTGAGATCGACGTATCCCGGGAGAACGAGAGTAGTACCCACGCACTATGTGGCACCCAAGATTACTTTCACAGGAGTAGAAGACCCTAAAAGTCATCTCACTGCGTTTAATGCCTAGATGATCATCTCGAGTGGGTTAGATGCAGTACAGTGCAAGATGTTCTTGGGCACTTTCACGAGTACGACAATACAGTGGTTCAGTGGACTCCCGGATGACCATATTACCTCTTTTGCACAGTTTGCCAAACTGTTTCGAGAGCAGTTTTATGCCAAGCGAGTTACACCCTCAGTCTTATATGACCTCTTCAATGTGCGCCAAAGGAAAGGGGAGACGCTGAAGGATTACCTGAATCGATTTTGGGCTCTCACTGTGAAACTCCGAACTCATGATGAGAACGTCATGGTATTCGCTTTCGAGCAAAGGGTCGCTCTAGGACCGTTTTGCGATTCCCTTATCAGAAACCCAATAGAGACTTTCTCTTAAATTAGACGAAGAGCGCTCGCCCACATTAATGCTGAAGAAGCGGTGGTGGCTAGAAACAACGGTTTGCACTCTCGGTTGGCTAAGCCGAAGAAGGTAAGCAAAGCTTCCCGGCCTATGAGGGTTAATGAGACCTCGGCTAGGAAGAAGGCAATAGCTAGACATCACCCTTACAGGAAGGGAGAATTCAAGGCAAGAGGCAAAGAGGATGAATTCTGTTCCAAGTTCCACATATCATACAAGGAACTGATAAGCATACCGACAGTGGCCAAAAAGTTGAGGTTCCCCCAAAAGGCTGACAAAAATTTGGGTGGAAGAAAAGATATTTGGTGCAAATTCCACAAGGGATTCAGGCATGATATTGAGCGGTGCATGGCTTTAGGCTACCAGTTGGCCAAGCTTTTGAAGGACGGTTTCTTAAAGGAATATCTCGAAGTCGACCAAGGAGAACCACAGAAGGAAGTTGTCCTAAAGGACCAGGCACACGAGGTCCCTGTGCACGTCGAGTTAAATATGATCTTTGATGGGTTTTCTGGAGGAGGCAACACGACTACCAAACGCAAAAGGTACACAAGGGCGGTAATGTCGTTAGAAGCAATAGATCACGATGACACAACAGAACTAGATCTCAACTTCATGAAGGCAGACTTGGTAGGTGTAGTCCCTCACGACAACGACCCGGTAGTGATATTCGTTGTTATGATAGGGAGAAAGGTGCATCGGGTTCTCATTGACCAAGGGAGCTCGGCTAATGTACTATTCTGGTCCATGTTTTTAAAGTTTTCCATTCACAGTTTCTTGCTTTTATCTTTTCTGTCGATTCTCTTCATCTCTTTTACAGTTTGTTTTCTCCAGTTTTTTTTTTATAGATTTTTTGTTTTCAGTTTGTTATGTTTTTTGCAACTGATGCAATTGTTTAGGGTTTTCTGTTCACAATTTTTTGTTTTTATCTTTTCTGTCGATTCTATTCATGTCTTTTACAGTTTGTTTTTCGCTTTCTAATGTTCATTTTTTATTCATCTAATTTCATCCAACTTTAATCTCATTTTTTATGTCTCTACAGTTTTTTTCCTTCCCTATTCAGTGTGCCTTGCATTTATCTGTTTTTTCCAATTTTTATTTACTCATTAACGGTTTGTTTTTGGATTTCTCTTGTTCCCTTTTTCTTCATCTAATATGACCATTTGATCCAACTTTCATCCCAGTTTTTAAGTTTTTTGCAACTTTTTTCCTTCTTTGTTTAGTGCTTCTTGCATCTATCTTTACTGTCCATTTTTTATTTTTGCATTTAGGGTTTGTTTTTGGATTTCTCATGTTCCTTTTTTCTTCATCTAATTTCACCATTTCATCCAACTTTCATCTCATTTTTAAAGTGCTATGTAGTTTTTTTTCCTTCTTTGTTCAGTGTGTCTTGCATTTATCTTTTCTATCCATTTTTTATTTACTCATTCACAGTTTATTTTTGGTTTTCTCGTGTTCCTTTTTTCTTCATCTAATTTGACCATTTGCTCCAACTTTCATCTCAGCTTTTATTTTTTCTACAACTTTTTTATCTTTTTTTTCACAGTTTCTTGCATTTTTCAACTCTGTCGATTTTTTCCATCCTTTTTTATCCTTTTTTTTTCAACTCTCATTTGGGGTTTGTTTTACGCTTCCTGAGGTTCCTTTTTCTTCAACTAATTTGGAGTTCTTATCCAACTTTCGAAGTGTATTATTTTGTAAATATGTTTATGGTTCCATCATTAATTATGTGTAATAATGATTTATTGCTCATCAGTTCCAATTTTGTCATAATTCCTTATGTATGCATTACATTCGTTAAATGTAATTTTGATTTAATTAATTTAATTTAATTTAATCTGCTTCAGGTCATATCACTCCATTTTTTCGGAGTTGGGCCTTTGGCCTTATAATTTGACTCCATTTTAATGAGTTGGGCCTTCTAATATCAATCCATTATCTGGAGTTGGGCCTTCTAATATCACTCTAATTGTCTGACCTTAGTAATTAGTAAAATTATATAACTTAGTAAAATGTGAATTTTTTTGTATTGTTTCTTTACTTCTTCAGACCATGTCAAATTCAGATTCAGATTGGGATGAAATACTAAGGCTGCCAACCAAGGGCAGATTTAACTTCATGAACATCTACGGTGAGGTATGTTGTATTTTTTTAAGTTAATTATCATTACTGTTCTACAAAATATGATCAAAATTAATCATACAGTTATAAAAAAAATTGTAAAGGATATTGCTTTTTTTTATCATGCTTTTTCCATAGAGTTTGCAACCAAACTTCATGAGATGTGGCATCCTCAAGACAGTAATGGTGCCACCCATTATTTGTGGTACAACATGAATATGTTGTGTCTGGTGATTAAGGATAGGTGGTCAGATTTAGCAGAGTATTATCACTTTGAACATGATCATCATATAATCTTTCATTATGTTGGTGACAATAAATTTCATATTACGATTTACACTGGAAATGCTTCACCATCTTCTGTTTTAACATTTTTGGATGCCATTCATCGTGCTTACAAGTGTCTGACAGACCATTCTGTCATTTCACATTAACAATTACTCTTTACCAATGTTATGGACCTTACTTGGTGATAGTTCTCTTGCTTTCAAATGTTTTTCCAATTTTATATTTATAATTTTTTGAATTGGCAATTTGTGTAGGAACTTCCTCCTCCGTTTGGCAGATTTATTCGGTCACGGATGTTCATTATTGTTGTTCTCCATGGTCCTTTAAATGAGTTCACATGCAATGTTTTAATCGATGAATGGAAAATAGGATGTGTACAATTTGGTAGTGGTTGGAGGGAGTTTTTTGAATTACATGTTCTTTGAGAAGGTGACAAACTATTTTTTGAACGTGATAGTGAGAAGCCCTCTAACCACATTCGAGTCATTGTGGTTAAGGAAGAAGCATTCGGGTAAATGTGACCCTTTCATGGGAAGGATTTTTTTGGATATATTTCGATGTTAGTTAAACAATGCTTGATATAATTATGGATTTACCACATTTGGGTTGTTCTTTGCATTATATGTATTCATTATTATTATTGATTTTTGAATGTGTTAATATTGCATATTGTTAATTAGGTATTTCATATTTGGATACATGTATGATTACGTTTTGTTTGGTATGTTTTTGTAAATGTGTTGGCCTAGTTTCATATGTATAACACCAATATGTGCCAGTACAGTAATTTTGAAAAAAATCACTACAAAAAACACTGCATATAGTGGCAATTATTTTCGTATAAACTGACATTTATAAACGCTACAATATACACGTGTGGTGGTTTACTAAACCGCCATAAAACTGGCCGCCACAAATTTTAATGTGGCAGTCTTGCGCTACCCGCCGCAACACCCGCCACTTTAACACTTTCTTTAAAGTGACAAGTTTTAAATGTAAGTAGTGTCAGTCATAGCTATCGCAATTTAATTCATTGAAAAGGATTTCAGCGCCATTATATAGGGTATTATATTAGGCCAGAGCACTCAGGACTCAGTGCTCGGTGGTCGAATCAATGTGCATGGCATAAGCAGGTTAGCTTGGCTGTTAGGCCAGTATAATGGGCCATGTGATTGGGCCCCAGTTAGACAAGTAAACCCATTTTGGTATAATTAAGGTAACCTTTGTTACGTAAATGCAAAGTGGTTAACAAAGGATATTTGTGAACCTAGGGGTCGCTTAGTGCGTATGGGGTCTAGGTCAAGTAAATGTTTTCTTTTAAACCTAAGCCCATGTGTTTTAGAGCACGTAGTGGTTAGGTTGCATGTATAGTGAAAGATAACATAGCACCATGAGTAGGGTGCCCACGTAAGCAGAATGTACCCATGATGTTGGCACATGAGTTGGTGCCCTGATGGTTATTCTGTTATTATTTTATGCACTTCTTGGAGATAAGATTCTTTTCTGTTGTAGCACCTTGAGAGAGGGCGCCCCTGAACAAAATGTGTTTCTCCTGTTGAGTATGCTTTTAGTTGAAAGATTCTCGTGATAGAAAATTGTTACAAGAGGTAAGCTATAAAAGGGGTTTTAGACCCTAGGTAAAGGTACGTTGTTTCTAAGACTGAAACTAAATACTTCTTAAATTCCACCAAGCCTTTACTAACTTAATCGTCGGAGTGCAATCAACAGGTAGGTTGTTTTGTTGAATTTCAACCGGTTGTTTCGCAGAATCAATCGGTTGTTTTTCTAGGCAGGTTTCCAGATTCTTTAAAAAGATGTTTTGCTCATCTTCTTCTGCACAATTCTTTAGAGAACCTTGTTCTACATGGCTAGTCTCATCAAATACATGTATAGACTCCTCTACAATCATGAGTCTTTTATTATAAACCCTATAAGCATGACTAGATAAAGAGTAACCAAAAAACCATTGTCTTCTTTCTCATCAAATTTACCTAGGTTTTCTTTACCATTATTTAGAATGTAACATTTACATTCAAATACCTTTAGATGACCTATATTGGGTTTCCTTCCATTGAGCAGTTCATATGGAGTCTTCTTCAAGATAAGCCTGATGAGAACCCGGTTCATTACATAGCATGCAGTACTTACAGCATTTTCCCAAAAGTATTTTGGCAAGGAGGATTCACTCAATATTGTCCTAGCCAATTCTTCAAGTGATTTGTTCTTTCTTTCCACCACACCATTCTGTTGAGGTGTTCTTGGAGCAGAGAAATTGTGGAAGATACCAAGCATTTCACTAAAGGAGCTAAACTTCTCATTCTGGAATTCTCCTCCATGATCATTGCGGATAACACGTATGTTGCTGCAACAAGTATTCTGCAACCTCTTGGATAGCTTTTTGAATGCAGAGAAGGCATCACTTTTTTATTCCAGAAACAGTGTCCATGTGAACCTGGAAAAATCATCAACCACAACAAGAGCATAGTAATTCCCACCAAGACTCATAGTTCTTGAGGGACCAAATAGATCCATGTGAAGTAGCTCAAGGGGTTTGAAGTGGAAACCATATTTTTCAGTTTAAAGGAACGTTTAGTTCGTTTCCCCTTCTGGCAAGCTTCACATATATGATCTTTTTCAAACTTGAGCTTAGGTAACCCTACAACAAGATCATTATTGATGTATATGAATATGAGCAATTCTTCTATGCCAAAGCCATGATTCCTCATGCTTGGTTAAAAGACAACCTATGGATGTGGGATGTGATATATCAAGAAGGTAAACATTATTAACTCTTTTACCAATCAACAACACTTCTTGTGAATTGGATAGACGAATCTCAAAAGTGTTGGGTTTGAAAGTTAATTGATACCCTTTATCACACAGTTGGCTTATGATGAGAAGATTATGCTTGACTCCTTCCACATGTAGGACATCATGGATCAAGAAGTTGTTCTCATTACCAATAGTGTTTTTCCCAAGAATCTTCCCTTTGTTGTTATCCCCATAAGTCACATGACCTTCTTTCTTGAGGATGATGTTGACAAACTTGGATATATCTCTTGTCATGTGTTTGGAGCAACCACTATCCAGGTACCACATATGCTTGTTTTTCATCAAGAAATCTTGCAAAAGACAAAATCAGGTGGCAAGGTTTAATCCCCTAACAAATTTGGGTCCATAGATATTAATTTGGTTATTAAAAACCTTAGGATTCTTAAAAACCCATTTTAAAATACCCCTGAAAATAGAAACCTTTTGAATTTTACAAAACCTTACAGAATGACCCTTTCTCATACAGTAGAAACAAGAAACAACCGGTTGTTTTGATTTTTCAATCAATTGTTTTTCTGCAATAGTTGAAAAAGGTTTTGAAATGCCATTGTTCTTGCTTTGTGGATTAAAACCAAGTACAAATTTTCCAAAGAGACAATTTTGAGATGCAAGTACAGTCTCAAAGTTGGATTTCCCTTTAGAAAGTTTATCGACAGGTTTCACAAGATAGTGAACCTTCTTTTGAAGAGATTCACAGTTTTCACAAGAACTAGAGTCACACTTGCAAGAAGAATTTTTATAAACCATTTCCAAATTTTCAAAATCAGTTTTTGAATTGTTTAACTCTTTTTCCAAAATCTTGACTCTATTTTCCAACCATTTGTTTTAACTTTTCAACCGATTGTTCAAAAGGGTCAATCTATAAGATTTTTCATGAGTCTCTTTAAAGGCCTCAAGAAGTTGATAGTAATTATCATCATTAATGGAATAGTTTGTACTTACACTGCTTGATGTAGATTCTTCCTTTGCCATCAGACACAAATTGGCCTTTGTAACTTTTGGAGATGATCCAGAAGAAGACATGTCATTGTCTTGCCAAGCAATTCCACTTGAGTCTTCATGAGTGCTTTCAAGAGTATCTCACATATCCTTTACTGAAACACACTTTGAAACTCTGAAAAGCTCATTAGAACCAAGAGCAGGTGTAATAATATTCTTGGCAATACAATCAAGTTGAACCTTTTTACTTTCACTCTTAGTCCATTGGGACCAAGGTTTTTCAAAGAAAACTTTATCTTTTTCAAGCATGAGTAAAAGGACCATTTGTAATAGTATCCCAGATTTTTCTATCAATAGATTCAACAAAAAATTTCATTCTAATCTTCCAGAGTTGATAGTTTACACCACAAAACAAAGGTGATCTATTAATAGAAGCACACTCCCCAAAGAGTAGTTTATCAGCCATAAAAAAAAGGTTTTTGAATCAAAACTTGAGTGACTTTCAAGCACCTAGCTCTTGATGTCAAATGTTAGAATTAAAGGCTTTAAACAAGAGGGGGTGAATTGTTTAGTGAAAGATTTTTGAAAATACTAGAAGAGAATGAAGATTAATGAAGAAGCACACAAGAAGCAATCAGATCAGACAAGAAACAAAACTGTTTTAAATTGATTCCAGGAAATTAATCGATTGTTTATGCGAATCAACTAATTGCTTTTATCAACAGTTTATAAAAACACAGTTCAAACAATTTTAAGGAATGAGGATGGAGAGATTCACACATAATGTTTATATTGGTTCACTCTTACACCAAGAGCTACAACCAGTCCCCAAAAACCCCTTGGTATTCCACTAAGTAATCAACCACAGATTACACAACACAAACACCAAAGAGGTGATCTTGAACCCTTTAAGAACACTCACCCTCTTTGATACACAAACATACAAGTCACAACACCCTCTGACTGTAAGCACCAGTACCTTACCATTTTTACAAATATGAAATGAAATACAAGTAAGAACAGGAATGATCACACCTGATAAAAAAAGGATTACAACAGTTCCCTATTTCACTATTAACCAAAGCAAAGAAGCAATCTTGCAATCTTGAAAATCTTTAATCTTTTTGGTAATCTGATCTCTTTTAATTTCAGATATGTAAACACCAGTTATATGTTAGAATGGATGGCTTTAAACTAGAGGGGGGGTGAATTGTTTAAAGAGGGTTTTCGCAAACTTTTAAGGCAAGAATGAAATTACTTCAAGAAACAAATGATAAGAAATTCAGTTTGCCAAAACACAAAGC
>Ga0123342_1005508_pt1 | contig 18280 bp, 8 predicted proteins | sample Turbeawhitnodule_FD_89960 | JGI IMG/M metagenome (GOLD analysis project Ga0123342, IMG submission 89960) | Root nodule microbial communities of legume samples collected from Mexico - Turtle bean Mexico white nodule | ecosystem: Host-associated > Plants > Roots > Nodule | place: Mexico: Nepantla...
AAAAAAAAAAAAAAAAAAAAAAAAGATTGTCAGCACAAGCATAACCATTAAATATAGCTTCCTGCTTTGACAAATACAGAAAGAAAGAAAAATAAATAAATAAATAAGGCTACAGATTTCATTCATGCAAATGTAACTTTTGGATTAGCTTATTTTAGAGAAATAATTGCTTCTTTGGAAGCTTTTAAAGAGAGCTTTTGAAAAAAGAAAAACAAAGTAACTATTTCCAAATATGCACTACAGGGAAATCACAATAACAACCTAATCATAGTGATAATGAAAAAAGATTCAAACATACCAGGGAGTAGATGCAGGAAATTACAGCGTACAGGACAAAAATGAAGAAGACTTTATAGTTGGCATGACCCACGCAGTTATTTATCCAAATGCAGTGATGATCCTTACAACCAAGTGACAACAGATTTGTCATTATCATGAAATCCAAGATAACATTGATTAATAATTTAGAGATCATGCATACCATTCGTAGAACACATCTTTTACAAACCCGGCAATGATGTGCACGAGGAGGCTTATAGTGAGAACATTTTTGGCAGTATCGTAAATCACCGCCCTGCATGCAGATCCAAAAGCAAATTACTTGAAAAGTTATTTTTCATGATGCTCAAAACTAATATACAAACAAACATTTATGGAAATCTTTTGTAGATCAGAAAAAATACATCCTTTTAAGCCAAGGGATTAATTCAAACAAGTTGCTAAATAAAATAAGCCATCTTAATACAGTATGATATGCAGCAATTTGAGTATACAAATTCACTTAAGAACCCAGAAGAACCTGACTTAAAAAACTCCACAATTTCCATACAGTTTATAAGTACATTGATCATAAAAAATTAAGAGAGAGACGGGACAAAGACAACTCAACAAGGCTAGGCCAAAAACCAAAGCATTAACCCACTTAAAAACCAGTGAAATTCTATAGCTACATCAAACTTGACTGAATAAAGGATACAAGCAATTTTAAATCAGCATACAAGGTTGCAAAACCATCAAGTTCTTATGACTCCAGAAGATAGTTTTTCTAATTTCAGAACTAAAGACAAAGTAGGTATTGGAAAATATCAACAGCATGCACACAATCCAGATTTCTGAGTTTGTGGTTGCATTGCAGCTGTTGCTTGCAAATTGATGTGGGTCAATTGTGACTGATGTGGTCCCAACCTCAGCCTAACGTGGTGTGGCTGCATCATGAGATGTGGGTGCACACTTTACATCCTTGACTAGGATATTTTATAATACAAATTTCACAACCCAGGGTCCCAAACAACTCAGGCTAGAAACAAATAGAACCAGAAGATTCAAATTGACATGAGTATTAAAACATAAGTGAAATGTTAATGATTCAAATGAACAAAATAAGCTTCACAGACAAACGTGAAAACCAGCATAGGCCCTTCTTTTTCATCTTAGCCTCTCAAACTTTTGGCTTTAGAAGCAATAAACAAGAGAAAACAAAGAAAAAAGAAACTTAGTTCAAATTAGCCAGACCCATAAACTAGCCTTCAAACCAGCAACTTTACCTGAGTTTATGACAAATCGTTCAATTCTCTACTTAAGACCTAAGATTGTATACCTGTAAGTTCTAGGAGTTAACTCGAGTTTGAAGAATATGCCAATGAGATGCTGGTTAATAGTAAAAGACAATATCATTCAAAGGAAGACAACCATATACAATATAGTCTACTTTAAAATGAGTAGGTTTTGATGTTCTATATTCCACCAAAGCAAGCATATTTTCAAAATTATAATGCCAGTCTATATACACCATTCAAGACAATGAAAAAGAACCATAGCTTAAGATTTAACCTCTTGGAAATTAAATCCAAAAGGGGGAAGAAAAAAACTTGGCCTGCTAAACAATATGGATCAGTTCATAAGAAAAAGACTATAAATTTTAGTTCCTACCCAATGTATATATCGTATTCAAGCTTATTTTCAAATTATAATGCCAGTGTATTTACAGTATTCAAGAAAATGTACAAGCACCATAGCTTAAGCATTTTAACCTCTTGAAAATTAAATCCAAAAAGTGGAGAAAGAAACTTAACCTGCTTAACAATATCTATCAGTTTATAAGAAAAAGACTACAAATTTTAGATCCTACCCAATCTAATAATCTTGATATCAATTGAATTTCTATCTTAATAGTCACAGCTCATAAGGAAAATCATTCATTCTAGACATCAACAAACCATCGCAACTGCAATGCAAGCTTCTTATACAGATAAAACATTACTACCACAACACCAACCTTTCTTGCTTTACAAACACAACAATGAGAATATTAAAGTTCACAAAAAACTCATACTTTTAATCTAGAACAACAAAAAACATAAACTTCATCATATAAACCTTCATCTTAACCGCCACATACACCGAAACCCTCAAGCAAACACAAGGGACGGTTTCAGAAAACCACAAAACTCTCCAGCTAAAGGTCAAGTTGGCTACATGAATCACAAGACACTATTCAACTCGGCTAAAAATCGAAGTTTCAGCAATGTTATTCATCATGGGATCTCTATTGATCCCTTTTTCCCAATGTCGTTTGTTACCTTTCTCTCTCCCCCTCTTCTCAGAGGACCACAAACCATACCATATTCATTCTTCAAAGGGGCCTCCTCGTTGTAAGTGTTCAAACTCTCCTACTGAAAACAAAGCTCTAAATACACTAGTCTTGTAACAGCACAACACACAGACACAGACACTACACCTCAAAACGAAAAATCAAAATGCCACTCTTTCCGCAGCCCCCAGATCACAGAACGACACGAACAACAAACCCCTACATAACCAAGCTAAGTGTCAACCCCAACAGATTCCATTCAATTCAAGCTCCTAACAATGCAGCATCAAAACAAACACGCCGAACACAAAAACAAAAGCAAGCAACAACAAACGACAAACGAAACCCCCAAACGCAGAAGCCATTATCACTTTCGTGTTTTATATTCTAAAGTAAACGACAGAGAAAAGAAAGAAGACCTTGCGTTTGATCTCGTGGATGGGGCTCTCGGCGTCTTCTACGTCGGGCATGTAGGTGGCGGGGACGCGACCCGGATCCGTAGAGATGGCGGCGCGGTAGGTGATGCCGCAGACGGCGGCGAGCGCGGTGAAGACTGCGGCGTTCATGATCCCCGGTGAGGAGAAGAGACCGAGCCAGCGGTCGATGAAGACGAACACGGTGGAGACGTAAATGTATGCGATGGCCAAAACGACGACGCTCACGGGGAGCGATAAGGCGAAGGGCTTCCCCTTGTCGACGGCCATCGTGGGGAGAGGCGGAGGCGCCGCCGGCTAGGCCAAAACGACGGCGTCTCCGGTAACGCGCGCGAGAGAGAGAAAGCGCTTTGAATTCGCAGGTTTGTTTGTTGGGTTGTACGAGAATTCCAGTCGCTTCCTTTGCCTTCAATTTTACCTCTTCTAACGATTGGCCAACAAACATAAATAATAACTTTTCTCTCTCTATATATTCTATATCTGTCTAATTCCTTTTTCTAACTATAATTTCTGGATGTTTTTTTTTCTTTTCCATTAATATGTGCTTTAAGGTGTTTTTTTTTTTAACAAATCAAGTTATATAAATAAATAAATAAAAATAAATATTTTTCAAAATTATAATCAAAATTTAACTATCTTTATTGTGGGTGTCTGGAAAAACCTTTACCTCACCCCACTTGTTCAAAGTTTAAATAAATTTAATTCAAATAGCAGAATAATTTGGTATAAGATGAAGGTGTAGAAAAAAATTGAAAAGAAAAGAAAAAGTATTTGTTAAACTATTGATTTTGTTGTTAAAGAATACTTAGTGTTAAATTTTAAAAGCAATTTAAGTTTTAGATTTTTTTTTTTTTGTGATTTATTATTTGTAGTTTCATTCAGCAATTCTATGTATTAATAGTCTATATATATAAAGGAAGAGAGTGTGAAGAAATAATTAATGTATCCTCTTTTGGAAGTATTTTGCAAATTAAATTGCCCTACTATGTTAATTAATTACAAATTAAAAATCATTGATTATATTAAATTTCCCTACTGTGTTAATTAATTACAAATTAAAAATCATTAATTATATTCTTAAATACAATGAATGTATTCAATTGAAAAATAAGTTGAAGAAATATCAGTAACCATCCGCACCCCACTCTGTCACTCTTTTTTTACTTCTTCTTTCTTTTCCCAGTCAAATCTCTTCTCTTTTTTCTTTCTATTTTTTTTTATATTTTATCTATTTCAAACTTTAATTGTATTATGTACTAAGAGTCGTGGATCATTTCTACTTTATAAAATTTTCAAATAGAGTAAGTTTATGTTTATCCTAAAGATTTTTTATTTTTTTTATTTTTTTATCATTTTGTCATCAATCTTAATGGGGTCAGTTGAGTAAAATGTGATCTCAATTTAGTTAAAGTTATATTAAAACTTGATTATGAAGTTGTTTATGCTTTTTTTATACAATCATAGAAAAAAAGTTAATCTAGTAACTGAATTATCATGTTAAAGTTTAAAGTTAATTAAAGTAAGTTTTGATTATAGTTTGATGAGTAAATGAGTTTTAATAATTTAAATTGAACTAAAATGATTGGAGGATGATGTTTCAACAAATCATAGTTTGGATTGATCATTTTGAAATGTTTAGAAATTGTACTATTGAAATATTTGTGAAAAGATCCTAGAAAATGCATTTGATTATGTTATTGAGGTTGATCTTCTATTATTTTTTCTCAAACAAGACAATCATTCTTCAAGAAAAAAAATAGCCCTACTCAAACTTGTTATCAACCCTATTTTCACTCAAGCGAAAACAACACTAAAATCAATCTTCTCAACCAAATTTTTGCTCAATATTACAAAGTGGAACCTAACTCAACCCCATAAAACTAGCTCATATGGTGAGGTTTGCACCCACTTATATACAATGAAATATTCTTATCTCTAATCGATGTGGGATGTCCAACACTCAAGCTAAAAAGAAAACCTTCTTTCTGTCTTTTCTTTTCTTCTTGTCTCTTCAATGTATTGGATTATGTATGAACGCTTTTATAAATGAAGTGAATATTACTTTGTATATTCAATTGATTTGTAAAAGTTTTAAATGATAAGTATTGTATGAAAATTGTTACTGTGAATGATGAAATTTGTATGAAATTAAGGTCATACATTTGAGATATTGTATGAACTGTTGTTTGATTTGTTTGTTAAGTATTGACACATATGTTGTAACATACATCCTCTAACTTCAGGAATGGTCTAAGTCACATAAACTAATAAGATATCGGATGGTAAGAAGTTGATGAGGGAGTTCTTACACACCGCGACCATATGTAGATACACAACTTGGGTTGTAATGAGATTATCCTTATCCTTTCTCTTGTAAATCTAAGTCTTGGATATTTGATCAGATGTTAGTCTCAGATGAGGATACTACTTAATAAGAGTCTTTCAGAAGACGTCAATTGATATTTTGTTTGTTAAATATCTTTGATGTATAGAATCACGTGTGATCTATATGGTTGTTGAATGTTATGGATGTATAGATCCATGTGTGCTATATATGGTTGTTGTATATTGGTATTTGAATGAAATTGGATTATTGTTGTTGGTACACAAATTTTGTATGTCTATGATTGATTGAAAAAAAATTGGATTATTTATGAATTACTAATCTAATTGTTTATTTATACTTATTTTTGTATTTTAAAAGTTTATTTTAATAATATATTATTACATGTGTTTGTTTTTATTATGAACTATGGTAATTGTAATATTTACACGAATAGATATGTTTATGTGTTTATAATGGTTTTACTCGACATAACATTTATATGTATTAATAGTCTTAACACATAATATATATATATATATATAAAGGAAGAGTGAGTGCAAAAAAATTAATTTATCCTCCTTTTTAAAGTATTTTTCGAATTAAATTGTCCTACTGTGTTAATTAATTACAAATTAAAATTCATTAATTGTATTCTTAAATATAATTGAATGTATTCAATCGAAAAATGAGTTAAAGACACTAAGAATAATAATACTTAAAATATTGTAATAAATGTGACAAATTAGTTGGAAGAAGGATGTATCTTGCAAAACTATATGATAAATTAAATAATTAATAATTAATATTCAATGGATTAGTTTGCGGTCACAAATAAATAAAAAAATTAGTAAAATTAGTTTTTTTTTATAAACTAATCATTAGTTTATTTTTAGTTGATAAACTAATCATTAATTTATTTTTAGTTGATAAACTAGATACTAACAAAAAATATATGTTAGTTTTTAGTTAATACTAATCACTAGCTAGCTTATAGTTCACAGGCTAAATATTAGCATATAAGCTCATGTCTTCTAAGTTTCTAGCTATTGAATTAGAAGTATTGAATAAACTAGTTAATAATTATAAAATGATAAAGAAGGATATAACTACATAAATTTATTATATAAATAAAATTTGTGTTTTTTATACGAAAATATATTATTATGTAATTATAATTTTAGACTTTTTTAAATAATTAAATTAGCATTTTTTTTATAAAAGTTGTATATCCTTTAGTGATGTGGACAAGTCATTTTATCTGAATGCAATGAGTATTTATGAAACTTAATTTTTATTTATTTTTATAAATTTAAATATTTTATTTTTTTTAGAGAAAAATTCAATGATCCTATATTTAGTTTTGACAACAAAGTATAAAATATACTTTTATAAGCATTAAATCTTGAGAGACACAACATATACATAACATTTTACTTATATATCTTTGTATCATAAGTTTTTGTTTAGATAGACGATAAGTACACATAGTCCGAAGCATTTCATGGTACGCGTTGAACACTTATAATTATCCACTATAGAAACTGCAAAGAATGTTTGTCTCTTCATTTCTTATAAGAAGATCTCACAACGAAGTGTTAGCATTAAAGATTTATCTAAGAAACCGTCTAAAGTTGTTCCAAGTAAGCAACTTTTATGAAAAGGTGAAATGTTAGTTAGTGAAGACAATCATTCTTGTTAGGCTCTACAAGTGGTTGTGTTCTAAAGAATATGTGTTAGCCAAAAAAGTGGTTGATGTTTAAATAATATTTGCGTTGTTATCTAAGGAGTAGTTGTGTTTCAAATAATACTCATATTAGTTGGAAGTGGTTGCGTTACATGTAATATTCAATCTTAGACAAGAATGGTTGCATTCCAAATAATATTCCATCTTAGCCATGAGTGACTATAAACCAAATAATACTCAGTGGTTAGGTTCAAAGCATACTCGTCTTGTATGTTGCAGTGTTAGTCTATCAATGAAACTTGATAGTGATGATTTAGAATTGAGCGTAGAATGGATTTTCAGACAAACCAATATAAAATTTTTAGTGTAAATGATGGAGGACCATTTATCAAAACACATATAGGATCACTCATAAATGACACACTATTCACCCCATTTCTCGAAGTTTTCTACGACAAATCATCCTATCGTTCACATCATCTAGCGTTGGACATTAATCATTATACACTGTCATAAGGTTTTATATGAGATTTTAAAGTGAACTTCCGAAACAATAATTTGAACTTTAGACACCAACATAGAAAGTTTTTTTATTAAATATTAGCACATGAACCACAATTATTTCTTCACTTTTTTTTATAATAAAATATAATGAATATAGTTTGATATTTGTATATAACTATTGTTATAATAAAAATAAATTACTAAAATATAAAAAATAAAATAATAAAAATAATAATAAAATATGTATACAAAGTAATTATTTTTCTATAAAAACTATTTATAAACTACAGAAAAATACATGTTTTTTTTCTCATTTGTCTTATTTTTATTCTTTAAACAAATATACATGTATAGTGCTGAATAAAATAAAAGCTTAATTTTCAAAACATGTGATTATTATTAATAATCATTATTATTATTATTATTTATTTCAATAAGTAAATAACTGTCATAATTTTAAGTAAAAAATTGTAAAGAAATGTTGTACATTAAAAAAAACGTTCTGTATTAATAAAAATATTTTCAATGTTTTTTTAAATCAGTAGAATGTGATGAAGTGAGTTCTAATAACGTTGAAAAACCAGTTTTTTGTGGTGGACTGTTTACTAAAAAAACTATTATTATTAATATTTATTCAATTTTTAGAAGATTTAATTGAATTTTATATTTTGTAAATAAAAAAATTATATCTATGAATTTTGTCAACAAAACATAAATTTGTAAATATTTAAATAATGAAATATCTTTCGATATCCATTTCATCCTTTATGATCACGAGCTTATATATTAATTTTTCATAGACTAAATATTCATAAAAATAAATATATTACTTAAAAATAATTTAAACATTTACAAAATAAAGTAGAGAAATCTAGTAAAACGAATATGTAAAATGCTTAAAATAAATTCTTGGAAATGAATTAGTTCAAAGAGATAAAATGCAAGAAAATAAAATAAAATAAAATATTAAAGTATTAAAGTATTAAAAGTAAATTATTAAATCAAATATCTAAAATAAAAAAAGTTCTAAGAAAGTGAAAAAGTGTTGAAACGATATTTTAGCATAATGCCAAAGAAGTGTGGAGGTATGACAAAAAGCATGGTCTTCATTCTCATCCATCCCTATCACTTCCATTCCATACTTAGTGTCAACCATTTCTCTTTATTAGTTTGGTGCCAAGAGTCATATTTAATTTTCAAAATCCATACAATATTATGATATTAAAATAAAATGTAATGAAACTCTCTTTTTTAAATCAACATATAAATTGAGACTAAAACAAAATAATATTATGAAAAGGAAAATATAAAATATAAAATTTAAAAATTTAAAAATTTAAGAATTTTTTTATAAGTAAACAATTAAATAATTTAATTATTATATATTTAATGTAAATGAATAAAAAAATTGAAAATTTCATTTAAAAAATACAAAAAATTTCATCCATTTTTAAAATTTAAAATTAAAAGTTTACTTAATCTACAATTTATACTAAATAAAAATATTAACATACATGTATACGTGTGTATGCATTATGTATGCATTGTACAAACTTGTAAATCGAGAAGATTTAGGAAAACACAGATTACAACCTCATAAATTGAGATGATTTAGGCTAATGTATCGTATGAACTCAAACTAAGGTGTAAAATAGTCTTGTTGAGAAGTATCAAGCAAGAATAAGAAGTATCAAGAAAGGTCGAGATCGTCTCGCACAATCATATACAATGTTTATATAACCAATCAAACAATAATAAGCATATAAAACTAATCATTATGCCTAAACAACAAAGTAGAACAAGACTAAGAATGACATTGGTCATCCCCAAGGGGTCACAAAGGTAAAAATTCATTAAGAATAGTATAATTAGACAACTATCCTAAGGTATTTATTATTGATATGATTGCTAATTTATTACTATAGTAATTGTGATCCCTAATTACTGACTTGATGATCAAAGTGTCTTTGTAGGTACACCATTCTTATAGGGTCAAATTCAAGATTTGTAAAAGAAGACTGAAAATTTCCAAGCATCCTAAGACTAATAAATAAGAGATCTCATGGTTTAATAGCAACCTTGTCAGAACATTTTGGTGCCACCATAAGACTAAGAAAGACTTTATTGAAAGACCACATGGTTACCACGCACAAAACAACAAGCAATAGAAAACCTCCAATAAAAAGTATAAGAAAACCACATAGACCAAACAGTGTTATTGGTGGAACTCTAGAAGTGAATGGAAAACCTAAAGAGAAAAAACACTGAAAAAATGGATACGTTGACAACTTAAATTCTCGTATGAGGCAAAAGTTGGAGGAAGGCAACATAATATCATACACTTCGACCAAAAAACATAAAGAACCTATTGGCTCCAACTTGCCACCCCTTTTTAGGTATATGAAGTTGATAGCTACTTGAGAGTACAAACCCATCCTCAACCCTCCATCCACACATATTTCGGTGCATCTTCCCGCCGACGTCTCTTCATGGAGGGAATTAGGGAGACCTCTCTCTCGGAGAGCTAGAAAACCCCACTTTAGATAGGTATGATGACACCATAGACCTAAACAAACATGTTGACATATACTCCACAAAAATTAGTATGTACATGATGGAGGACCATCCGGAAGGACACATATTGGACATTTAACAAGGGTCATTGCTAAAAGAATGGAAGAAGAAAAAGGAGTCTAGAAAACTCTATTTTTATGGAGAATTAATTTTTAATTAGGCTTTATTTTGGGCTTGTATTTCAGCCATTTCTTGGGCCATGTTTTAGGCCAATTTCATGGGCCATGTATTGGGCCAATTAGAGTAAGGTGTAAATAGAAAAATAAAGAGTCTATCTAGAGTTACAATTGGGTCTCCTTGGACCCAATGCAACTTTAGACCATCTGAAGAGTTTTTATCGTTAAAGCTTGCACCTTGGCTGCCCATAGCACTATAAATACAAGTGTTAGCCCCCTTGTAAAGGAGATTTGAATTGATAATGGAATGGTGCCCATGTTGCTAGCTCATTTGTCTTCAAATTCTCACTCTCAAGTTTGCACTTCTATTAGTGTTTTGCTTGAATCTTCTTAAAAGTTGGCCTAACCTCTCTTAAGCTTCATCATCATTCTCCAGATACCAATACTTTAAAATTTCTTTCACTAATTTTAGCCACTCAATCCCTCCAAATTCCGCACCCCAAAATACAAAACAAAAGACTCATAGCAATGCAAGCTAGGAAAAAGTCTTTTGACAACAAATTGTAAAGAATATGGAAGTATATGTTGATGATACGGTGGTCAAATTCAACATCGTGGAACAACATCTAACATATCTAACCGAAATATTCGCACAAATAAGAAAACACGATATGAGACTAACCTTGAAAAATGGATCTTCGAAGTAAAAGGGGGAAGTTCCTAAAAGTAAACCTTAACAAGTGTCAAGCGTTGAACACCATGAGGAATCAAAAAAATGTAAAGGAGGTTGAAAGGATAGTAAGAAGGCTTACTTGCCCCTCCATTTCCTTTTTAAGGTAGTTGATATTGCATTTGAAGAGAAAAGTGAAAGCCTTCAAATGGGAAAATGACTGGGATAAAACATTCCATAATCTTAAAAATTTCATATCATCACCAAGACATTTTATATCCTCAACCTTCATACAAGAATATAAGGAAGAACAAAGACCTACTTACTTCATTAGCCGACTATTATAAGACACCAAAATAAGATATTAAGTGAAAGAGAAAGTTATCTATCTTCCATTATCCATTAACTTGATAGGGAAATTATGTACACTATAAATAAAAATATTTGTAATATTTTTTCAAAATAATGATTGTGAATAATTTCTTTACTTATTATGTAATTAATAAAGTTAATTATATTTACAAGAATAAAAAAGCAGAATGTAAACATAATAAAATTAAAAAAATATCAACATTGATAATGGCTATAAAAAAGTTGTGTACAAGCAAATCTATATTATTAATTGTTATTAATATATATATATATATATATATATATTAATAAATAAGCTCAATCATTTTTATTTATTATTTGTTTATTTAATTTAATTTGATCTTTATTAATAAATTCAAGTCCCTGAATATTGAAAATATAATAATATATATCTTTCAAAATAAATCATGCCCCCAAATTCTTTAAATGTAACAAATTGTGGTATTTGTTATAAATTGTATTATATTTGTTATTCATTTTACTTCTAATTGAATAAAAAATATTAAGGTTTTATTAATAAATTGAAGAATTTGATGTAACATTTTATTACCTGAAAAACCAAATTAAAATAAAGAAATAATAAAATTATAAAATAATTTAACCTAAATAAATAAATAGAATGAAGTATACATAAAATAAGTTACAGTCAAATAATAAGATTTTGTGTTAAATTTATTCTTAAAACTAAATTTTTTATGCATTGAATTTCACAATATTTCACACCTTCATACATATTTTTCTTATATAAGCCTAGTGCACATGATACTCAAATTAATTTATGTGGAAAAATGCATAAGAAAAGGACAATATTAAAAAATAGTGTGGATATTATATCATGGGAAGTAGTAAACATGAACATGCTGTGTCTCTCAGTCTCTTTCTGAGCTGTGAAGACCCTCTTTGATATTCTTGATAAAGATGGACGCAGATATTCAGAACCCATCTCAAGGTTACAGGTTTGGCAATCTGGGTTTTCCCAATTTTTTGTTCTTCTTCTCGTTTGCTATCGTTTTTTATCTCTGGATTGTTTAAACCCTTTTCAGCTTTTCATGTCAGATTTGATGATACTGCTCCTGTGATCATCCATGTACTTTTGCGTTTTGTTTTAAGGATTTGAGGAACATGTACTAAGACATCTATAGAAGAAAAAATGGAATAAAAATTTGAAATTTATTGTTTTATCTTTTTAAAACTAATTTGTGGACTATCATGAAGTTTTTCCAATTTTTATTTTAAATTATGCACTTTGCTCAATTTTCTTTTAAATTATGCACTTAGTTTATAAGGAACTTATTTTACTTTTTTAGAAACTTTTATGAGAAAACTCCTCCAATCAACCCTAAAAATCAGATTTTTGTGGCTTGTAGACTGATAAAAAGGTTGGGGCTTTGGTTTGGTTAAATACACTGAAGAATACTAAGGCTTTGAGTCATTCAGTTCGATTGAGTGCAAAAGCAATGAACTCTGTTATCTGTGTGTTTGGATAGTGATTTAGATGATTATATGTTGAAGTGTTCAGATTTTGTTGCATACAAAGTGGAACAGGGCTATACTGGAAAGTTTTAAACTAGACTAGTGATTGAAGTTTTTTTTATGGAAACACAGGAAATTGGATGCAGAAATGGCTTCCTCCTCTCTCAATTATGTTTTCTTTTTTTGCAATTTTTTATGGACATAAATACAAGATCTTATTGTATATTTTAGTTCAAGAATTCTTCAAATTTTAGGGTTGAATCATGTAAAAAGCTGTTACATGCAAATTTGACCTATACTATATTGTACTCTGCATAGACAAATTGAATGTGATGTATAAGGGTATACATGAATATTATCTGACTTATCATTAGGACATAAGATACCACTATAAGAATTTTGTTGAATCTCCATGGCATTGATCATCATGGTACACAAGACAAGACATTCCTTTTCAAATCTGTTGAAAATTTTAATTTTTAAACTGTAATTACAAAACATTCCTTTTCAAATCATCACTATGTGCTTCATAAGGCCAAAGGACTCTTGAATCTAGTGCATCAGTGAACACTCTTAATATTGACTTTAATAAGGGAAATACTGTACATAAGGAAATTTTTCTACATTAGAACAGTAATGGTTCTTTATGTTTAAGCTGGAACTATGCCTATTCTTTTGACTGATTGTGATTGCTTCAAATTCCACCCTCTCTTAATGATTCATTTGTTCTTTTCAGATTTTGTGTTGATGGAGTGCACAAGGTCAACATTATTGAATGGAACAAGAAAAGAAAATTCCAAAGTAATCAATTGGATTTGCTTAGACCAAAGCATAAATGCTGGGTTGGGAATTCCTCTTCTGAACATGCTTCATCGTTTGATGAAAATCCTGCATTAGAGAGCATGCAGATTTATGTACTCAAGGGTAGAAGAGATGCAGAAAGCTCAGAAGCTAACTCTGTCAAAGACAGCAACTCTTTATCTGAAGATTCCATTACTGCCATGTCTGTAAATGAAGAAGGTAAACTTGTAGCTGAATCTGCAATGACATACCAAGATGGGAGGCCTGCCACTTTGCTTGGTTGGGATGATGACTATAATGCAAAGGATAATCACCACACTCTAGATGATTCTGCAGTTGATAAGGGATGCACAGGTGAAGCTGACACATTTGATGACAAAGAATGTAATCCATCTTATCATTATGCTGATTTACTGGCTCTGAAGAATCTTGAGGAAAAGATTATAGAAATAGAAAGCTCCAGAGAGGCTAAAGACAGTACTGAGGAGTCCACAGATATGGAATTTGAAGATCTTTTTTCTAAAAGAGAAAACAGTCACAAGTATGTCCTATCATCTGGAAGATGGGATGTGAACCAAGGTATACTGCATCTGCATTCTTGACAGTGAATGTTTGTGAGGATAGGATCATTTTATGTTCATTGAAATTAGTTGCTAGAATATGTGTTCTGAACATCAAATGTTCATAATTCCTAGGTTGACATGTTATTTTTTGGTTGCAGAGGCTCAATCAGGCACAAAGGCACCAACAATTGATCAAGAATTTGAGCAGTACTTTTCCATGCTTATGCTTTAGCAGATATTACTTACAATGGAGAGCAGGTGTATATATATTTTTTATATGTCTATCTATGTATTGCTTTATGAAGATTTACTGAACTTGTTATTCTTCAGGCTTTGAACATCATAAGAACTAATATGTAAAAGGAGTTTTTTTTTTTTTTTTACTTGTTTGGATTTATTTTAGGCTTAATTAGTTTTTGGGTGCTTTTTGCTAATTGTTTGGGTTTATTTTAGGCTGTCTTAGAAGCACAAATTGCTTAACTAATGACCAGAGCTTGTATTTTTATAATTTAAAATAAATGTTATACAATATTTTTTGTTAAATTGCATAACATTTATTTTCATAACATCAAATAAATACTATACTATAGTTTAGATAATTTTTTGAAAACTATTTAGCAAAATAATAATATAAATAAATCTCTAAAATTTTATATTTTATTTATTCTATAAATAAAATAATTTAACTCAATAAATAAAGTATTGATAAAATGTAAAAGTGTAAGAATTTTTTTTGGGACCAATATAAGAATTCAAAGAAAGATTCTGGACAGAGGAAGAATACTTGTAAAGAAGCTTAAATTGAAAAAAAAAAAAAAAGAGTAAGAATCAATGATGATGTAAAAGAATATATAGATATTTTCAATATTCATTTTGTTTGTAACTAAACCCCTCGTTTGTTAAACCTTTATATATTTATCTAATTGGTTATTAATTGAGCTTAATATGAACTTGATAAGTTCAAATCAATCTAAATTGAAAATTTTGGATCAGTGCACTAAATCAAATCCGATCAATTCGATAGCTTATGATATTCAGAACCATTCCAAATAAATAATATATTCTTTATAATTCATTTTCATAAATTGATTTTAGATAATTAATATTATGACAAAAATATCAAATAAGAATTGTACAATGATTAATAAACTATATAATAATATTTTGTTTGCAACACCCATATAATCTAATATAAAATATTTTAATATATACATAAACAACAGTTTTTAGAAGTGTGTATAAGTACATTTTTCACTTGCAGTCCCATCTATTCATATACCAAACACAATCAGAAAATTGTAAAATAAATTCAAGACGGTAAGCTATCAAATATAATATTAATATATAAAATTGATCATAATTCAAATATATATAAGATAAATAATATCAAACAAACACAATTTAGAATACTTGTATTAATATTTCTTACAAATACTAATACCTCACCATACTATATACTTTTACCTCACCATAAGTTCATTGCACAAATCACTATATACTCAAAAATATGTTCATGGGGTAAGAACTCTTCTGCAATTTCTTAATTTGAGATACTTTTAATCTACATAATTTAGATCACCAGTGATACAATGGTATCTCTTTCCAAACATAGGTTCTTGTATTTAAATTACAAACCACAAATTCACATAATATACCATTACTATTACGTTGCCTTAAATAATCCAATTTCAAAATATAATGCATTCACACTGATTTGTTGAAGATATGATCCAAACATACCTCCCTATAAATCAGGGTTACCTCCTGAGGAATTAGCTAATACTGATTTAATGCAGATATATGTCAGATACGACGCATCAATCAGATGACTCATTACTAAATATTATAAATAAGCCCTCTACAACGAAGTAAGGTAAGTTTTTATCAATTATACAATACACTCTCTTAACACAGGGTATTTACTTGATCATTGGAGAACATTCTACAGGTTTATTCCCAACCAAGCACTAAGGAGCTAGGGAGAAGAAGTCTTGAAATATGAAGGAGTGAAGTATTAAAGTATAAGGTAGCAACCAAGAGACTGACACCTACAACGATTGTTACAGCTCATCTCAAGTACTATCTAGGTCCACTTTGTCTATACAAGTACACAAACCTTATTTTGTTAATTGAGGAAGCAATTTCCTTTAACCAATCAATGACAATAAAATTCAGAAATGTGAGCAGAATAATGCATATGCATGAACTCTCTATTCAATAAAGTTTGCATTAGGGTCAACCTCACATCCTTTTCAATACCTAATTTCCTTTGTTTCTTATCAACATTCCTATTATTGTTAGCACACTAAAGTCACACAACACATGTTGGTTTGCTTTTTGCTTGCAACGAAGAGCTTGCATTTTTTTAAATTATAAGAAAGACAATGACACAAAGATAAAAAGTGACAAAGAAGAAAGATAATGTTTTCATTTAAAAGAATGGAAAATTAAAATGTAAAAAGTTTGACCTGAAATAGAGGTAGAAGACAGGATTGGTTGGAGAAGAGGAAAAATAGATGAACAATAGAGATAAATGATAGAAGCAAACGACACAGAGACAAATAACAGAGGCGAAACGGGAAGGTGAAAGTCAAAGGAAAATAACGGAGGCGAATGGCAAAGGAGAATGACAAAGGTGAGAATGTTGGGATTGGTGTGAAGAAGAAGACACACTGCAATAATAATTAGGTTTGTTTGCCTAACGTTATTGTTAGAGATGTGGCGGAGGCGAATGATAGATACGAGAATTTATGTTTGTTTATCTAATATTAGGGTTGAAATACAATGGAGGTGAACCTCAAAGGCAAATGATAGAGACGAAATAAAGGAGGACACACCATCACTGCGAGAGTTGTAGGTTTGTCTTTTTTTTTTTTATCAGCAAAGAATAAATAAAATAAAATGAGACACTTCAGGGGTGTCTCAACCCTTATACAAAACTCCAAAAACAGGTTTCCTAGAACCTTACCAACGAAGGATCCAACAAACATTGTACTACAGATCAAGCTAAAATCCCAGACAAAGGTAAATAAATCCAACAAATACAATTATATCACTCCACCAGAGAGGTCACACCCTCAAACAAAAGCATACATCCAACAACTAAACAAGGTCTTTGCCATCAAGCTGGAAGACCTTACCCAAGAGACAAACTCAACAAACCAATACAATACACACCATCCAACAACTAAGTCATAACTATGAACCGACTAAGTTGTACCAAAAACCCAATTGCTAACAATGACAAACCGATCCTTATAAGAAAGATACGTAAGCCAAAAAGACCCTACAAAATACACAAAGCATCCTCCCGAACTGGCCACAGTAGTAACCAAAACATGCCACATAAGCTTTTGCCACATTCAAACACCGTAAAAAATCCAGCACCAAACCAAAAAGCATACAACAAAAACACTTCCTTTACTGCAGCACAGAACAAAATCATCAATCCGACCTTGTCAAAAAGAAATGACTAAGACACCTGCACATCCACGCAATACCTTCCAAGCCTCAGTCCAACCTTGCCAGATAGGAGTTACCGATAAAACATGCACAAACCTCATCACGACTACCAAGACTGAAAAAACGTTAGTTAAAAAACGCAAAAAATCAGACTAGGGTTATGCGAACTGCAGATGACTATGAGACAAGTGTTAGAATGAGTCTAAGGTTGAATCTTGTGTCACCCGTATGAAACTCATCCCCATCTTCTATAAGAGTAAGTTAGTTTGAGTTAGATCAGATTTGATCCAATCATAAATAAAACTCAATCTAATATAATTAGATTATACTTGATAAAGTCGGGTGATCAATTAACCCAACCTAATAATACTTATATGATTATACAAATTTTAAAAAAATAAAATTATTGTAAGAAAGAGAAATTCAAACAAACAAAATCATGTCGTACATAAAAAAAATCTATTAAGTCAATATCCCAAAATATTTTATTTATAATGAAAACTTACTCATTAGAGAGACAACTTCAAATAGCAGAGTAAGTAAAGGAGTTGTTTACTTGACCATGGAAGTGGTGGAAGAAAGGGAAAGCTACGTTGGAGAAAAGAGAAAAAGTATATATATATATATATATATATATATATATATATATATATATATATATATATATATATATATATATATATATATATATATATATATATATTATATAAT
>Ga0123342_1005509_pt1 | contig 18279 bp, 8 predicted proteins | sample Turbeawhitnodule_FD_89960 | JGI IMG/M metagenome (GOLD analysis project Ga0123342, IMG submission 89960) | Root nodule microbial communities of legume samples collected from Mexico - Turtle bean Mexico white nodule | ecosystem: Host-associated > Plants > Roots > Nodule | place: Mexico: Nepantla...
AAAAAAAAAAAAAATAAAATAAAAAAAAAAAAAAAAAAAAAAAAAAAAAAAAAAAAAAAAAAAAAAAAAAAAAAAAAAAAAAAAAAAAAAAAAAAAAAAAAAAAAAAAAAACACTTGAGGTTTGTTTGACACGTGAAATGAAAGTGGGACCCGCAGGAATGATCCACACACCCACATCAATTACAAATCACAACAAGTTTTTTTTTCTTTCTTTTTTTTTCATTTTTTTCAAATTTAAACAAATTATATTATTGTTTTTATTATTATTATTATTATTATTATTATTAATATTATTATTTGTGAGGAGTGTGATATGCAGCATAACATAGCAGAAGCAGGGACATTATATAAACCTTCTGTTACTTCTTCTTCTTCTTCTTCTTTCTTCTTTCTTCTTCTTCTTCTGTGTATCTTTGTTGCGTTTCATTGTTAATACCTATTTAACATTCCAACAACACCCTTTTCTCACCTCACCAGATGTGCCACGACGACGACTGGGTCAACCTCGCCGTCGCCGACGATTCCCTCGTCGTCAACCTTCTCCTCCGCCTCCACCACCCCCCTCCGCCGCCGCCGCAGCCGCTCTCTCTTCACCTCCACTGGACGGTGCGTCAGCGCCGCTCGAGATCCGTCCGCCGACACGCGCCTCACAAAAAACCGGAGTCCACCAGAGCCAGCCCCACCACGCCGCTCTCCTGGAGCGGCGCCACGTCAGCAAGCGGCGGCAACCTAGACGGCTACGAGGAGTCGAGCCGTCCAACCAGTCTACCCCAAACCTCAAGATCTAAGGTTCGTTCTCTTCCGCCCCTCTCTCTCTCTCTGTTTTCCGTTTCACTTTCCCGTCGCGCTCGCCGCCGTGCGTGGCTCACGTGTCTGCGTCAAACGGCCAGCACCAAACTGCTTTTTCGTTGTTGTGCGTGGCTCCGTAACTGTAGCTACGTTTGCGCGAGGATGCATGTTGGTGCGTGGCAGTTTTCATTGGAATCACGAACGAACAAAAATGCCATTCACGAGGTGCCTTTCATTTGGCCTCCTTCAGATTTAGAATTTTAGCTTTGATTTTGTTTTTTTTCCTTTCTAGAAAGTTCGTTGGACTATTGTGTTGTGAATTCAAAACAAGAACGGTTCCTACTTTTGATTCAACCACTCTTCTTCTTCACACCTTCTTTCCCATCTAATGACGGAAACGCCCTTCCACTGTGATTGAGATTGGTATTTGCGAGGGGTAATTGTGTAATATTGTGTGAATAGCTTCTTCTTCTTCATCATCTTCTTCATCTTCTGTTGCTTGCGACTGCATAATGTTTGGTGAAGTGTTTAGTAGTGGTTGACTGGTTGTGCGCTTTTTTTGGTGTTTATAATTACGATGCCATGGAAGGGTAGGGTAGGGTTGAGTTGGGTTGGGTGGGAAACTTGTATCTGTGTCGTCGTCCATTGATGCTTTTCCTGCACCCGCACTCTCTCTCTCTCTCTTCTCTCTCTCTCCTCTTTCATGTTGGTGCTTTAATAATACTTAATTGTAGTGATTATTTGAACTAATCCCACTCCATTTGTGGGTCTGCGTCGTCGTTTCACATGCTGTATGACAAATTTCTGTTACGATATCCGCGTCACAGTTTGAACACAACGCAAGCCTCTCTGTGGTGATGTCAAATAATAAGATAGTGAATGAGAAAAAGTCAAAAGTAGGAATGCGGTTTTGATTTTCCCTTTTCTTAGAAAAAGTAAATAGCCAAGTTTTTGATTGGAAAGTGTTATCCCACAGAATAACAGGGTGTTAATTGTTGTTCTTATGGTAGTTTGGTGGGTCTGAATTGTCAGAATCTGTGGTTATTTTTTTTGTTTTGGGGAGGGAGTGGTGTGGCGTGTGAGGAAAATCAATGAAATGGGGTAGCATCTATTTCGTGTTCTCCAAAATAAGTACTTAAGAAAGTCAAAAAATAAAGTTGTAGATTTCATATGAAGATTATAAACCTCATTTTATATGTTTAAAGTTTAGTTTAAAGTTTCCTTATGAGATGATTATTGCACTCACTTCTATAATCTCTCATTAATCTTAGATCTTCACCAAATGAGAAGAAAGAGAAACAAATAAATAAAAAAGTGGTAGCATTGTGGTGCGTTAAATGGCACCAACGATTATAGCGATTTTAGTAGCTCCCATACGAAAATCGATGGGGACCACGTGGTTACCAAATCGGTGGGTTGGGTCAATGCGTAGCTACTTGTTGTGTTGTGTGTGTTATGTATTAATCTCTAACGCTCTATGTCTTTATTTTCAAACACATTTTTATTATTTGGCATAGCAGCTTCGGGTGCATGCAAATAATTTAGCATTACCCCTTCCTTTTTGGATGCACAGTTTGAGAAGAGAGCCATTTTTGTTTCTCTCCACCATTCATCCCAAACCCAAAACAACTTCCTTCTTTCTGTATCACTGTGATGATGGTACGGAGCCACTCCACTGTAATAACTGTAAGGTATAAATAGGAATTTCTTGTATTGGAATATGGTACGCTTCAATTAATGCTACCTTCAGTACTCCACTGTGATGCTAGTAATTATTATATAAATAAATAAAAACATTTTGATGATCATGTTAGTTCTTTGTAATTGTAGTACTATAAGAAGACACAAATGCAACTGCTATAAGAAGCATTTCTTTTTTTAGTTTTTCTTTCTGGCTTCACATTATTACTAACATTAAAAGTATCAGATCCCCAAAAAAGGTTTGTGTAAATGGGTGTTCCTCGATTATTGTCCTTGATCTTCGGGATGTCATGAAATCATAAACCTCAGAAGTTGTTTGATTTATTGCTTGTTTATCTCTACTCTGCTATGCTGTTTAACTTAACTTTTTTTTAAAAATTATTTCTCTAAAACGGAGAAATTTGGCTAGATATAATATTTAAAAAACTCTCAAATTTAAATAAAATTAGTTTTTTTTTTCTTTACTGAACAAAAAGTTCAATAAAGAGCGTGACAGCTAATTAGGGAGATTATGCTTTTAACCAATGAAACAATCCCAAAAATAAGATCTAATAGTACTATTTTAATAATTTGCTCTATAAATCCATATTATTTTCTGGATCCTGAATTCTCTTACATTTGGTATTTTGCAGGTTTCTAATCCCAGTGAAACAGCCACTACCAGAAAGTCAAGAAGAAAAAAGGTAAATATGAGCCTTTTACTCGATGCCCATATTCTAGAATATTCGAGTCATTGGAGTGTTTCATAAATTTAACTTTTCAGGAACACTTAATTATAGGAACCGCGATGCTCGTATATCAGGATATTTTATGAGATAAGAAAGAATATATATTTGTATGCTATTTAAGAATTATACGAATATGAATAAAGTACAGATAAAAGGGGCATGACGGGATAAATAGTTTTGTAGACCATGTTTGAGAAAGTTGAGCAGACCAAATCATACAACACTATACTTTATATATAGTACATAATCATGTAGATCTAGACTACCCAACTTGTCCATTACTGATTGGTCTAGACCACCAACTTGTGTAGATAGGATCTATGCAGCGAATTTTCCTATAACAATGTATTCTCATAGACTCCTTATACACATACTTTTGACTTTCTTACAACTTTCTCCCAATCTTTCTCTACATCTCTATTATATCATGTATCATATCCATTGTTTTCTCTCTTCATCTTTTTTTCCCCACACCCTGTCTTTCCCTTCCCTCCACCCTCCACTTCTGGGTGGAGGGTGTTTATAATTTTTCTTTCTCATATGGCCTAAGAAATTTGGGAGAGAACGGATTATTGGCGGTGATAGACGGTGCTTGAACTTATGTGACCTTATTTTACATGTTTTCATTGATTACATTGAAAATAAATATTAAAGACCGTGACTCAATGGGTTGTTAGCGTTTTAGGTTATTATCTCATATCCTTTGTTATAGATGTTGTCAAAAAAATCTGTATCTAGTGATTTTATATTTTATTTTTTAGCTCCTGGTATAGTTATAATAATACTAACTAGTTTTCACAGCTAACACAATTGGAAAATAACACGCCATGGCCCCCATGTTTTACCTATTCTCTTGCCATCACACTTATGGATAAAATAAAAATTGTCTGTTCTCCCTTTCTGTTTTCAGTTGCCTGCTTAACACATCTTAAACTTAATGCTTGTCGTGTCTGCAGACCTTAGCTGAACTAAAAGATGCCGAGGATTTGTTGTTGAAGGAAAGAAGAAGTCTGAAAAAAGTAAGATTTTGACTTTATTTCCATAAATAGTTTGTTTTCGCTTAACATGAGTCTCATTCCTTACCTTTGGAGATATACTTTTTTATGGTTTGTTCACTAACATTGTGTGGATTTGGGAACAGGAACTGGCGTCCTTGCGTCTCACTGTTGAGCAACATAGAACCACAAATGAAAGCTTAAAGAGATTGAAGGTAAAGCTCCTTATCTTCTTCCTTTCCAAAACCTCACTGCTAATACTTAGTTCACATTCCTAACATAACAATAAACAGTGAATTTCCGTTGCTTTCCGCAACTAAAATCTGTAAAACTTGTTGAATGATGAATAAACCCATCTGAGATATGGTGCATTAGAATCTGATGTTCTGAACTTTTTTAACAGCTTGATTTTGTGTCACGGCAAAACTCTAACACTGCTGCTACGGCCTCTGAGGTGTGTGGGAAAGCTGTGAATGGCCCATCTCAGTTTGCAACGTCAGAGTGTCATCCATCTAATTCAGTCTCCCGAAACACTGCCATTCATGACGTTTCACCTGTTTATGCAGCAAATGTTTCTCCCAAAGCACAAGAGAATGGTAACCAAGAATCTTCATTCGTGCTCCCTGATCTAAATTTGCCCGTTGATGAGGATTTCAGCGCCAATGCCATGCATTGAATTAGCTTAGCTAATGAAAGATAAAATCTGAGTGATATTCAGCATTCTTGCAACTATGCCTAATAGTGATAGTACAAGGTATAGCATGTCAGTCCTAACAAATTAGGTTCTGCTAATGTAATTGTAGATGTTAAACCATTCACATTTCCCACTTGGTCAAAACTAATGTGGAAATTGTTTTTTTCTTCTTCATTCATGAATCTGAGGGTAGTGTAGAAATCCTAACAGATCAGGTGTAGTTCCATTTTTTTTTCCTTCACAGGTTTCTACATGGTCCAAAATTCTTTGTGGCAACCCTCGATCGTCCTTTATTATAGAAATATTTTCTCATTCATGTAATTACATGTTCTATATAGATAATTCAAGAATTATTGTGGTGAGGTTGCCTACCAAGATTTGGTTTCTTTTTAATTCTTTTTAAAAGCTTGTTATGCAAAACTTATGTTATAACAAACGTCTAATCAATATTCTAATATTCTATATTTATCTGGATTCAAAAGTCTTAGAACCTTCATTCCAAGAGAATCAGAGAGAAAACAATGTTTTTAGAGATGAAGAGTCGGGTTTGTAAGCCAATAAAATTACTATCAGAGAAAAAAAATCTTAAAATATTATATGAAATTATTTTTAGTCTTTCTTCAATTTTAAATTTTAATTAAATCAAAATTTAATAATGTTTTTTTATACCATGAATTGATATATAAAATAAAATCGAGTCCAACGTAGAAACATTAAAACATAGAATTAAACTGAAATTTGTTATACTAATAAAAGTTAAATTTAAATAAAAATAGGCTTACTTCTAGTAAGATTTACTTTATTATTTAAATCGAAAACTAAATTGTTGGTAAGTTTAAGATTCTACATCCTTTAAAACAGCATTTTTTGTAAATATATATATTTTTTATGTGTAAATTAATAATAAGAATAAATTATTTGACTAAAATAAGTATACTTGTAGTATGATTTAATTAAAGTACTGTTATTTGTGACTAAATTTCAATATATAAAATGAGTTAAATTGATTTTAACTTTAAATATTATTATCCACAAAATAATTTCTGCTATTTTTTTACTGTAAATTAAACACAATTTTACAATAAAAGACATAAATAATTAATGAAGACTATAAAACTGTCAAAATATTAAACAAGAATACGTGATAATTTCTATATCAGTTCGTTTTCTTAGTAAGAAATTTCCTGCACTAACATTTTTATTTACTTATTATAACAAATTAACCAATTTCAGTTAAAAAAAAATATCGTGGTTATGAAAAATATTGATAGAGATTAATAAATTTATATAAAACTATAAAAATGTGATATTAGGTACAACACTGTAAAAGTAAATTAAGAAGAAGTGTAACATAAAAAAAAACATGAAAATAAAACTCTTAAATATGACATGACATTATAAGATTCATAAAAGTAAATTAATAACCCATATAACAAGTTAATGTATAAAAATTCCCTTATATAACTTCTTTCATTATTATTATTTTAACTTATGCATACAAATTAATTTAAACTTCTGAAAAAAAGTCTAATTTTTTCTAAAACCCTAAATCCTATCATTCCTGGATCAATAGATTGATGCATCAAATACACCGTTTTACCTTCTTTTTTGTGTGTGTTGGCCTCATTTTTGTTGTTCTCTGATCTTAGCTTCTGTCAAAGAAAGGAGAGTTGGTAAAATTTAATTTGAACAATAGACTAATAAAGTATGCTATAATGACATCTTTATCAGGTTCCTATTCTAGTGCTTTGAACTCATGTACAGAACTTGGGAATTGTGAAATTGGTCTAAATAATGCACTCATTGGATCAGTTTGTGCTCCTTCTTTTCAATATTCTTCAGTATCCATGTCTTGTTTCCATGTAAATGGCAATACATAACTACATATAATCTTTCGCCTGAATGTTCTCACCCAAAAATTGTCAGTTTTGTGTGTTCTTTTTTGTTGCATATCAATATTGGATTCATTGTACATACATGGACATGAATATAAAGAAATTAGACAAATGTTAGAAAACAAATTTGACAGATGTTACAGAAGTTCAAACAAGAAAAGAGTATAATAGCATTTTATTGTGAATCAAAGGTATCTGATACTACATTTTCATACATAATAGATCAACTATACAGATGGGGTTTTTGTTAGGAATATAATTACTATAAGTGGCATAAGAAACTCAATCTCAAAACAAAAACTTTACTAGACATAAACGCAAAACTTAAATCATCATTAACAATAACATGGATTAATGCTGTGTGATATTTTTATTGGTTTAATTCAAGGAATGAAAAACTTGAAAGGCTAATTGTCTCGGTTGTGTTTGGCCAGGTTATAGGGTGCACGAACCCCAAGATATACCTAGTTCAGAGAGAATCAAACAGTAACATTGTAAAGTAAAAACTACTTTTATGATAAACTTTTCTGCATTCACTTCAGTACATTGAAGTAACAACAGTAAAGGGTCTAGAGCTATTCAAAGATACAAAAACTTACAGTTTACAAAATGATCCGATTTCATAAATTTAGGAAGCATTTGCTTGGATAATATAAACAATATACTGCCAGAAAGCCTATTTGATCAATTAGATGTACAAAATAAATACAACACAAATTATATGTGTGTGACACTCTGATTTTGATGTACGACATATAGATATAGAGTAGCATTGAAGATAGCTAAGACCCCAACAGGTTCAGTACATCCATGATAAGTCTTGCCTGAAAGACACAGACTTTGCAGCTCCTTGGACACCTCTTTCAGAAATTTGAGGGCAATCTTCGATGGCCAAGAAATCCAACTTCAATGATCCAATAAGTGGCTTTAATCCATCATCAGAGATCCCCAAACATTTGCTTAACCGCAAAATGCACAATCTGGGAAACTGACTCACAAGCTGTAGTCCTTCATCACTGATCTCTTGGCACCTTACCAGTTCAAGAGTTTCAAGATATTCTGCTGCACAAAGGGCTTCCATTCCAACATCATTGAAGGAATAAACATGATCCAGAGCAAGGTGTCGAACCGGGCATTTATTAATCAAACAAAGTATTCCAGTCAAAGTGAATGAGGATGATGAAGGGAACTCCCCATCAGAAAAAGATATCCTCACTGCTTCAAGCTTGGAGCAGTTTTGAGCCAAGGCTTGCAGACTCTCATCTGTCAATCTCAATGGATTATTCACCAATGAGGGAAGTGAAAAATCCGATGGAACTCTAAAAGAAACCGATTGAAGGTCACTTGATCTTTGGGACAAACAAATAATGTCAAAGTCTCTAACCCCAACACACATGTCCAGGTGAATTTTCTGCAAGTTCTTGCACTTTCTCAACACACAAGCAAGCCCTCTCCCAGGACTGATGATGCAATTCACCAGGCTAAGTTCAAGCATATTCTCACAAGGCACATGCTGCTTTTGCCACCTATCCACAGACAACCGATCATAGACCTTCATGTATCGATAATTAGCATCCACTTCAAACTGCAACCTTCTGAGTTTCTGCCAACCAAGCCCAAGCTTAATCAAGTCCCCTTCCCCTATGGCCCTGCAATTCTTGATGGAGAGGTCCTCCAGCTTCCCAAGCTTGCCAAGGTATTCAAGCCACTCCACACTGCTCACATTGAGGCATCTGATAAGGTGAAGCCTGGAGAGGTTCTTGCAACCCACAACAAGAGAGAGAATGCCACAGCCAGTGATCCTTGGAGTGAAATTCAGCCTCAGAGATGAGAGCTTGGAAGAAGAAGCCAAGTAACGGAGGCCAACATCAGTGATAAAAGTACAGTAGCTGAGGGAGAGATCAGTGAGTAGAGGGCTGTGCTTTGCAAGAATCAGAAGGCCCTTATCATCCAATTGTTTTCCCAGTTTGGACATCCATCCAGAGTATGTAATCTCCACTTTGGACAAATTCTGAAACCTTATGCACAGACATGTCAAAGCTTCATCTGCAGGATCCATACCACACCCAACCTTTATGCAATGCCTCTGTGCATTGTCCAAATAATAAAGCCGTTTACAAACAAGAGAAACAGCGTTTCTGTCGTTTGTCTTCTTCATCCTACTCAATATCTCCCATACTATGTGCTCTGGTATGTTATCCGTCCACTGCAAAAAAATGAAGAAATTTACAGCAACAATGTAAATTTTTCATCCCATACTCATTTATACTAATGCCCAACAATTAAAAATCGAAAATTGCAACATACTAATAGTTAGATCTGGGCGAATTTTAAAAGGGGTGAAAGATTGATTCATTTTGGGAAGAATTGAACTGGGATTGGAGAAAGAATTGGCAGTGAAGAAGAACACCGAAAAGGCAATAGTAGGAGAATGAGGTGAAAAATGGAGTTTGAGAAAAGATGAAAAGAAGGAAGCAATGGATCCATTGCCTACCTGCACTTCACAACGTCAATGCCCAGACCAGACCAAGGAATCAACCAAACAAGATTTGTTGCAGATGAATCTAATGTCAATCAACATTGAAAACAACATTTTCATTAGATATTTTTCTTAAAAACTCTTCTCTGGATACTTCCTTTGTCAGGCCCCAAAACAAATACATCCCCTTTTGGGCTTTTTCTCTCAAGCCCAAGTCCAACTATTACAAGCCCAACCCCATGCACACCCATGGAATTCATTACGTGAATCCCTAACTTAGTGGGCTGTTTCTTCCTACACCTCCATAGTTTCTCTTATCACCTCCGTAGATCAAACAAAAAGATCATTTTATCCTTAAAAGATACCAAAAACATAAAATCTATTAAACTTATTAATACACCTTTACGATACCAAAAACATATAAACTAGTAAGCATAAAACCTAACACAAGCATACACTAGTACAACAGTATTTTTATTATTTACAATACTTTAAAATAGTATTACCTAACTTATCACATGTTTAACTGAATTTATAGGATATTATCTAATTTATTAGGATTTTTTTATATTTTCTATTAACGTAATCAATTCGTTCCATCGATCAATATTCCCTCGAATTCGATAAATACAAGTATATATATATATATATATATATATATATATATATTAAAATGATTAAAATTAAATATTTACTAATTGTAAATTTTAATTATATAAAATAAGTACTTATTGACCTTTATATCTAGTATTACACCAACTCGATAACATTAATGATAAACAAATAACTATATTAAATTTTAAAACCCATACATAATAAATACTGTAGGGGAAAATTTGAGTTAACAAATTCAAGTTAACAATTAATTTTTTAGAAAATTAATATATTTTTTATTTTTAAAATTGTGTTAGAACCATACTATAATTGTTAAAAATCTATCAAATATTTTTTTAATTTGACACTTCACAGATACGTGTCATCCAGGTGTCATACGAGTGTCAGTGTCCGATACAAATATCGAATACCAAAACATCATTTAAGAGAAGTGTCCGAACATTATCATAAGTTAATAAATAACAGAGGACGAAGAAATAAGATCGGTGGCTACAGTTTTGGTTGGGCCTCTTAAATGCATTCAATTTTGGGTACATTTTTTATTGGTTCCCTGAATGTGTTCTTTCTTATTTATTTTTTCTAGTATTACTTTTCGTACTCATCCTTTTCCATGATATCACCTAAAAAAAAAGGTACGCAACCTTAATTGTGCTGTTATTCATCCTTATATAATTTAAAGGGAATAATGTTTTAGCTTTATTTTATCTCTAATAATTCTAAATATTTCACTAACCTCATTATCGAATTACAAAATATTGATAATTTATTTTAATTTTACATTATATTCATCTAATATCCTATATTATATATATATATATAAATGAATTAATATATATATATATATATTAATCTACATTTAAAGAATTAAAAACTTCTTTATTTTATAATTATTCATAACAATAAACAGCGAAAGTAAAATTTTGTTGTTTTCAATTTGTTTCTATAAAGTATTAAAAATAAAAAGTAGCATAATATTTTCACAGTTAAAAATAAGATTATAAATAAAAGTATTTTTTAATAAAAAATTACGATAATGGAAACGAAAATGAATAAAATTATTTTTCTAAAAGGAAATTGTATCCACGGGCCTCTCTTAAAAGTTTATATCAAAATGAAAAAGTAACATTTATATCAAAATGAAAAAGTAACATTTTGTTTGTTTTTTGTGAGAAATAAGTTTATAGATCTTGAAATAAAATCACCCTTAATTTATTAATTATAATTATGAAACTATATTTGGCGTTAACTGTGATAAATACAATAGGTTAAGAGAAATATTAGTATTATAAACACTGGCAAAGCTTTAAAATTAAATGGAAGAATAGATTAATTAAGTCATTAGGTTAGGAATATAATTAATTAATTCACAATATATAAATTAAATAGAATATTTTTAATAATATTATCTCTCGTGAATGGATTTAAGCAACTAATAATATTATTTCAATATAAAGTGACGTTATGTTTTTTATATACAACCAAATCTGTAAAACAGGTATTTTTTAAACTAATATAAGTAAATAATATATTTATAAAACAATTTAAAACTAAACCAGTAAAAAAATTCATAAAAATCTACATGACAAAATCACAAGAAAAAAAAAATCTAAACACAGGAAAATATGTACATTCCAGTCATATGGTATAAGATTTATTGTACACAATAAAGCTATTGAAGTAAAAAAAAAAGTAAGTTTAAAATAAATAAATAAATGGTTTTATATTATAAAAATATCATTAATTGATGAAATAATTAATGCATGAAAGATAAATGTTTATAGTATCGCCTTACATTAAAGTGTTGTCTGTACTCTTTTATGAAGTGAAAAAAAAAATCGAAGGATGACATAAAAAAAAATAGTACAAATTATGATTGAAAAACTTATTTTAGAGTAATTTTTTTAATTTTACCCTTTTGTTATTGCCGGTGACTTGGCCGTCGGTTGACTCTGACACTTCTCTTTGTTGTTGAATATTTTTATCTGTAGAGATAGATGACGTCCTTACTGTCCGTCGTTTGCACTCCGACACTCAAGTTGGACTCACAAAAATAACAATAATTCTCAGTGTAGTGTGTAAAAACAGCATACCTTCACCTAGGGTTTCAACCCCTTTTTATAACCGCACATGCGCACTTGCACTTGAGATAAACAAATATTAACTGAAAATAAGCATAACCACATTATCTTATATCTCTAACAAAAAACCACCTGTCACATACACCAATGACCTTTAGGTGCTAAACTGCAAACCACATTTTGTTATACATACACCTCCCTATCTTTTTAGGGTTAACAACATCTATCAACGTGCAACAAACAGATAAAATATCTTTTTATATTTTATCTTATATCTTCATAAAATATCTCTTTAAATTTTATTTTTAAGCAGATACAACTTGAATTTAAATCATAGCACATCATTAGAAAATTAGGTCCATTAACCAAACAGACCCAACACCGTTACCTTGACTTTTCAGGTCCATACCCGAGCTGACTTCTACCTTACCCAAAAATCGAGTAGTAATTGGTCCAAGACTGAAGACCGAGCTGCCTGTCCATTACACCTTTATATTTTAATTTAACAGTTAATAACAAATTATATTTTAGAGTCATAATATTAGAAAATAAAAAATTGATGATAATTTGCTTAATTATAAAAGTAAAATATATTCAAATAAAGCTTGAATAATTTTGACCACACTTATTTGATAATTATTAGTTAGTAATCATGAAACTTGTTCTACTTCGACACGCGGATTCAGCATTTTGGATTTTAGCAAGTTAATGTGAATCACGTTTGTTTTAAAGTTTTCGTGGGACGTGGCACAACTAGAATTACTCAAATTTTATTTTTAATGAAATAAAAATTCTATTAATTCTTACATAAAAACCAAATTTGATTAAAAAAATTGTTATTATTAGTTCAAACAAACAGGTAAGTACAAAACACTATGTAAAATTATTATTATTTAATTAAAGCATAATAATAAACTCTTATACATCCATCTAATTAATCATGCTAAACAAGTTCCATTCTGTCATCAAATCAAATAGAAAGTGTAAGACAAAATGTGTATGTGTTAGGTGGATATAATTTATTTTAGTAAAAAAAGTTGCCCCACTTGAACATTAAAATAAAGTTATTGAGAAATAAATTCATTTTATTGATTTACACACTATTTTCACTCAATTATTTATAATAAAATTCATAGAGAATTTTAGTCTAAACTATTTTGTGCTTAACCCTACTAAAGCAATTTCATCAACTCACCTTTTGTTCTTCATGATCCACCACTATAAAGTATCAAAATCAATGTATGTTCATTGATTAGAGTTTATTTCTCTCATTAGATAATTATTTGAAAAATTTGATGTTCTATTTCGAAACAAATTCGATCTAAAGTTATTTATCTTATATCCATTAGATATAAAATTATTTCATAATATATAAATTTTATTTTATAAATTAATTTTATAAGTTTGTGAATTCAATTTAAAATTCACTTTTAAATATGATATTAGAGATATATACATCATGACGAAAATGTTTTATCTTATCCGATCATTCTCTACTTACCAAAACTTCAATATGTGAATTTTATAAAGTTAAATTAAACTTCCACTTCACGACTTAATCTTTTTACGAATAAAAAAAATCATATTGGAGTGACTACTTATTCATGATACATCAATCACTGGACAAGTATTTTAATAGTTTTGAAAAGGTGATTTTACTTTTAGAAATGGTGGGATTTCTTTAAAAAAAAAATGAAACAAACATTGCTTTGGTTAAAACATTTAACCGATCCACCAATGAAACAACGTTATAAAAGAAAAGCAGAACATGTGACAATCGCAAACACTTTTTCGTGATGCTTTTCGTTTCTTACTTTATAAACAAGAAGACGAAACGGAATCTTTATAATTAAAAATTTTCAAAGTTCATACACGATCATCGCAGCATGAAAAGTAAAAAGAACAAAAAAGCAATTCCAGACACGACAAATTGTTTTGATACACTAGTACGGATCGCCATGGATGTTGATTTCATTCATCAGCACTTCCCTTAGATTTCTCACTACCTCCTTCATTGTCATCTTGTATGCGTCACCCATCTGCAACCCATCAAACAATAATTACGTGCCATAAATAATTGTCGTAAATTAGAGATTAGAACATTTCATAGTATATAAGTATAAGGTTGAATTAGATTTAAAGTTCGCTACTTAATATGGTCAGAGACATTTTAAACTTATCATAGTAAGTGTGAGCTTATCAGACCACTGCTACCAGACGGTTAACGGATTATCCATAATATATAGTCTCACACACGAGTTATCACTCTCTACTTTCTTTTACTATTTTCTTACGAGTGTCTATTTTGTATCTCCTACTAGAAGAATTTGTTCTAATTTTCGGAACAACCCACCAAACAACAATTACGTGCTAGAAATAGTTGCTTTGAATACGAAAAGTTAGAACAAATTCTCGTTGTTTTTTTAAGTAAATTAGATATTAGAGTATTTCATAGTATATAAGTAGATGAAAACTTTATTTTATAAGTTAGTTTTGATAATATTGAATTAGGTTTAAAATCCACTACTTAATATGATATAAAAGACATTTCAAACTTATCCTAATAAGTATGAGCTTATCAGACCACCACTATTGGACACTTATCGGACCATCCCATAGTATATTGTCTGACATACGAGTTATCACTCTCAACAACAACCGTACCAGGAAATGTTGAGTGAAGGTGCAGTAGTGTACCTGAGCGACAATGGTGATGCCAAGAGTTGAATTCCCGAAGGGCAAAACGCTGGTGGCGATGACACAGAGATGAAGATTTTCAAGATGGTCCAATAATTTGAGCTCAACTCCTTCTTCCTTCTCGCAATGGATCTCAATGAGCACCTCATTCTCCATAACTCTTGCTTCAATATCAGGGAGCATTCTGCACCAATCTTTGGAATCTGTTTCACTGGAGTTACTGCTATCTTCATCACTCTTGTTCAGGATCATCACTGCTTCTTTCCCTCTCTTGTTTCTCTCTTCAAGCTCCGTCACGCGTCCTTGAAGCTCTTTCACGTAACTAATCGCTTCGCAAAGTATTGAACTCTTGTCCGTCTGCAACATCTCACAAACAAATCATTTTATCAAAAACCATATCCTAAATGCGCGTGTTCCAGTGTTCAGGGATCTAGCATGTGTCACAACGTGATGCTATCATTACTACAGTACTTTTTTGGATTATAGTACAGTTAGTTTACTTAAACAAAAACGTGATTTTGTCTCGAAAATGTCAAAACCCCATCTTCATACTGCAGGCTACAGCAGCACGACGATCATCGATGCTTGTGAAGATTAAGTTTTGATCAAAAAAACAGTATATCAAGTACGGAACGAATAATGGGGTCCCTCAAAATGCAATCGAGGAAGAAAAATGACAAGAATATACTCTCATCTGCACATTGGATTCCACTATTCTTTGATTACCGAGGCGATAAAACAACACATTTTCTTCAAATTCAATATACAAATTAAAAAGTTCAACAGGCACTGATATGGTTGATCTGCAGATAAGTAATATATAATTAAAAAAGAAAAGGAAAAGCATTAAGAAGAATGAGGATAACTTAACTTTTTTTTAATATGTTATGAGAATTATTATTCATCATTATCGAATCACTCTTATTACCTTCTTGAGGCCAGGGATAGTGGCTGAAAGTGCTATGAACCTCTCGGCGAGTTCTTGTCTCCTTTTTCTTTCGGCCATGATGTGGTCAAGGGAGCCGTTTCTGCCCCTCTTTACGGTGGCGGAGTTGGGTTTTGGCTGTTCTGAGCTGAGATTCCGGTGGCGTTTTTTGGAGGAGAGAGTGGAGGTGGATGATGATTTAGAGGTGTCGAAATGAGGGGTGGGTGGGATAATGGTGGAGGTGTCAAAAGACAAAATATATGTTCTTGGAGAGGAATCAGCGATGTGGGACTTCTGGGGAGGTATACTGACATTGGAAGCGGCTACCATTGTTAGCGTCTCATCGGAGGATAAACTGCTACCATCGGTGGGCGTTGCAGAGTTATGGTGACTTTGAGTTTCAGAACAAAAACCAGGGTCACCAAGAATGTCCCTGAGAAACTCTTCTTCTTCTGTGTGGCACTCTTCCAACACCAGATCCTTACACCCATCATCACCCTTTTCCTACAACAAGACAATGGTTTCAAACGTTGGTGAAACATGATAACATAGTAAGACAACCATAGCTGATGTTTGTGTTATTACCATTTGAAGAGACCAATTCTCCCATGCTTGTTCCATCGGAGAGTAGAAAGCAGGGGAAAGGAGAAAGTCCATGAATGACTACTGTCAAGGAAAATGCTATTTAAATAACAATTACTTTCACCAATATTTTAATGCAAACTCTGTTGGCTTTCTGTTCTGCTGACACCTGTTGCTCAATTAATGTTATGCATCTAATATTTAATAATCATAAATTGGATGTGCTCAAATAATGTTACTCTCATAGTTGTATATTTAAAAATATTAATTAGATTTTTTCAAAAAAAATTCATCCTTTTATATAAACCTAAATTTCGATAATATTATACATTAACAATCTTTCATTCTATTACAATTAAAAAAAAATATTAAAATCGGACTGGTCACGCTGAAGCTGAAAGCGATAGACCAACACAATTAAATTCATTATGTCAAAACAGAAGTTTAATCTTTGATTAAACATTAGGTAATGTATCCTTAATCATGATTCAAAATTTTAATTTGATTTAATAATAAGAGTTTCATGATAATAATATAAATAAGTATAAATTTCAAAAATAAGTATGTCATCATTCAATAACACTAAGTATCAAATATCGAGATCTTATTTGAGACGTGAGAGTGTTTTTACATATACCATCTGAAGTTAAAGTTTAATAAAACAGGAAGTAGAGTGGTGAAAAATAGTAACCATTTTGAAAAAAAGGAAAAAAAAATAGACCGATCGAACAAAAATGAAGGACTATTTGAGAAAAAAAAAACAATTTTAAAATTACATTTTATTGCCCGTTTTTTTTTATAATAGAATTATCAAATTAACATTTTTTATTTTAATAAAAAAAATATCTTTTACTTTTTAAAAGATATAATATGGAACAGTGTGTTGTTGTTGTATTGAAAACCAGTAGTTTTGTCTTTTAGTGGCCAGTCATCTGAACAACATGGCCTGAAACACCGTGCAATCCACACGCGGAAACGCTACGCTTTCACATAAATGAACCTACATATTTTTCATAACTTTATACTCATCTTCATATATAATATACGCTACTTTTAAATAAAAACAATCTAACTCTAATGAAATTCTATAAACTAAATTTTAAATCTAATTTAATTTTAAAAATTACTTTGTAAAATAATATAATTTAATTATATTTTTAATTTATATAAGATTTAGGATATTTTGAATTATATAAGGATAGAGACCTTATTGGTTAGAGTCCTAATTTTTTCCACAGTGTCAGTGAAATCAGCTTTTTTCATCATTCCATAACTCAAACATGTGTAACACTTAAAACGTGCCGTTAGTCACATCTTTATAAATAATATATTAAGTTTTCTTGATGATAGGTAACTTTCTATAATAAGATTTAAAAAAATAAATTTGTTTCATCTAATTCATAAGATTTGTGTACCCTTATAATTAATTAGATCGAATATAGTCTAATTACAATTTTTGCAGCTTCGTTTTAAATTTGGAATTTTCCTTAAAGTAGTTCTTTAAGGTTATATGGTAAACGAATCATTAATTACCAGTAATTTTTGGTACAAAAAATAAAGGGTTTACCATATTTAAAAAAGAAAATTAGATTTTCAGCACTTCAATTTTTTTTTCCTAATATCTAAGATTTTTACATGAAAACTTCAAGAAAAATCTGTGAAAGTAACTCAAATCTAAAAAATAGATTGAAATACTTTAATTTAAAGTCACTTAACTTAAACTTTGAACTAACAAAAAAATATATATCTTAATCTATTGATAAAAATATAGTTTCATTATACAAATAACAAGCACGATAAAAATAAGTTACATATGTTTGTGAGATTGAACTTAGTAATTTTTTAAAACATACAATGCTTAACGACTATATATATATATATATATATATATATATATATATATATATATATATATATATATATATATATATATTTTTTTATTTCTTGTTATTTAAAAAAAAAAAAAACTGAAAAAATTGCCTTTAAAAGGAATTAGAAGAACTAAAAATACATATAATAGAAACTGAAGGGCCCGAAAAACAATCAAACCTAAGATAATATATATATATATATATATATATATATTATATTATATATATAT